>JACCDQ012179862.1_pt1 | contig 25439 bp, 26 predicted proteins | sample 7446031 | NCBI WGS metagenome assembly JACCDQ01 (sample SAMN15323442, study PRJNA562643) | freshwater metagenome | isolation source: river surface water | place: USA:Blue River Watershed | collected 2017-08-17 | reverse complement strand
GGCTGCGCTACGGCAAGGTTTGCATTCTCAGTGATGCTGATGTGGACGGCTCGCACATCCAGGTCTTGCTGCTGACCCTGTTCTTCCGCCATTTCCCCAAGCTGATCGAGCGCGGCCACATCTACGTCGCACGGCCGCCGCTGTATCGCATCGATGCACCCGCGCGCGGCAAGAAGCCGGCGCAGAAAATTTATGCGCTCGACGACGGCGAACTCGAAGCGATCGAAGACAAGCTGCGCAAGGATGGCGTGAAGGACGGTGCGTGGAGCATCGCGCGCTTCAAGGGCCTGGGCGAAATGAGCGCCGAGCAGCTGTGGGAAACCACGATGAATCCGGACACGCGCCGCTTGCTGCCGGTCGCGCTCGGCGAACTGGGCGTACAGGCTTCCGAGGATCGCTTCACCATGTTGATGGGCAAGGGCGAAGCCGCTGCACGGCGCGCCTGGCTGGAAGAGCATGGAAATGAAGTGGAAGCGGATATCTGACGCATCACCACCATGGGTACCGGCGAAAGCGGGAACCCGTCGTCGCACAACGAAAGAATTTGACCTAGTAGCAAACTCATGACCGACCAACCCAATCTCTTCGAAACCGCCGCCGACGACGCCGGCGAATCGCTGACGCTCGCGACCTTCGCCGAACGCGCGTATCTCGACTACGCGATCTCAGTCGTCAAGGGACGCGCGCTACCGGATGTCTGCGACGGCCAGAAGCCGGTGCAGCGACGCATCCTGTATGCGATGGACCAGCTGCGCCTCGATCCGGCTGCCAAACCGCGCAAATCGGCCGCCGTGGTCGGTGACGTGCTCGGCAAATTGCATCCGCACGGCGACCAGTCGGTGTATGACGCGATGGTGCGCATGGCGCAGGACTTCGCGTTGCGCTACCCGCTGGTCGACGGCCACGGCAACTTCGGCTCACGTGACGGCGACGGCGCGGCGGCCATGCGCTACACCGAAGCGCGGCTGACGCCGATCTCGCGCCTGCTGCTCGATGAAATCGACATGGGCACGGTGGATTTCGCGCCGAACTACGATGGCTCCAGCGAAGAGCCGAAGCTGCTGCCCGCGCGCCTGCCCTTCGTACTGCTGAATGGCGCATCCGGCATTGCGGTCGGCCTCGCCACTGAGATACCGTCGCACAACCTGACCGAAGTCGCCGCAGCGGCCGTCGCCGTCATCCGGAATCCGAAACTCACGCACGACGAGCTGATGGCGCTGATTCCGGGACCGGACTTCCCCGGCGGCGGCCAGATCATCACGCCGGCCACGCAAATCAGCGAGATCTACCAGAACGGCCGCGGCAGCATCAAGGTGCGCGCGCGCTGGAAAATCGAAGAGCTCGCGCGCGGCCAGTGGCAGCTGGTCGTCACCGAACTGCCGCCGGGCACGTCGGCGCAGAAGATCCTCGAAGAGATCGAGGAGCTGACCAATCCGAAGCTCAAGCTTGGCAAGAAAAGCCTGACGCCGGACCAGCTCACTACCAAGCAGACTCTGCTGGCCGTGCTCGACACGGTGCGCGATGAATCCGGCCGCGACGCGCCGGTGCGCCTGGTATTCGAGCCGAAGACGAAAAACCAGGACCAGGAAGAATTCAGCAATCTGCTGCTGGCCCACACCTCGCTGGAAAACAATGCGCCGGTCAACCTGGTGATGATCGGGTCCGACGGCAGGCCAAGGCAGAAAGGCGTTGGCGAAATCCTGCGCGAGTGGATCGGCTTCCGCTTCGAGACCGTCACGCGGCGCACGCAGCACCGGCTTGGCAAGGTGGACGACCGCATCCACATCCTCGAAGGACGCGAGGCGGTACTGCTGAACATCGACAAGGTGATCAAGATCATCCGCGAGTCGGACGAACCGAAGCCGGCGCTGATGGAAGCCTTCCGGCTGTCCGAGCGCCAGGCCGAAGATATCCTCGAGATCCGGCTGCGGCAGCTGGCGCGGCTGGAGGCGATCAAGGTACAGCAGGAACTGGCTGAACTGCGCAAGGAGAAGGTCGTATTGCAGGACCTGCTCGACAATCCGGCGTCGATGAAAAAGCTGCTGATCAAGGAAATCGAGACCGACGCAAAGCAGTATGGCGATGCACGCCGCACGCTGATCGAAGAGGCCGAGCGCGCAGTCGCCGAGCAGAAGGTCATCGACGAACCCGTCACGGTGATCGTGTCGCAGAAGGGCTGGGTACGGGCGCGCCAGGGCCACGGCCATGAAGCACAGCAGTTCGCGTTCAAAGCCGGTGACGCGCTGTATGCGACCTTCGAGTGCCGCACGACCGATACCCTGCTTGCGTTTGGCTCGAATGGTCGCGTGTATTCGGTGGCGGTTGCGCAATTGCCGGGCGCGCGCGGTGACGGCGTGCCGCTGACCACGCTGGTCGAGGTCGAAACCGGCACGCGCCTGGCACACTACTTCGCCGGCACGGCCGATACGCCGCTGCTGCTGGCCTCCACCGCCGGCTACGGTTTCTCGGCGAAGGCCGGCGACATGGTCTCGCGGCAGAAAGGCGGCAAGTCCTTCATGACGCTCGATGAAGGCGATGAGCCGCTGATGCCGCGCATCGTCGGCGCCACGGCCAGCGCGATTGCCTGCCTGTCGGAGCGCGGCCGCGTGCTGGTGTTCGGGCTGGCCGACATCAAGACCCAGCCGGGCGGCGGTCGCGGCGTGATCCTGATGGAGCTCGACGACGGCGAGAAGCTGCTGACTGCGCAACCGGTGAGTCAGAAAGGCGTCAAGGTCATCGGTACCGGCCAGCGCAGCGGCAAGGCGCAGGAGAGCAACCTGACGGGCGCCGAGCTGGCAAACCACATCGGCAAACGCGCGCGCAAGGGCAAGCTGCTGGCCTCGCGGATGAAGGCGACCGATCTCGAAGCGCTCGGCTGATGAAACGTCGCGTGGCGCGACTGTTGGCGGGCAGCCTGCTGCTCGCCAGCGTTGCGTGCAGCCACGTGAATCCGTATTACGATCCAGCGCGCCCGCACCATACTCGCTCGGGCTTCCGCAACAACTACGTCGATGATTTCTTCGTGGCCTCGTTCTGGACATGGCAATGGGAACGCTGGCGTGACGGCTTGCCCAAGCCGCCCGCGAGCCGCGCAGAGCTTGAACCTGTTCGCGTCGATATCGGCTGGCTGAAGCAAAACCGCAGCTCGCCGGCCGCCACCTGGATCGGCCATGCGACCGTGCTGCTGCAGGTCGGCGGACTGAATATTCTCACCGATCCGATCTTCTCCGAGCGCGCGTCGCCGCTGTCCTGGGTCGGGCCGAAACGCAAGGCGCCGGCCGCACTTGCGCTGCGGGACCTGCCGCACATCGACGTCGTGATCGTCTCGCACAATCACTACGACCATCTCGACCTGCCGACGCTGAGAGCGCTGAATGCACAGGCAGGCGGCCCGCCTTTGTTCCTGATGCCGCTTGGCGTCGGCGACTGGCTGAAGCGCCAGGGAATCAGCCATGTCGGACAACTCGACTGGTGGCAGTCGACGCAAGTAGCCGGCGCAACGCTGCACTTCGTGCCAGTACAGCACTGGTCCGCGCGCGGCCTGTTTGACCGCTTCGAAACACTCTGGGGCGGCTGGGTGATCGAGACCGGCGACGAGCGCTGCCGGCAGATTTTTTTCACCGGAGACACCGGCTATTCGAAAGACTTTGCAGACATCCATCGCCGCTTCGGCGCAATGGACTTGGCGATGATCCCGATTGGCGCGTACGAACCGCGCTGGTTCATGCAGCACCAGCATGTCGATCCGGCGGAGGCGGTGCAGATTCATCTCGACCTGCAGGCCAGGCGGTCGCTGGGCATTCACTGGGGTGCCTTCGAATTGACCGACGAACCGCTGGACGAGCCGCCGTACGCGCTGCGCAAGGCCCTTCGGCAGCGTTCTGTCGATCCGCAGGACTTTGTCGCGGCGCCACCGGGGAGCACGTTGAAATTTTAAAATTTCAATCGGCAAATCAATCGCTTAGAAGAAATTCAAAATCGAGATTTAGGCGCGGAAATTATTCTTTGCGTCATTGAAGTGTGGAAAACCGGCCTTTATGATGGGCAAGTCTTGCTCATCGTAAAGCGCCATGAAAAGCCCTGAACTTACTAGCTGCCTGCGACGCATCGTCGCGACCCTTGCACTCTCCGTCGTCGCCACCTCCACCGCTTCGCATGCTGCCAGCAGCACGCCGCCCATACTGGACCCTACGGTGAATGAACAGGTGGTAATGCTGCCAGTCGTGGAAAGCGGCCAGTCCTTCCAGTTCGAAACGACGATTTTCCGACCGCCCGGCAATGGCCCCTTCCCCCTGCTACTGATGAACCACGGCAAAGACCGGGGTGATCCGGCTGACCAGAAGCGCGACCGTTTCCTTGCGCTCAGCCGTGAATTCGTCAAGCGCGGTTACGCGGTCGCGGTCCCCATGCGCACGGGCTTTTCGCAATCGACCGGTCAATACAGCGAATTCGGCTGCAACATGAAAGACAACGGGCAGCAGCAAGCCGACGATGTCGTCGCCGCGCTGGACACACTGGTGCAACAGCCGTGGGTCGATCGTGAGCACATCGTCGTCGCCGGCCAGTCGTACGGCGGGCTGGCGACCATGGCCTTCGGCACGCGCCACTATCCGGGGGTGCGTGGCCTGCTGAATTTTGCCGGCGGCCTGCGCATCGACGGCGGCAACTGCGACTGGCGCGATGCGCTGGTGACGGCATTCGGCAACTATGCGGCGAGCACCCGTCTGCCAAGCCTGTGGTTCTATGGCGAGAACGATACTTATTTTGACCCGACGCTGGCGCAGCGGCTTCAGCAAGCGTATCAGTCGGCGGGCGGTCCTTCGCAGCTGATTGCCTACGGTCCGTTCAAGTCGGACGCGCACGGCATGGTTGGCAGCCGTGACGGCGTGCGCGTCTGGCTGCCGGAAGTGGAGCGTTTTCTGAAAGGGGTAGGCATGCCGACCGAGGTAACGGTCGCGATCGCGGATACGCCGCGGCCGCCGGCGACCGGCTTTGCGCCGGTCGAGAACATCAACGCGGTGCCTTTCCTGACCGAGAAGGGCCGCAGCGGCTATCGCGACTATCTGGCGAAATCGACGCCACGCGCGTTCGCAATCTCGGGTTCAGGTGCGTGGAGCTGGGCCGAGGAAGGAGACGATCCGGCATCACGTGCGCTGGCGTCCTGCCAGAAAAACAGCAAGCTGCCTTGCCAGCTCTATTCGATCGACAACGACGTTGTCTGGAGCGGAGGCAACGCGACCGTGCCTCCGGTCGCGGTGAACTGATTTGCTTCAGAGGTCAGTGCCTTAGCCAGCGTTGCCCTGAACGTCCAGCGCCGCCTGCGAGCGGCGCAGTTTCAGGTTGCGCAAGTCATGGCCGAGCACAACGCGCACACGGTCGCCGAGCGCGTCGTTGTGCCAGTACACCGGCGCGATGTGCAGCTCTTTAGCAAGTTGGCGGGCCGCCTGACGGTTGCCTTTCGCGTATTCAATGCGAGTTAGCTGAACATTGAATTTCATTTGATTGCCAACGCGGACGACTTGCCATTCGCCACTCTGCACGACCTGGTGCACCGAACGTGCGAGCCCGGCCACGCCGTTGCCATTGACGATCTCGATGCGAGCAGAACGACCAGCCTCGGCCACCAAATCCCGGACGACTGCACGTTGTCCTGCATCGGGCTTCTCCGCATGCGCCGGCTTTACTGCCGCCACTGTCGGTGCCTGCGCAAGTTGATCGGCCAGTGCCGCTTTGACCGGTGCTGCTTCTGCAAATTGCAGCACATGCACCCCCGGGCTGAGCTCGACAATGCTGTCTTGCGGCATGGGCATCACCGAGACGCCATTTGACGGATAAGTCATTTCATCAATTTGAGCAACCGGGACCGGCGCTGCTTGCGGTTCCAGCTTCTGCATGACCAACGTCAGCTTTTCCTGCAAGCGCACATTCGACGGATCGAGCGCGACCGCATGCTCCAGCGCGACGCGAGCGTCGAAATAATTCCCTTTCAGGTAATGGGCATAGCCCAAATTACCCTGCAGGTGCGCCTGATCAGGACGTTGACTCGCAAGTCTTGTCAGGATGGCGATCGCCATGTCCAGATCGCCTCGACCTGCCGATACTGCAGCCAGTCCATTATGGGCTTCAACATGATCTGGCTCGAGTTCGAGCGCACGACGGTACGCACGTTCGGCGTCGTCCAGCCTGCCACTGCGCTGCAGCTCGCGTCCGAGTGCGTAGAAGCCGTCCGCACCATCGATCGCATTGCGAACTTCGGAAATCGGCACCACGCTCGCCTGCTGCATTTGTGACGTCGTGCTGCAACCCGCCATCAGCGCAGTACCTATCAGGCCGGCCAGCAATTTAGGATGATGTTTCATGCGACTCTCCTTTTGGATCTCATGACTATTACGATCCGCCGCCCAGGGTCGGCAACAGGTTGCGGGAAATCTGCAGAATGGCCGGTCCGATCAGGACCACCATCAGCGTCGGGAAAATGAAAAAAATCAGAGGGAACAGCAATTTCAACGACACCTTCGCGGCCGCTTCTTCGGCGCGCTGACGACGCTTGATGCGCAGGTTTTCTGAATGGATGCGCAGAGAATCGCCGACGCTGGTACCAAAACGGTCGGACTGAACCAGCATCGCGACCAGCAAGTCGATGTCCTCGACACCGGTGCGCAGCGACAGGTTGCGCAGCGCGTGTTCCTTGGTGAAACCGGTCCGAAGCTCGAGCTGCACCATCTGCAGCTCTTCAGCCAGCACTTCGCTTTTGAGCTGGATCTCTGCCGCCACCTTGGCAATCGCTGCGTCCAGACCGAGACCCGCCTCGACGCAAATCGTCAGCAGATCCAGCGCATCCGGAAAACTCTCGAAGATCTCGAGCTGGCGCTTGCTGATCGCATTCCTCAGCACCAGGTTAGGCAGGTAGTAGCCTCCGTAAGAGCAGGACACGACGAGAAACATCAGCATCGACGGCCCCGACTGCGCAACGGTTCCACCGAACAGGAAAGCAATAAACGGGAACACGATCGCCAGCAGGGTCTTGGTTCCGTAAAAAATATAAGGTGCAGACGGCTTGCGCCAGCCGGCATTCATGAAGCGGATGCGAATCGGTGACTCTGCCCAGCCCTCCTTTGGCCGCGACAGCTTGGCCAGCGGCTTGGTGACCTTCACCACCCGCTCGATCCACGGGCTCTGTTCTTCCGACGCCAGCGATGGCCGCGGCTCGCTCTCCATGTTCGCGAGGCGTCGACGGAAGCGGTTCGGCATCAGGAACCATACTGCCGCTGCAGCGATGCTTGCACAAAGGACAAACACCAGCAGCAAAAACAGCAGGGATTGCACACTCATGAGGTTTCCTTGAAATTTATGCAGCGATCAAATCCGTATACGGACGATCGAACGCATCCATAGCACGCCAAAAATCATCATCACCAGCGCAATACCAAGCATCTTCGGACCCGCCGGATCGTTCCAGAAATTGATCAGGTAATCAGGACTGACCACGGTGAACACACCGGCGATTGCCAATGGCAACATACAGAGAATGACTGCCGACAACCTTCCCTCGGCGGACATCGTCTTGATGTCGCCCATCATCTTTAGCCGCTGCCTGATCAGCACGCTGACATTCGTCATCACCTCGGACAGGTTACCGCCCGCCTCGCGCTGAATCAGGATCGCAACGACCATGTAGCGCAGGTCCGTCAGCGGAACACGTTCGGCCAGTCGCTGAAGCGCATCGACCAGCGGCGACCCAAAACTGATCTCGTCGGACACCTGACGAAATTCAGACGCAATCGGGTCAGGCAATTCATCGGCCAGCATTTGCAGCGTCGCGGTGAGTGCGTGCCCCGCTTTGAGACTGCGACTGATCAGATCGGCCGCTTCTGGCAGCTGCCGCTCGATGCCATGCAGCCTTTCGGTACGCTTGTGAATAACGATCATGCTCGGGATCGCGCCGGCAACCAAGCCAAACAGCAGCGAAATTCCAGTCACCCGGGTCAGTGCCAGACCGAGCACCAGACCGAAAAAGAAACTGCCGGCCGAGTAAGCCAGGAAGCGCGCGACATTCCAGTCCACGCCCCCCTGGCCGAGAAAGTTGCTCAGGCGATGAATTTGCGGCAGCCTCACCAGCCATTTCTCAACTTCCACCGAATCGGCCAGTCGCACTTCCTTGAACAGTCGGCTGCTCGACGCTTGTTTTTCAACGTTCCTCGGTGACGAGATTTCGCGCAGGCGCTGCCCGATCCGCCGTGCCGCCTTGCTCTGGCTGGAGAACCACCATTGCCAGACAGCCTCGATTGTCAGCGAAGCTGCGATGAACACCAGCACGCCGAATCCGTAATAAAGCCAATCCATTGCCGGCCTCTCTTCAGACAGTCAAACGCATCATTCAAACACCCGCGACGGGTCGTAAATGTCATCCGACACCGATACACCAAACTCTTTCAAGCGCTGGTCAAAATGTGGATGCAGGCCAGTCGCCGCAAAATGGCCCAGCACCCTGCCATCCGCAGCGACGCCGGTACGGCGGAACGCGAAGATCTCCTGCATCGTGATGATGTCGCCTTCCATACCGGTGATCTCGTGCAGGCTGATCAGCTTGCGGGTGCCGTCGGACATGCGGGCAATCTGGATGACTACCGTAATGGCCGACGCAATCTGCTGACGCGTCGCCCGTATGCCAAGGTTTGCCGTCGCCATGCCTACCATGTTCTCCAGGCGAGACAACGCGTCGCGCGCAGTATTGGCGTGAATCGTCGCCAGAGAACCCTCGTGGCCGGTATTCATTGCCTGCAGCATGTCGAGTGCCTCCGGTCCGCGTACCTCGCCAAGGATGATGCGGTCGGGGCGCATACGCAGCGCGTTTTTCACCAGAGAGCGCTGTGACACCTCGCCCTTGCCCTCGATGTTTGGCGGCCGGGTCTCGAGGCGGACGACGTGTGGCTGCTGCAGCTGCAGTTCGGCGGCGTCCTCAATGGTGACGATACGCTCGGAATGCGGAATGAAACCCGAGATCACGTTCAGCAGCGTGGTCTTACCGCTGCCGGTACCGCCCGAGATCAACATATTGACCTTGGCCTTGGCCAGGGAGTCGAGCAGCTGCGCGACCGTCGGCGGTATGCTTTTTTTGCTGACCAGATCATGGATTGACAGCGGCTTGGCCGAAAAGCGCCGGATCGACAGAATCGGACCATCGATCGCCAGCGGCGGAATGATCGCGTTCACACGCGAACCATCCGGCAAACGGGCGTCAACCATCGGGCTGGATTCATCGACACGGCGACCAACGCGCGACACGATCTTCTCAATCACCTTCAACAGGTGCTCATTGTCATCGAAGGTAATCGGCGTCAGCTCCAGCTTGCCACGCCGTTCGACATAGACCTGACTCGCTGTGTTGACCAGGATGTCCGACACGGACGGATCGTCCAGTAATGGCTCGATCGGCCCGAGTCCGAGCATCTCGTTCTGCATGTCGAGTACCAGTTGCCGGCGCTCGGCCTGGTTGACCGCCAGCCGCTGGTCATCGACGATGCGCTCGACCATCGAGGAAAGCTCGCGGCGAAACTGCTCGTTATTCAGTTTCTGCAGCCGCTCGAGATCGACGCGCTCGAGCAGCGTGCGGTGCATCTTTTGCTTCAGCTGCAGATAAGTCGGCGAATACATATCCATCTCGGCAGCCGGGCTGCTGCGCAGCGCCGTCACCGTCGTGGCGGTATCTCGGAGGTTAGTCCTCGGTTCTTCGGTGCCGTTGGCCACGCTGGTATCGCCGTTCTTGTTGCTGCTGAAGAATCCCATGCTCAGCTCCCTGCGCCGTTCGAGTCACCGCCGCGGACAAAGATGCGCCGGATCAGGCCGGATTTGTTGACCGTATTGGCAACCGTCGTATCCACCAGCCGGTTGACCCAGTCGGAAAGGCTTTTCGCAATCGTGCTGTTACGCGCCAGCTGAAGGACTGGCACCCCCTGATTGATCGAGTCGTTGGCCACTTCGAAATTATTCGGAATCCGCGAGTCCACACCCAGATCCAGAATCCGCTCGATCTCGCCACTGCTGAGTGGCGCCGAACTCTCGAAACGATTCAGCAGCAGATGTACTTTCTCACGCCGGTAGCCCAGCGTGCCGAAAATCTCGATCAGGTGACGCGCGCCACGCAGGTCAGGCAAGGACTGCTGCAGCACCAGATAAATGCTGTCGGAGTGATCCAGCACGCGCACGCTGGCCGACGTCACCTGCCGTCCGAGATCAAAAATTACGAAATCAAAATGCCGACGCGCCAGGTTGACGATGGTCTCCAAATGATCGCCGCTGAGATCGCCGCCCGGATCAGGCTCGGCCGGTGCAGCGAGGATGCTGAACGTCGGCGACACCCGAACCACGCTGGAGTCCAGCAGGTTGATGTCGAGCCGGTTGATTTCGCGGCAAACGTCGGCCAGCGTACGTTCAGGCTTGATGTCCGAGACATACAAGGGCGCATCGCCGAAGGCCGTATTCAGGTCGATCAGAAGAACGCGCTTTTTCCCAAGCAGCGACAACGCGTGCCCGAGATTGGCGGCGACGAAGGTGGTACCGGCGCCACCCTTGGCCGAAACAAAAGACAGCACCTTGCCTTCACGTTGCTGTGAGATCGAAAGCTTGCTGCTGAGGCGGTCGAGTGCAGCATCCAGTTCATTGGCCGACAGCGGCAACGGCAACACTTCCCGCACGCCCACCCGCATCGCCGAAATCAGGAATTCGGGTGAACGATCAGATGAAAGCAAAATAATCACCGCCTGCGAATAGCGTTCGCCCAGGCGCGGCAACAGAGCAGCCGCTCCCTCCTGAAAACTGGCCGCATCAACGATCACCAGCTCGGGCTTTCCCGCTGCAGTGGGAATCCCGTCCTTCGGCATGCCCGGCAGCGGTGGCAGGATTGGTATGACCGGATTCCGGTTCGAGCAGATGCGCGTAACCGTCGCGCGCAGCGCATCGTCGTTGGAAAGAATGAAAGCGTTCATCAAGGTTTTTCCCTGAGCATTGGAATATTTTTTAACGAGCCTTTATACGCAACTGATTGAATTCATCGCTTCACGCGCTCGGGTTGTCGAGAGAGACAGGACACTCGATTCGAAGTTTACGAATGGAATAATAGCGTCTAGCTGCGTACCCAGGGCAAACAATGCCCTGATGAAATCGCTCGCAGTATCGACGGCCACTTCATTCGATATGCATTGATCCGAAAGCCGGTGAATAGCGAAACGATCGTCTGCCGGCATGAGAGAACCCTGCCTCATCTGCCGCTTGGTCAACGATGAGCCATCGCAAACGCCCGCATGATGCGCTCGGATTTCAGTCGTATTTTTGTTGGCCTCCGTTGCAAACAGCTCGCGGCCCGTTGGAGGCATGGCGACCAGCAAACTCATCAATCTGTCCACCGCCGCCAGCGGTGTCAATTGGAGGGCAGCCCCATGAAGATGCCGGACACGGCGCATCAGCGACCGTCCTCGCAAGCGCGCTCGTCGACCGCGCCCTGCGTCGCCTGAGGTCTGCGTCAGCCGAACCCGTCCGTGCATCTGCATTCCATCAGTTCAGCGACCGCCACTAATTCCGATAGTGAAGATGTTGCTAGCCGCCTGTGGCTCCTTGAAGCCCGTGCGATAGCGTTCCACCGCTTCGCGCCCACCCGACGCATCCATCGATTCGCTCACCTCTGCTGAGCCGGCGTCCGGATTCAGCGTCTGCTGAGCCACCAGAGTCCGCGTGCTTTCGCCGAAGCGACTGTCGAATTGGGGTGTCGTCGGTGCGCATGCTGTAAGCAGCACGCAACTCGCTACCGCAATCAGCGCTGCAGAAAAAAACAGCTTGTTCATCTGCCTCTCCTTTCCGGTGCGCTTCCGTCAAGAGCGCCCGGCTGTATTTATTTCATCTCAAAGCCTGATGCATCCTTGCCTTGCTGTCCGCCTGCCTGCTGCGGCGGCTTGCCTTCCAGTTTGCCTCCCAGGAAAAGGTCGCTACGCGATGGATCACGATAGCCATCGGTTGGCAACGGATATCCGGGCGGCAGCGGCTTAACGAGTCTTGGCGTGACCACGAACACCAGCTCAGTTTTGTCGTTCTGGAAATCTGTGCTTCGGAACAGTGCGCCCAGGATGGGAATCTCACCGAGGATAGGGAAAGCGCGGATATTCGTCGTCGTATTGTTTTTGATCAGGCCACCAATGGCGAAGCTTTGTCCGTCGGCCAACTGCACCGTCGTGGATGCACGCCGCGTGGTGATCAGCGGGAATACCTGGCTCGCGCTATTGGACGAGGAAACACCTACACCGTCGCGCGCCAGCTCGGATACTTCAGGCGCGACTTGCAGATTAATCCGCCCACCCGACAGCACGGTCGGTGTGAAGCGCAGACCGACACCAAAATCTTTTTCCTGCAGCGACACAACCGGTGCACCGCCAGCCGCGCCGCTCTGAGCCACCGGGATCAGAATCTTGCCACCAGCGAGAAAGCTTCCTTCATGACCGGTGATGGCCATCACATTAGGCTCAGCCAGCACCTTGATCAGACCATCCTGCTTTTCGGCTTCCACACCAAAGTTGGTTTTAGACGAACGGGTGCCAGTAATCGTCGCACCCAGCGTGCCGCTGAGGAAATTACTCACTAGCTGGTAGCTCCACATCCCACCAGACAAGGAACCGTTCAAGCGAACACCCAACTTGTCAATCAGGGTCTTTGAGATTTCGGCGATCTTCACTTCCAGCATGACCTGCTGAGCGGAAGCGAGCGTCAGCATATTGATGATGCGCTGCTGCACCATCGCGCCCGCCTGCATTTGGGCCTGGCCCATGGTCGTCGCCAGGCCTTCCTGCTGTGCTGCTGCGCTCATCACATTAGGCCGGCGCACATACGCGAGCGCCAGCTCATTGACGCGCTGCATCGCCATTGCATCCGACACCGTGCCCGACAGCACCAGACTCTCGGCGGCGGCTGTAACGCGAATGTCCTTTTCTTCTGGCATCAGCTCGCGCAGCTTATTGATCAGACCTGTGGCATCCATCGATACAGCAATGTCGATCACGCTGCAGCGCTTGCTCTTGCCCTGCACGATCATATTCGTCGTTCCGACTGACACACCGAGCAAGTACAAAGTATCCGGCGCAACCAGCATTGCCTGTGCGACGTTCGGGTTTCCCAGAGAACGATTGATTGTCGGTTCCGGCAATTTCAGCAGCGTCGATTTACCGATCGGCACTTCGATCTTTGCCGGCGCCGCCACATCGCCATTGCAATTCATGGTAGGGATTATTGACTGCCGCCCGTCGCCACCAGCACCTTGCGTCGGAGCGATCTGCTGTGCGTTGGCCATGCAGCCCATCAGCGCAAGCGTGCCAGCCGACAACCGCAGCACTCGCCGCACCGCCCTTATCCTGCCAGGTACTATCGGCTCGTTCATGTCCTCTTCCCTTTAATTTTTATTTTCCAGGCGTTTCAGTAGCATTCCTGCGATCCACGCAAGCCGTTAATCACCCCCACGCAGGTCGGTGCGTCGGCCGGCTGAGCAGCCGACATCGCAGCGTTCGGCGCTCCATTAGGCGCCGTAGAGGCAGGAGCGCGGCGATGCACCGTTTTCCTGACAGCAGGCGCAGGGGCGGGGGCAGCGGGCGGCACCGCAGGCTCGGCGATCGGCTTAGCCGCGCTTGCGGCCGCGGACTCAAGCTGCAAAAGTGTTGACTTGGTGACTCCGGCCGTCGTCGCATCACCTGGGTCAATCTGATTACGCAGCACCAAAGACAAGGTGCCGACACTTCGAGCCAGATCGATCTTCTCTGCCTGTTCCGGCGTCACTTCGAGCGTGACTGCATTCACGACGCGAGGCTTGGTCTCGTCGCGACTCACTTCCTGCGCGACCGCCAGCACCAAAATGCGCTCAAGCACAATCTTGGAAATCGTCTGATCGCGAGCGCCACTATCCTCAGTATCACGATGGGTGTTGACGATGATGTCGACAAAATTGCCCGGCAATGCAAAACCGGCGACGCCGATCACATCGTTCACGCGAACTGTGATGGCACGCCGGCCTTCTCCAATCACCGCTGACAACCCACCCTGAGTCCCTTTCGGGGCGAGTTTCGCCTCAAGGATAGGTTCGCCGCGCTGCAATGCCGTTCGCGCCACCCTACCCTCGAGCTTATTAGCAACATTGACAGAACCCTCCGGAACGCTGGCCGCCGGCCAGTCGACGAGCTTTACCATGTCCGATGAAATACGCTGACCTAGGCTGATCTCGGTCGCAGCCACTGCCACTTGCGCAACGTTGTTGTTTGTTTGGCTGCTCAGCCAACGAAATGCCAGCAGCACTGCAATGAGTCCGGCCACCACAGCAACAGCCAAAACGATCAGGGCTCTTGTGTTTTTCATCTCCCCTCCTTATCGGCCCACGCACGCGGCGCCGCAGTGAGCCGGCGATCCGCCGCCTTTGAAGTTCTTGTTGTGATTTTCGGATTCATCTGTGTGCAATCTGCAGATCGCCAATCAACCCGGCGGGGTAGTCATCGCGACGCGGTGAGGGAGACTCGGCAGCGGATTGCAACAACAATGCCGGGGATGCAAATACTGAAATCTGTGCGTGACCAGTCTGAGCAATGGCCTGAGCCGGACGTTGTCGGTTCCCGTTCTGCATCTGCGCCCCCGCAATTGAGATAAGGGATATTTAATTTTGGTTTTTACCAGACTGCTACAGCATCGAAACGTACATGAGCAGCGCTGTAGCGATGGCCATCGCTACGCCATACGGTATGACAAGACCATCAAATACACCTCGCAAAGGCGGCGAGGACGCTGACTGAACTCGTGGGCCAGTCCTCTTTGACGCTTTCCCAGCCCTCCAGCGTATGACCAGCACAATTCCCCACAACCCGCCAACTAGTGCCGTTGCCAACGCGATCTTGAAAGCCATCAGCGGCCCGACGTACATGCCGACCACGGCCAACAATTTCACGTCACCCGCCCCCATGCCTCGCACCAGATAGAAGGGCAGGAACAACAACAACCCGGTCAAACCACCCAACAAGCTGTCGGCAACGGTGATGCCGTGAGGAAGAAATGCGGCCAACGCCAATGCAATGCACGCACTCACGACCAACAACAAGTTCGGCACACGCCAGCGAGTCCAGTCAGTCCATGCAGCGATCAACAAGGTCGAGGCCATTCCGGCAATACTGGCGCTGAACTGGAGCGAACTACTCATCGTTGAATTTGCGCTGAACTGAAGAAAAATGTAGCGCCTCAGCGGCTACCTGGGGTGCATTACCCCCAGGCACACCATTGAGGCACTGCGCCGTGTTGCCACTTCTAAAATCCGGTTTTCAGTCAATCAGGTAACGGTGGTTGACGATATATCAACCACCGCCCCATTAGCCGGCGTTCGAAAGGGAACTGTTAACGTTGTTGAATCCGTTTTTCACAGTGTTGCCCAGACTCACCACGATTGCCACGATCACCGCAGCAATAGCTGCAACGAACAAACCATATTCAACAGCCGTTGCGCCCTGCTCGTCGGCAAAGAATGCTTGCAATTTTTGTTTCAGTGCTTTCATTAAAGCCTCCCGGTTAAATTGATTGCACAGGCCACCCTGCGCACAACAACGTTGAAAAAGTTCTTACATGAGATCACTGTAAGACCCCTATCGTGTTTGGTCAAAAACTTCGTTAACCGCACACTCCGGCATCGTTGCCTATTTGCCATGGGCCTAAGTGTCATGCTCTAGTGCAAAAACAGGAATAGTTTAAACATACTATTTTTCCCTGGAATTTTCCAACTATTTTCAATTTTCACTTACTTTATACAATAGCAAGCACTCACTTAAGAGTAAATAATTTAAAACTATTTGATTTGGGGTAATTCTTTCCTGACCACAGAGATCGATAAGCGAAGAGACTTCTTTTTTGCCTTCTTGTGTTTCTGTATTTTCAAGTCAGGAAAATGTGAGCACCTCTCGGCGCGGTGCCGGCACGCCAAATTCCCTTTGGCTTTTGCACTGTCAAAATGGCATGAACAACGACGCAAGACTGTTTTATGCGCTGTGGCCAGACGAGGTCACACGCATTCAGCTAAAACGACTACAAGAGCCGATAAGCGGACGCAAGCTTAGTTCTGACAATCTGCACCTGACACTGGCCTTCCTCGGCAATCAGGCGAAGTCCTCGCTTCCCACACTGGCGAAGCTGCTCGACAAACTACCGGGCCAGCGCTTCACGCTCGAGATTGACAGGTATGGCTACTTCAGCAAACCGCGCATTGCGTGGGCTGGCCCGACAGAAACACCGAAGCCGCTATTGGAATTGCAACAGTCGCTGATGCATGAGCTGACCACGGCACAGGTGCCGTTAAAGGCGGAAGGAAATTTCAAGCCGCATATCACGCTGGCACGTGATGCCAAAAGCCTGACCACGCCATTCGCGCCCGGGATTTCCTGGCAGGTCGGCAAGATCATGCTGATCCAGTCGTTACAGGTAAAGGGCGGTGTGATTTATTCGCCGATCATGGAAAAGCTGCTTGCCTGATCGGCAAGCCGTCACCGCTCACTCGATGCGGCGGATATCCCATGCATCAGCTCTGCGCGGATGCCGCGATCTTGCGCAGCACATGCGAGGCCGCCACCAAGCCAAAGCTGGCCGTAACGACCATTGCCGAACCATAGCCGGCGCAATTGAGCCCGGTAACGCCGGTCGACGCATCGGACTCGTCGCCTTCGGTGGCGCAGACTTCGGGAAGCTGCAGCGGCTCCATCGAAAACACGGCATCAATGCCGAATTTGTTTTTCGCCCCGCGTGGAAATCCATGGCGCAGCCGCAGGTTCTTGCGCACCCGCTTGAGCAATGGCTCCTGCTCGGTGCGCGCAAGATCAGCAACCGCGATGCGAGTCGGATCAGTCTGGCCGCCGGCACTGCCGATGGTCAGCAGCGGGATCTGGTGCGCATGGCAATGGACGATCAGAGCTGTCTTGGCACGTGCATCGTCGATCGCATCAATCACGTAATCGAAGCGCTCTGGCGGAACCAGAGTGGAAACGTTGTCGGCATCAATGAACTCCTCGACGCCATGAACTTCGCACAAGGGGTTGATCTGGGCGATGCGCTGCGCCAGCGCTGCGACCTTGGCCTGCCCCAATGTGTCGCTCAGTGCGTGAATCTGGCGGTTCACATTCGACTCAGCCAGATGGTCAAGGTCGATCATGGTAATCCGGCCGATCGCCGTGCGGGCCAGCGCCTCGACCGCCCACGAGCCGACACCGCCGACGCCGATCACGCAAACATGCGCCGCACGAAAAGCAGCCAGTGCCGCCGGACCATACGCGCGTGCGATGCCGCCGAAACGGCGGTCGAAATCGATGTCGCAGGCATCGGACGACGAATGACTGTCTGCAGCCAGAACGTCGGGAATTACATCGGGAGTAGCATTGATCATGCGCACATTTTAACGGACGCAAACATTTCACTCGGCTTAAACTCCGAATCTGGCCACCTTCCCAAGCTCTCCAGCCTTTCGCTTCTGCCAAGCCCGTGCGTCACCTGTCCCCGCTGCTGTCACTGATCTCGGTTGCCGTTGCCGCTCACGTTGCGCTGGGCGCGGCGCGCGTCACGACGTCGCTGTATGCACTGTCCTTGCATGCGTCCGAATTCACCGTCGGCACGCTGATCGCTTTGTTTGCGGTTTTCCCGATGTTGCTCGCGGTGCCGATGGGTCGCGTGATCGATCGCAGCGGCGTGCGCCGGCCCATGATGATCGGCTCCGTCGTCGCCTCGCTCGGTGTCGCGCTCGCTGCGACCGTGAAGGCAATTGCCACGCTATATGTTGCCGCCATCCTGATCGGCACCGGATTCATGGCAATCTTCATCGCCGCACAGCACGCCGTCGGCACATTGGCCGCACCCGACCAGAAAGCTGCCGGCTTCAGTCGCCTGTCCGTCGGCTTCTCGATCTCTGCGTTCCTTGGCCCGCTGATCGCCGGCTTCACCATCGACCATGCGAGCCATGCGGCGGCCTTTGGTGCCTGCGGCGCATTCACCGCCCTGGCATTCGTCATCGCATCGGGCCAAGCATTGCGCGAACTGCCGGTGCAAGCCGCAAGTGCGCATCAGCAAAAAGGCAGCCCGCTGCAACTGCTACGCAACCGGGAGCTGCGTGGCGTGTATTTCGTTGGCATTCTGCTGGCCGCTGCGTGGGACATGTTCACCTTCGTGACACCGATCCGAGGTACTCAGCTCGGCTTTTCAGCATCGACGATCGGAATGATCCTCGCTTCATTCTCTGCGGCGACCTTCGTCGTGCGCATCGCGATGCCGGGCATCGTGCGCCGTTTTCACGAATGGCAGGTACTGACCGGAGCGCTGTTCGCGGCAGCGCTCTGCTATGCGCTGTTACCGTTCATGCAGCAGGCATCGGCGATGGCCGCGATCGCTTTCGCACTTGGCCTGGCGCTGGGCAGCGGCCAACCGAATGTTCTCGCACTGCTGCACACAGGGGCGCCACCCGGACGCGGTGCCGAAGCGATTGCGATCCGCGCCAGCATTGGCAATCTCTCGGCGGTGTCGCTACCGCTGGCCTTCGGCGCAGCCGGTGCCACACTGGGCCTGTTTGCCGTATTCTGGGGACTGGGCGCAATCGTTGCATGTGGCATCCCGGTTGCTGCGCGCCGCGCACTAAAGACCCTTCACTCGACCTCTCACTCACCACACATCGACGAACATGAACCATAAAACGTCCATCGCCGACCTGCGCCGTGACTATAGCCACGCAACGCTTTCCGAACATGAAGTCGATACCGACCCGATCCGGCAATTCGGACTCTGGTTCCAGCAGGCGCTCGACGCCGAACTGCATGAGCCGAATGCGATGGGACTGGCCACGGTCGACAGCGACGGCCGGCCTTCGCTGCGCATCGTGCTGCTGAAAGATTTCGACGAACGCGGCTTTACTTTCTATACCAACTACCAGAGCCGCAAAGGCGAAGACCTGCTGCAGAACCCGCATGCAGCACTCACCTTTCACTGGCACGAGCTGGAGCGACAGGTACGCATCGAAGGCCGCGTCGAGCGCGTCGCTGCCGAAGAGAGCGACGCGTATTACGCGATACGCCCGGTGAAAAGCCGCATCGGCGCGCATGCATCGGCACAAAGCCGGCCGATCCCGAGCCGCGAGAAACTGGAGCAGCAATTCCACGCTGCCGAAGCAAAATACGGCGATCAGCCGCCGCGGCCACCCCACTGGGGGGGCTACCGGCTCACGCCGGCGTGGATCGAATTCTGGCAGGGTCGGCGTTCGCGCCTGCACGACCGCGTGGTCTACACCAGGCAGCCGGATGGCAGCTGGTCACGCGAACGGTTGCAGCCCTGAAATCGGCACGAGCTGCGGCGCGTGCCGTCAGCGACGCAGCTTGTCTCCGAACACCTTCCTGAATTTTGCCACCTTCGGCGCCACCACGAATGCGCAATACGACTGCATCGGGTGGTCCGCGAAATAATTCTGGTGATACGCTTCGGCCCGATAAAAGGCCGGCGCTTCGGCCAGCTCAGTGACGATAGGCGCGTCCCATACATGGGCCATCGCGGCCATGACCTGCTTCGCCGTGGCCATCTGCTCCGAGCTGTTGGCGAAGATTACTGACCGATATTGCGTGCCCACGTCATTGCCCTGACGGTTCAGCGTAGTCGGATCGTGGATCGTGAAGAAAATCTCGAGCAGGTCTCGGTAGCTGACGACCGCAGGATCGAAATGGATACGTACCACTTCCGCGTGGCCGGTACTGCCGTCGCACACCTGCTCATAAACAGGATCGACGACATGGCCGCCGCTGTAGCCGGATTCCACCTGCTGTACGCCACGGAGTTCCTGATAGACCGCTTCGAGGCACCAGAAGCAACCGCCTCCGAGAGTTGCGATTTCTGTCGTCATGATGGGCTCCGTTACATGATTGCTGATGCGACCGAATGTAACGCAACTGACGCCGAACTGCCGGCACCATGACGCGAGCCGGCGCAAAGCGCCGCGCAATGACATCGATGCCTGCCGAAAAATCCTCAGGATCCGGTCTTCAACGCAGGGCCGGCCGCCGCAAATTCCAAGTGCGCAGCGGCGATCAACGATGGCAGCACGACCTGTCGCAGCGTGTCCGCGGTGAAGATCCGACCATTGACGAAGGTCGATCGCGGAACCGATGGCAACTCCGCGCAAAGCTCGGACAAGCTGGTCGCTTGCCATGACCCGTCACACAAAGGCAACCAGAGCGCACGCCTCGTGATGTCATCGGCAGACAGCAGCGGATCGTAATGGCACCACACAGCCAGCAAATCCTCGAGCCTGCGCGCCGGAACACCCTGCAAAAAAACATCATCGTCATGCACGGCCAGCGACACTTTCTTGTCGCTGCACAAAGCCGTCACCGCTGCCGGCGCCATGGCTTCGAGCGGCAGCAGCGACGCGCCGATGCGCAACAGAGAGAAATACAGCACGATCGCATCCGGATGTCCGCTGCCGACATATGCCACTGTATCGCCGGCGCGCACGCCCCACTCGCCCTGCAGCCGCGCAGAGCCACGCTCGATGCGTGACCACAGCCGGCGGTAGGTAATGTCTCGGTCAGGCAGCGCATGCGCCAGCCGGTCGGCGTGCCGGGTCGCCTGCGTTTGCAGCAGTGCCAGCATCGAATATTGTCCTGTCTCCATGCCGTGATTCTACGCAAGATGCGGTGGCCTCCCGCGCGGCATGGGCAATTTGGGCATAATTCGGATATAGAAATTCAAAGTCCAGCATGCTCACCTCCACTACACGCGCAGCCGATCCCGAATTTGACACCCGCCATTTTCGTTCTGCCCTGTCGCAGTTCGCTACCGGTGTCACCGTCATTACTACCCGGGACGAGCGTGGCGGCTTCTTCGGCCTGACCGCCAGTTCCTTCAATTCGGTGTCCCTGGAGCCGCCGCTGGTACTGTGGAGCCTCGGCGGCGGTTCACGCAGCTTGCCGCTGTTTTCCGGGAATTCGCACTACGTGATCAACGTGCTGGCCGGCGACCAGGCATGGCTGGCCGAGCGCTTTGCCAGCCGCATCGACGACCGCTTCGAGGGTGTCGACTATGAGCTGTCTCAGACCGGGCTGCCGATCTTGCGCGGCGTGTCCGCCTGGTTCGAATGCCATAACCGCAGCCGCTATCCGGAAGGAGATCATGTGATCTTCGTCGGCGAGGTCGAGCGCTGTGAGTACGATAAAAAATCCGCGCTGGTTTTTCACGGCGGTCGGTTCGCACAAGCCGGCGCCTGACGACCCAGGTTTGGGTCTCAGAGAAGCTTGTCCAGCACGCCCGCCGAATCAAACGCCGCACGCCGCAAGCGATCATTCACGCCCTGCCATTGGACTTCCTGCGGCGGCTGCTCGACAACGATCAGATCGGCACTCTGGGTATCCAGCTCTCGCAGGTTCGCATAAAGCGCATGGGCGTAACCGTCCGGATCGGCCGGCATCAACACCGACACGGGATTGAGCGAGCGAACAGAAAATTGCATCAGCGCGATACGGCGTCCCTTGGCCTGCAAGCGCTCAATCACCGTCGCAAGTTCGCTGGAAGCGACCAGGGCAACCGGGGTATGCGGCGCGTAGTGCGCGTCCAGGCTGCCGGACACACGCGGCGCCGCCGTATCGGGCGTAGCCAGCGGGCGGCCGAGCACCTGTTCAATCTGCGCCGCGCTGATGCGGCCGGGCCGCAGCAGCACGGGTCCGCGCGTGGCCAGGCGGGTCAGGTCAACAATGGTTGACTCGATACCGACATCGCTCTGCCCGCCATCCAGCACGGCCGCCAGTGGCCCCACGCCCGGTGCGCCGAATTCATCAATCACATGCTGCGCGGTCGTCGGGCTGACGCGTCCGAACCGGTTCGCCGAAGGCGCGGCCAACCCGCCCTGCCCGTTACGGAATTCCTTCAGCAGTGCCTGCGCCACCGGATGCGAGGGACAACGCACGCCGACCGAATCCTGCCCGCCCGTCACAGCCGGGGACACATTCAACGCACGCGGCAAAATCAGCGTCAGCGGACCCGGCCAGAATGCATTGATCAGCTGCTGCGCTTGATCAGGCACCTCGCTGGCCCAGCGCGACAAGTCGGCATCGCGCGCGACATGCACGATCACGGGATGATTGGACGGCCGTCCCTTGGCGGCAAAGATGGCGGCGACCGCTTCCGGATTACCGGCGTCTGCCGCCAGCCCGTACACGGTCTCAGTCGGCATAGCGACCAGCTTGCCGGCTTCCAGCAGGCGCGCCGCCGCGCGGATCGCATTGACGTCGGCAACCATCAGCTCAGGCAGCGATACCGAGAATGCGGCAGGCCTGCGCAAAGCGCTGCTGCGCTTCGGCCAGCGTGGCAGCGACGAAGGTCACGTGACCCATCTTTCGGCCACGGCGTGGATCGTCCTTGCCATACAGGTGCAAATTGGCACCGGGCAGCGCAAGCACCTGGTCCCATGCCGGTTCACGCGGCGTGTCGTCGCCGTCCGCGAACCACAGGTCGCCGAGGATGTTCAGCATCACTGCTGGTGAATGCTGGCGTGCGTCGCCGAGCGGCAGCTTCGCCATCGCGCGCACCTGCTGCGCGAACTGGCTGGTGATGCAGGCGTCAATCGTGTAATGCCCGCTGTTGTGCGGCCGCGGTGCCATTTCATTGACCACCAGCGCGCCATCCTGCAGGACAAAGAACTCCACGCAGAGCACGCCGACGTAATCGAGCCGCGCGATGATTTCCAGTGCCGCTGCCTGCGCGCGTGCGGCGCAGTCGGCAGTCACGTTCGGCCCCGGCACCGTCGTGGTGAACAGGATGCCGTCGCGATGCACGTTCTCGGCGATCGGGTAAACCACGGCCTGCCCGTCTGCGCCGCGCGCGGCCAGCACCGACACTTCATACGCGAGCGGCAGCATTTTCTCGAGCACGCAGCTGACGCCCTTCATCTGCTCGAACGCCGCGCGCGCCTCGTCACGCGATCGCACGCGCACCTGGCCCTTGCCGTCATAGCCCATGCGCACAGTCTTCAGGATGCCGGGGAACAGCTGGTCCGGCAGCGCTTCGATGTCGGCGGCCGACACAATCGCACGATGCGGCGCCGGCAGCACGCCGGAGACCTGCGCGCAGTCAGTGAAGAATTTCTTTTCAGCGAGACGGTCCTGCGCCACCGAGACGCACGCGGCCGACGGCGCAACGAACGCCTGTTCAGCCAGCAGCGCCAGGCTGTCGGCCGGCACGTTCTCGAATTCGGTCGTCACGGCAACGCACTGCGCGCCGAGTTCCTGCAGTGCTGCGGCATCGGTATAACCGGCCGACAGCAAATGGTCAGCCGCATGGCCGGCCGGGCAGTCCTTCGCCGGCTCCAGCACGGCGACCTTGTAACCCATCGCCTGCGCCGCATGCGCAAACATGCGGCCGAGCTGGCCGCCACCCATCACCCCCAGCCAGGTGGACGGGCTGGCGGCGGGGACGAAACCCTGGTTCAGATGGCTGGAGTTCATGCGGGCAGGGTCATCGCCTGCGCAGCGGCGGTCTGCTGCGCGCGGAATGTCAGGAGTTTCTCGGCCAAAGCGGCGTCATCGACCGCCATCATGGCAATCGCCGACAGCGCGGCATTCGCAGCGCCAGCCTCGCCGATCGCATAGGTGGCGACCGGTATGCCCTTGGGCATCTGCACGATGGACAGCAGCGAATCCTCGCCGCGCAGATATTTCGACGGCACCGGCACGCCCAGCACCGGCACGATGGTCTGCGAAGCGATCATGCCCGGCAGATGCGCGGCGCCACCGGCACCCGCGATGATCGCGCGCAGTCCGCGCGCGCGCGCCGACTTCGCGTAGTCGAACATCTGGTCGGGCATGCGGTGTGCGGAGATCACCTGCGCTTCATGCGGCACGCCGAATTCCTTCAGCAGTGCGACCGCATGCTGCATCACATCCCAGTCGGATGAGGATCCCATCACCACGCCAATCAGCGGCGTACCTGCAGGCTTGTTTGCGTCGCTCATGCTCAGTCCTTCAGCTCGTTGCCGGTCAGGCGCTGCAGCGCCTCGCGGTATTTCGCGCCGGTCTTTTCGATGACGTCCGCCGGCAATGCCGGTGCCGGCGCGGTCTTGTTCCAGTCGCTCAGCGTCTCGAGGTAATCGCGTACAAACTGCTTGTCGAACGACGGCGGCGAGATGCCTTCCGCATACGAATCAGCCGGCCAGAAGCGCGATGAATCCGCGGTCAGCACTTCATCCATCAGGTGCAGCGTGCCATCGTCGTCGAGGCCAAACTCGAACTTGGTGTCGGCAATGATGATGCCGCGCGTGGCCGCATAGTCGGCCGCCGTCTGATACAGGCGGATGCTGACGTCACGAATCTTCTCGGCCAGATCCTTGCCGATGCGCTCAACCATGTCGTCAAAGCTGATGTTCTCGTCATGCTCGCCCATGTCCGCCTTCGCGGCCGGCGTGAAGATCGGCTGCGGCAGTTTCGCTGCCAGCTTCAGCCCGGCAGGCAGCGCAATGCCGCAGACGGCGCCGGTCGTCTGGTAATCCTTCCAGCCCGAACCGATCAGATAGCCGCGCACCACCGCCTCGACCAGGATGGGTTTCAGGCGTTTGGCCACCACCGCACGGCCGCGCACCTGGTCGACCTCGTTCGGCGCGACCACGCTTTCCGGTGTGACGCCGGTCAGGTGATTCGGCACGATGTGGCCGAGCTTCTCGAACCAGAAGTCCGACATCTGGTTCAGCACCTTGCCCTTGGACGGAATAGGCTCGTTCATCACCACGTCGAACGCCGACAGGCGGTCGGTCGTCACGATCAGGATCTTGTCGTCGCCGACGGCGTAGTTGTCGCGTACCTTGCCGCGGCCCAGCAGCGGAAGGGAGGTGATGGTGGATTGATAGAGACTGTTCATCTGAGTTGGCTTTCAGGTCATTCCGGCGACACCGGGATGACGAATCAAATGCTGCCGGCCCTAAAAAGCGTCACCCCGGCGCAGGCCGGGGTTGAGTGTCTTTTTGCTTGCAGGCCGCAGCGGGTCGTTTACTTCACGAGCTGCGACAGCTCGCCCTTCTTGTAACGCTCGGCAATCTTCTCCAGCGACACCGGCTTGATCTTGCCGGCCTGGCCTTCGCAGCCGAACGACAGGTAACGCGCCTTGCAGACCAGCTTTGCAGCTTCGCGCGCCGGCTTCAGGTAATCGCGCGGATCGAACTTCGACGGGTTCTCGACAAAGTAGCGGCGGATCGCGCCCGTCATCGCCAGGCGGATGTCGGTGTCGATGTTGATCTTGCGTACGCCGTGCTTGATGCCTTCCTGGATCTCTTCGACCGGCACGCCATAGGTTTCCTTCATGTCGCCGCCGAACTCGCGGATCTCGGCCAGCAGTTCCTGCGGCACCGACGACGAACCGTGCATCACCAGATGGGTGTTCGG
>JACCDQ010590720.1_pt1 | contig 25446 bp, 19 predicted proteins | sample 7446031 | NCBI WGS metagenome assembly JACCDQ01 (sample SAMN15323442, study PRJNA562643) | freshwater metagenome | isolation source: river surface water | place: USA:Blue River Watershed | collected 2017-08-17 | reverse complement strand
TTGGAACCGTTGGCTATCATGAGGTCAGTGTCCTGAACACCCAACTTTTCAATTAGAATTTTTGCAAGTGTGGTTTTACCAACCCCTGCGTTGCCGCTGAACAGCAAGTGAGGGATAATACCATCTGCAATCCATCGTTCAATCTGTGCTCGTTGATTCTCATCAGTGAACACGTATCCATCCAATTCTGATGGACGGTATTTTTCTACCCATAAGTCTTTCATTCTTTTGCCTGTTTAATAATGTCTTTAGTTATTTCATTTACCTTGTCGTCCTGTATAGAACGCAAGTGTAGCCTATCTGCACAATTACGGATGTCATCGTGCAAGTTTTTATCACCAGTTTCTTCAAACACCAACCTAGCAAGTTCGTGTAGTGCAACCACGCCATCGACAAGTTTCATGTTTCTCATACTAATTCTTCTACAATCCCCAAACCCTCAGCTGCAATGAACAATGCTCCCGCAAGTATCACGTACTGCTCAGAATTAAATGGTTCAACTGCACTCGCAATCAAACTAACTCCTGCAACGATGCGGAGGAAACTTTTTACAAGACTAACGTAAAAGTGTCCTTTACTCGTGTCTTTTGGTTGTATTTCCATATACTGCCTTATTGTTCAAATGACGGTCTAGCAAATGTGCTTGGATCGAAAGTTTGATGATCGACTTTACCATGCACACCAAACGTATTGTCAGTTTGCTCTTCATCGGAAACCATCAAGATACCATTTGGATCAGCTCGTCGCATGATAATTTCTGTACCATCTTCTAATTCTACAGTAACACCGCGACTCCAGCGACCATGTTCGAGCAAAATCCATTGCCCAACTTCAACATCCTTCTGTTCAGGACCAATAGCCCAAACTTTACCCCATCGATGTCGTACACCCTCACTCTTGCCGTCGTCGCTTGGTAGTACAATGCCACCAGCAGTCTTGCGTTCGTTAAAGTTCATATCCGTAACTAGGATATTATTGTTTAATGGTTTAATTTTGCCTACTACTTTACTCATTCATCACCTTCTTGGTCCATGTCTGAAACGTCTTTAACTGCTGGTTGTTTTACAGGCTGTGGTGCTGGTTGCTCTTGTTTAGTGCTTAGTTGGTTTGGAACTGCTGAGTTGCCAACAATTTCATCACTTCTTTTAACAATTTTTCCACCAGGGCCTAGCTTGTCACCGCGGGCATTTACACCCATGTTGCCGACAGCAATAGTCATTTCATTTTGGTTAATTATCTTCAACATATCAATTTGAGCACCTCTTGCTGTGCGATATGTGTTTTGTGGTAATTTAGCCATTAGTTTCTCCTTAATCCAATTACTTATCTTAAGAATTCATGCCAGTCTAAATTATATCGGATGGGGTCTATGCTGTGTACCCCAATCAAGTACAAAACGTAGCTGGCCACGCTGGAACCACGTCCTACACCCCAAACTACGTTATTTTCTGTACATGTATCTACAAAGTATTTCATCCAACGCAGCAAGTCCAGCATGTTTCTTTCACGGAATTCTTGCAGTTCTTCAATGAGTCGTTGGTAGTTTTCTTTTGGGCATTGGCTGACTAGGAACGCTTCAATGTCCATTTGCTTGTATTCATCAGGCATTTTCCAGTCTGCTTGCATGGCAGCATCGTATTCTGAAACTGGTATATCGTACGAATCCAATGGGAACCAAAACTTTAGGTTCGATGCTTCTTCTAGGGAGGTTATTTGATCGCTGATGTCAACGAACATGTCAGATGAAAGCTCATGGCCCCGGTACAGGGCGTTAAAAATATCACTTTCATTGAAGATCGGATTGCCGTACTTGTCTAATCGCATTCAACTATTTTAGTTGATTTTAATTAGTTTGTCAAGACTTTTATCTCTGTTGTCCATCATTTTCTTTAACTGTGCAGTTCTGCGGTTTGCTATTTCGGCGTTGTAGTCCTCAAGTAGCGCAGCAATTTGTGTTTTCATTTCCACATTGCCAGTCAAGAAATACCTGTTGGTTAATTCGCTTATTTTTGATTCTATCTCAGAATCTTTGAATACTGAAAGATCACCTGCTAATGGATGCATTAAAATTCACCTACGTAATTCAAGTATATAGTCGTTCCGCCGTCAACTGACCAAGCATCTACAACTGTAATCTTGTTGTACGTTGCTGTCAATGGACTCGGAAACCCTGTAGCTGGAACCACGTTCCCACCAAATGTGACGTTCTTTGTGCCAGCATCTGTTTTAAAGATCAATCTTACAGTTGCGCACACATCAACATTAACTGGCCAACTTGCCCAAGTAAAGTTATCACCACCTGAGGAGTTTGCATCGACAAGTGTAAACTTTTGAACTGGTCCATTGTTTAAATCGATTAGGTTATCGTTTGACAGTGTTTGTGTAACACCACGGTTATTAAAAACTGGGTAAAACTGCTTGTGTGAACCATTGGAAATCAATGAACCAGCCAAGTTATTATCCAATTCTGCGGAGTCAGCCAGCGTGTCTTTTAAAACAGCCTTGGCTTGCAGCTCAGTGATTTCAGTCTTGGCAACTTCCAACCCTGATGCTATTGCCGAGAAGTTTGTTCTAAAACCAGAACTATCGTTGTCTCTCCCAGCTACTGGATAGCTTGTGTCAATGTTATCAGTTGTAATGTTGCTCATATAGTTGTCCTGTTGTTGTTAAAAGCAAGGTATTTATCGCCCAAAATCACAGCCCCAGAATCTGGGTCTCGAACAGCATCCACAACAATGCGATCAATAGTGTAATCAAGTAAAGTAAAGTCAAAACCACTTGCTTTGATGTTTAAAATAATGTCTGCAGATTTTCCAACTTTGCAATAACAAAGTGGAATAGCCAAGGTGTAGTCAATTTGTTCTTTCGTTCCTGGCTGGATAGTTCTCATCCAAAGTGGCAAGTAATTGCGTTCAGTGGGCAAGCCATCTGAAATACGAGTTCTCCAGTTTGAGATGCTGTTGGGATAGTAACCACCAGCAATTTCCAATGGTAAATGTTTCCCATCTGGTTCCAGTGGATCGAACATCTGTACGTAAACAACTTCGTAAACTGAGTTACCATTGTTTGGGTCAGTGGCAATAGCCGAAGTCAACTCACCAAAGTTAAATCTCTTACGTTTAAATCCATTTTGAATTGAGGCTACGTAGGTAGCTGCTGTTGCAGTTTCAATACCTGCATATACCAACATGCTTAACTTTTCCTGAACGCCAAAATTGATGTCGTTGGGTCTATAAATCATCGATGGTGTGAAAATACTTGCGTCAGTTATAAAACTAGTCCATGTTGAACGTTGCGCTGGTGCAAGGAACGGTCTAGCATACACGTTGCTAAATTCAGTAGTATTTGGTGTGTCGATAGTAACTGTGAAATCTTTTCTAGCAGTGCTATATAAGTATTGGTCGTTGACTTTTACTGTAAATGTGTATGCACGATCAAAAGTAGTTGTGTTATTATCAAAAGTAGTTTCAGCAACATCGTTATCGTAGGTAATTAAACCGTCAACACCAGTCAATTGGTTGTAATATTGGTTAACTGTACCAACTAACTCGCCATCAATAGTCAAGTCAATACCTGGTGGTAAGGTGCCTGATTCTACTTTGTAGATAAGTGTCGCTGTGTCAATATTTGATACCGCGTTCACATTTAATGTCGAAACATAATTGGCGTGCAAAATACCCAAGTCACTGTTGGTAGTCCAAGTAATCTCACTGGTAATGTCACCCAATAGGATCATGGTAAATGTCCTAGAAGATGTCACAGTCTCGTTACTTGTGATGTATGTCTTTGTTGCAGTAATAGTAAACGTGTATGTTGCCGTTACTGCTGGCTGGTAAGGAATCCTTCCGTAGATTTCACTAGTCTCAGGATCAAAACTTAATCCTGGTGGCAGTTGGCTCAATGTGCCAATGTAAAATGGAACTCCGTTATCCACACTTTGTAACAATGGTGTTGTCAAGTGTAGGCGAAAGACCCCGCCACCTAAGTATATGACGGTATCAATCTTATAAACTGTTGCTGATGCACCAGCTAGGTAGTTCTCAAATGTGAGGTATTGATTAACAGTTGGAATTCCAGTTACGTTGGTGATAGTGAGGCTATATTTACCAACATTGTTATCGCTATTGCTAACTTGGTATGTGTTGGCATACACTTCCATGTTGGTAGCTTCAACTCTAAACACTGTGCTGCGCTTGTCGTAAAGACCAACTGGCATAGTCATGTAGTTGTTTGCTCTATGGATTCCCAAATCAGCACTGGTTAACCAAACTGGCTGTTGTAAGTATGTTGAATCAGAAGTAAATCTACCAGCAAGCCCGTCTAACATTAACGAGTCAGCTCTGAATGCGTCAGGGTCAGCAACGAAAATACTAAAAGTTCTAGTATTGAAGTTTGTGCCGTCAGTAATTGTTACTGTGAAGTCGTAGGGAATGGCATATACATGTGTTGTGCCCTGAACTGTAATTGCTGGTCCAATGTATCCACTGATCAAGCCAGCAGCCGACATAGTCAACCCAGGAGGGAGAACACCGTTACCGTCTTCAATAGTAAATGTCAGTGTCTCGTTTGGCAATGGATTTAAATCCACTGCTTCTATTTGATAGCTGACGTAGCTGCCATCTAACACATAAAACTGGTGATGTACGCCTGCGGCCAATTCACCAGCTGGTGTTAGGAACTCAGGGTCAGCAATGTTTGTGATTGAAAGCCTAAACGTTCTATCTGCAAACTCAGACCCTCGAGTAGCCCTAATGCACACCATATACTCAGTGGCATTTAACGATACGTAGGGACTTCCAAAAAGGTGGTTTTCTTTTATAAACAATCCACTAGGTAGTTCACCTGAAATGATGGAATATACTACCCCAGCATCGTCTGTTACTGGTAATTGCTGATCAATGTGAACTAGCTCTGGGAAACTCCCTAGAGAAAAGCCCGATGGTTCAGTCCAGATGTTTAATGCCATAATTCGATCTCTTTAGTATATTTACCGATTAGTCCCACAGACCACCGACTGCTTGCCAAGCGTTGTCAGTAAACAAGAACGTTACAATGTCATCAACAGCTAAGTCAATAAAGTTGTTAGTGTACTCGTTTCCACCAATTCTGCATTTGTTTGTTACATATATGCGAATTAAACCAGTAGCACCAGTTGTTCTAACAAAACGCATAAGTTGACCTTCGACACCATTGCCCATTGTATAGTACCCATTGCCCAGTTTTTGTACGCTTTTTGTTAGATCCAATGCAGTATAATTGGCAGTGTCAACGGCTGTGACTTGAAGCGTTGCATCGTCAGCAGGAGTGGTGCCACCAATAACACTACCAATCAACGTAAAGGTTTCACCAACCCAGTGTCCAGCGCCACCGTCATTAATTGCTGACACAGTAGCGTTACCATCTACGTCAACAGTAAACGTAAAGTTAATACCATTGGTAACAACGCCCATTGAAACCCAGTTAGGGTTTGGTCCATTAGTAACGATTATTGATGTTGCGGCACCGACAGATGCAGTTCCTGGAGTTGGAGTTGTAGTTGACAGTGTGGATGATGTGCCTAATACACTGACACCATTACTATCTTGGATATCTCCACCAACTGGTAGTTTTAAATTGCCATCGTGGCCAAACTTCCAGTAATGTGGAGTTCCAATATTGTTATTAGTAGCAATTACAAAGTACTCGTCAAGCACATTATTCATAACTGTGCCAGCACCACCTTCCCATACAATTGCGGAATCCAAGTATAACTGTTGTGGTATTCTAAATCTAGCATTTCCATCAGTAGATGCAAACGTTAATGAGCCATCAGTCCCAAAAGTCAATGTACTTTGGTCAGCAGCCAATTTAATTGCACCCAGTGATGCTACTGTAGCGGGGTATATAGGTGGAAAACTTGCTGCCAAATTAGTAGTCCATCCTGCTCCACCTGGGTTAATTACATCATACATTTCTAGTGTAAACGTGAAGCCGGGAATACCGTGATCCGCTTCTGTATAGGTAAAAGTGTACCCGTCAACATAACCTGGGTTTGTAAACCAAGGAGTATTATTGCCAATCATTGTTTGCACAGATCCATCTGGACCAACTTGGAATTCAACTACAAATTCCCACGGTGTATCGGTTAGTGCTACTGGAGTAACCATATGAGCAGTATCTAATACTGCGGTAAATGTTTTTGGTAATAATAGCGGAGTTGTTAGTGTGCCGCTTGCACCAAACTGCCATAAGCCTGCGCTGGTACCGAGTGTAACATATTCGTTCCCTTGTTGTGAAGTCATGCCGATAACTGTTTCAGCATTAGGATTTGCGTAAATAGCAAAACTGTCAGGCCCACTACTAAGTATTTTTGCGTTGTTAGGTAGAGATAAATTCCCACTATCGTCAAATGTCCAAGTCTTAGCAGAACTTACGTCACTTACAACAATTTGTGCAACCGGGTTAGCTGTTGAATTGTCAATTTTAACTCTTGCAGAGTTATTTGAAGTATAGTTAGAAACGACTAGGTCGATACTCTTTTGACCTAATGTTATTAGGTTATGATCATCAGCTGTAGTAACAGTACCAATATATAGAGAACGGTCAGTGTCTGCAGATATTACAGTGCCCGCAAACCTAACATCTCCGATACTAGCACCACTTGGCAAAGTAACACTATTTCCGCCACTGATAGATAGCGTATCTCCTACTATAGATAGTGTTTGACTGTCGGTGTTTTCTGCCCGTGCGTACAGTTCCGTGAAGTTTGCGTTTATTTTACCAAACGCTGTACGTAGCGGGTCACCGCTACGATCATTTGCTGACGCACCAATATTAATTGTCTGTTTAGCCATTATACTCTCCCTACGGCGACTTGGATAACTCCGGCTTCGCCGTAGTCTTTATCTTCTAATGCTTTACCAATGATGGAACCTAAAGTTGGGTTCAATGCCTTACAAGCGTAACCTGGTGTTGCGCTGGTTGTTAGCATATCTCCCTTCTTAACACGGCCCACTACCTTACATGGAACACGTCCAGCAAGTGCTATACAAACTTTAATACCAGTCTGTTCTTCGTTCATTACATACGCTGGGTTAGTAGTTACAACACCAGCAGAGCGTGTGTCGTTGACAAACTTGGTAGTAGTAACTTCCTTGTCACCACCAAACACTAACACAGTTCCTGGTTCATACTCTTGGTCACCTTCATAGTTTTCTGCCAAGTCAGCGTATGTTGCGCGGAATTGTGAACCTGAACCAATATACCAATCACCAGTTACGTCACCACGGTTACCAGCAGCACCAGTTGACAATGTCTTGGTCAACAATGTTACGCTGTTTGTGTATAAATCCAACTGACTGCTTGTTGTTAGTCTAATGTTACCAGTAACGTTCATCACGGTGCTTACTGCGCCTGATGTTAATGTTGCTGTCTTGACAGTTGCGTTGGCAGCGTCAAGTGTACCGTTGACAACAACTACACCGTCACTGTTTGTAGTACCAGTGATAGTCATTGCAGTCCAAGCACCTTGTGACTTGACGTTCAATGTGTTGGAGCTTCTGTCAATAAACGTTGTACCGTTGATCTTCAACTCTGCAATATCAATATCACCAGCAGTGCCTGACTTGATAATACTGTTTGCCGCGTGTGCGTTGGACGTTGGGCTACTGATTGAAACTACGTCATATGCGTTTGCGCCACCAGTATTTGTAACACTGTTGAATGTTGAGTTACCAACACTTGTGACAACCATTACACCAGCAGCAGTAAACGGTGCGTTCTTGATACCGTTACCGTCAGTGACAACTTGTGCAGGAGTCATTTCAGTTGGTGCAGCTGAAGTACCGCTTCTGTTACCTAGGATAGAACCAGGACTTACGTACTGGATTCTGTTGTAGGTAATACCAGTTGTTGAAGATGTTGATGTTACTACGTCAATCCAACCATTGGTTGCAGTGAATACAGTGCTGTTGAACGCTGCCAAGCCCAAGCTGCTTTGTGTAAACGAGCCAGGTGCATTTAGCAATGTGACTGCGGCCTGCATTGCTAACTTGCTTTGTGCAACTGCGGCGTTTGCATTGACCATTGAGTTAACAATACTGCCATCATTCAACGCAGTAGTAATCTTAGAACTACTGCTGTTGTATGTGATCTTGATAGTGTTACCAATAATCTGGCCAGCTTGTGTCATTGAACCAGTTGTAGAGCTTGCAAAACTTACAGTGTTGTATGTTGCGGCAGTTACAATATAGGTTCCGTTATAACCAGCTGGCACCATGTTGTTGATAACAACTGTTTGTCCAACAACAAACGGTAGTGTTCCAATAGTTCCACTAAATCCAAGAGTTGCAGTTGTGCCGTTACCAGCGGCACTGGTCACAGTCTTGATAGCATCAGTTGGTGCAATGTTTGGAACGTTGATGTTTTTCCAAGTTAAACTTGGGAAATCAAACACCATCAAGTCGCCGTTGTTCTCAGTTACTGGGCTTGAACCAGTAGTGATGTTGACATCATTTAGCTTGAACAACGAGTTTTTGCTTGCTACTTCAGTGTCAACGTACAGCTTGTTGGTTGCGTCTTGTGCATCTTCTGGTGTTGACACTAAACCAATCTTGTGGTTAAGCATGTTTAGGTCACCCTTCATGCCCAACACTCCGTTTAATGCCAAGTATCCAGGACCAATTAAGTCGCTAGGTGCAACTGGTGCGCCACCGTATGATAGACCTAAACGGTTATCAACGAAGCCACGGATTGCACTTTCTACTGGAATTGCATCACTTGCGTTGTTACTTAGTGTGGAGTCTGTTGAGAACTCAGTTACAACAACACCCTTCTTGAAACCCAAGCCGTCCAAGTTACTCAACGCAATTGATGCGCTGAATGTAACAGTACCGGTACCTTGGTCAACTGTAAAGAATCTACCAACACGGAAGATACCGTTTTGGTCTGTTGACACGTGGAATACACGGCCAACTGTTTCTTCTAAAACGTGGTTACTTGCGTTAGCTGGGATAGCAGGAGCACCGTAAATGATGTTTGGATAGTTACTTGTGTTATAGCCACCTGTACCAATATCCAAGAAGTCATGTCCAGTTGCACGGCAAGTAGAAATGTTAACAGTAATTTGACCAATAGAGTCTTTGCTGTAACCTAAACGAATAGTTTCAGTATCACCTAACTTGAATCCACGACTAATACCCAACTGTGAAGATGTTGCAGTAGCAGCAACCTCAGTGATATCTGTCGGTGTACTTGTACTCCATGTTCCTGGATCGTACTTGTATGCTAATGAAATCTCAGTAGTTGTACTTGCGGTACATAGCCAAGTTCCGTTATACAATGGATTTGTGTTTCCAGCTACGTGGAAATACGCACCAACAGTCGGTGCTGGTGAAGTTGATGGGATTGCTAATTTAACAACAACACCAGAGGTCATTGTTGTTGCAACTGACACAATTTGGCTAGAACTAATAGTCCAGCTTAGACCAGAACCAGCAGTAATGTATGTTCCTGGTGTTACACCAGTTCCATAAATTGTCTGTCCAATAGCAATAGTTCCATTTGAAACTGCACTTACAGTCAATGTAGTTCCAGCAATAGTTGCAGTAAATTCAGCAGGACCAGTCTTGCTGGTAAATGAGCTCACTGTAATATTTGGATTTGTACCAAATACGCCTGGATCAGTTGGATATGCTAGTGTGACACTTGAAGTATTTGTTACATCAACCACTGTGCTACTGAAGCTTGCAGTTGTGGTCAACGCAGGTGTTAGAACAGCATTACCGTCGCCACCGTTTGGTGGGGTTACACCTGGGGTTGCAATAACTGCAACATCTGGCAAGCTAGTGTACCCATAACCATAACTTACCACAGTCACACTATCGATAACACCAGCACTGCTTACAGTACAAGTGTATAGAGCTTGTGAAATTGCACCACCACCACTGAATTGGATTGTTGGTGGGGCATCTTGACGATATCCACTACCACCGTTTGTAATGGTTAATGAAGCAATCGATGTTGGGTAAATTGCAGTAAACGCTGCACCAGCTGGTAACCATACCGCCGGAGCAACAACAAATGTGTAGTTGTCAATAATCTCTTGAACAATGCAGCTATCTGGGATATATGCACCAGCATCTGTTGATGACATGATCATACCAACTTGTAGACCAGATGTTGATGCAACTTCAATTACTGACTTGTCACCAACTTGGTAAACTTTGTAATCACCATTGTAGTTAGTGTTTGAGTTACCTGAAACAGACAACACACTATCAACTTTTGGCATTGATGGACTGTATGGAATGTCAAAAGTTACAAATTCCATTGAAGTGCTGGCTGGACCAGCAACCTTGCTAGTAAATGTCAATCCTTCAACACCAGTGCCATCAGCCGAATTGTTTAATACTGGGTTAGGGTCAATTGTCAAGTAACCGTTGGTTGTTGCACCAAATGTTATTACACCGCTTGGTGTAGTATTTGGTACGTCACTCAATGTAACTAGTGTATAGCTACCTTGAACGTCATAATCAACAACTGTTTGGCCGCCTGAGAAGCCGGTACCAGTAATTGTTTGTCCAGGAATAATAGCACCAGCAACACTACCAACAACCATTGTTGTACTTGCAGTGTTTGCACCAGCAGTTGCACCCCATGATGCCTTGCCGTCAGTTAATGTAACTTCACTACCACCAATGGATGTACTGATTGTAATACGCTTGCTTACTTTATCATTGGTTAAGATGTAGTAGTTGGTCAGTGGTGTTAATCCACCAAATGTTCCACCAGCAAGGTAAGTCCATGCGCCACCACCGTTGCCAATTGTAGCTGTAGTACCATTGTATGATGTGCTGATAGTAATCTTTCTAGTACCAACGTTGATGGTCTTGATGTAGTATGTTGCACCAGCAGTGACACCACCAAAGTATGTACCTGACGAGAATGCCATGCTGCCACTGGCAGTTGACAATGTTGGGCTTGTTCCACCAAATGTTGTACTTACGTTGATTTGTGTGCCGTTTGCAATGTTTGTAATGTAGTAGGTACCAGCAGCCAAGCCGCCGAATGACAAACCAGTAAACAGAATCTGCTCACCAACAGCCATTCCAGTTGTATCAGTAATTGTAACTAAGTTAGTTCCTGATTGTGTAGCAGAGGCAGTACCTGCGTGGGCAACTGCTGAGAACACAATAGTTTCACCAACAACCAAGTCAGTAACTGAGTTCAATGTCAATGTGTTATCAGCAGAACTTGTACTGTTCAACACACCAGACTGTGTTACTTGTGTGAATACAATGGACTCACCTAATAGTAAGTTGTTGGTGTTGCTTAATGTCAAGTAGTTGCCAGCAACACTTGAAGTATTAACAGTTAGGCTGGAAACAATGTTGTTACCAGTTGCTAGACTTGTTGGTGCTGTGTAGCTAATAGCCCTATGTACACGGCCGTTCCATCCGAAGATGTACTTACCAGTGTTAATCTGTGCAATGACGTTGTCATAACTAATTGGTTGTACCGCAATCTTGTTATCACCAACTTTTGAACCCTGTGTCTTAGAAGGATCTAATGGGTCAGCATTTTCAATGTTAGTAATGTCTGACGATAAGCGGAAGTATGAGAACGAAGTATCACTTTGAACAACGGCTGTTTCACTAGGTAGTGATTCACCAGTTGATTCGGTCAATTCATAAGAAATAATTCTGTAAATGTCTGACAAGTTTGCTTGATATTGCAATGCAGTACTTGGTCTTACAGGGTGTACTTGTACAACACCACCAATCTTAACGTTGTTCAACACGCGGATTGTAATAGCTTGACCATCATATAGTGAATATGCGATACCAGTTGCACTTGTACTGTTTGTACCACTTGTGCTTAACCCTAGTTTCAATACGTTTTGGCCATTGATAACAATGTTGGTGTGTTGAATTGAGTTAATCAAGTAACGAGTAGTTGTACCACCACTCAATGTATGGTCAATTTCAAGCTCTGAGTTATTAAATGGCGTGTAATCATAGTCAATTACCCAAATATACAACGCTTGGCTTGATGTTGAGTATTCCATCTCACCAGAAACAGTACCTTGCTTGTAAACACGGGCGGTTTGCACCATGTCTTCTTCTAAAGTAACTTGGTCTGGCAATTCAGTTAAGTCATATCCACTTGCACGGATACCGTAGTTACCGTTGGAGTTAGAACCAGCTACAGAACGAATTTGTCCACCGTTGTTAGCCCAGTAACCAGTGTGGCAGTAGTAAGTGAATGTTGAAACTTGTTCAGTTAAACCACCGTTGGTTGCAACAATACCGTAACCCATGTCGTTAACTTGGGTAAAGTCGTTGGCCAACATACTACGGTTACCAGCCATTTCAATGTTAATTTCAATTTGACCACCAGTGTTTAGGAAGTCAATAATTGCTGGTTGCATCGTTGCTTTTTCAGCACTAATTGCGTTAAAGCTGGTGATTGCATCGGCACTCTGTCCGCTGATATCAGGGTTCTGTCTCGTTGTAACAGAATCAAAGTCTTTGTCAGAAACCCAGTCTGCAATAATGTCAATCAATGTGCCAGCAGTTGTACCAATTGTACCTGAGCTAGCTGGATAACTTACATCCTGTGTTAATGAGTTACCGCTTGACTTAGACCATCCTGAATCGTCGTTGACCAAGATGTATGGGAGGATTGTTTTTAGGCGTGTATATGAAGCAATACATACGTTTAATGGCCCAGCAATGTTGCTGGTTACCCCATTCCAAAACGCCTTGGCAACGTCATAAGACATGCTGTTGCCACCGTAGACAATGTCATAAATTAACGAGTCTAAGATGTAACCAATGTCTCGTTGTGACTTAACAGCACTGTACCCTGCAATGTTAGAAACAATGTAGTTATCAGAAATCCATGATGTAATTTCCTGTTGGATGAATTGTTTGTTGGCCAACAAGATGTCCTTGGCCTTGGCTTTATCATCGCTTGTCAACATACCTGCAGGCAACGCAAATGTCAACGATGGTGCAGAAGTTTCACCGTTGTTTAAGATGTTGGAAACAATAGTTAGGTTATCAAAAATTGCAGCAGCACTAGCAGCATCAACATCGTTCAATTCTGAAATCATGTTGTATGCTTGGTACAAGCCCTGTGTTACCAACGCTCTGCCGAGACCTGAAATCTCGTTTTGTGGTAACAAGTAGCTTAAACCAGCCTTGACACTCTGTACGTTGCCACCAAATGCCATATCGTAACTTGCTGCATCAATAATGCTACCAAGCATGATGTTAAATGCTGCGTTGTTGTATGCAGTTGATGGGCTGAATGGTGTTGCGTTGTCTAAAGTGATTACAACAGTACGTGTGCTTGAGTTAAAATCAATCACGTCATTGACTTGGTAACGTTGACCTTGTACATAGAATGCACATGGAACTTGTGGTGCTCTTACATCGAGACCACCGTTAGGTTCACCAACAACTGTCAGTGTAACTCCATTGTTTTCTACGTTGGAAATTACGCCGTTTAATCGACCAGTGAAACCGTCAATAAATTGTCCACCAGCAAAACGCTTGGCTGCAATACTGCCAGCAAACGATGCAGATTCCTGTGCGTACGGTGACTTAGTTTTAATTTGACCATCTGGGTCAAGTACCATCATGAAACCACCGTGGCCTTGACAAGTGATTAACTTGATACGGTTCGCATCGTTGGTCAAGAACACGTCCATGTCCTTGTTGTTCTTTGGAATACTTGTTGCATCCAATGGATCTGTCAAGTAGTGACGGCCGTAGTTGATAGTATCATACAAGTGCCATTGACCGTGACTTAGGCCACTGATTACCTGTTCTGATGTGAACGGGTAAATCACTGTACAGTACATGATGTTACCGCTTACTGTTTCAACAACAGCTTTACCTGGTGTACCAGCAACGATTGTTGAAATTAGTGAACCCAAGTTCTTAACAACGCTGATAGTTGCTGACAACTGTGCGGATAGAACAACTTGCGCTGAAGCAATTGCTCTGTAGTATGCACTTCCAGCCAATGTTGTCAAGTAGTTGCCACCGAACATTAAGTCGTAATATAGTGCATCAACAATGTATCCAATATCACGTGAACATGTTTCGTGGTTAAACACAACTGATGGGAAGTTTGAAATTACAAAGTTTACTGACTGTGCTTGTAATACTGATCTTTGATCAAGTACTGCGTTTGCAGTTGCAACTAGGCCAGGCTCAACCCAAAGTGTGCTTGGTGAAATTGTTGTTGGGGTAACACCTGAGTTAATGGTTGTTCTAATTTCCAACAATCTAGCAGCAGTAAATGTTCCAGCTTCTGGTGATCCAAGTGTGCCACTGGTATCTTGTGCTTGGTCGTTACCAACAGTTTTGACAATAGTGTTACCCTGTACAATGTCGTCGATAATTGAGATTAAACGATCTTGTACTGCAACAGCAGCAGTCTTTTGATTAGCTGCTTCTACAAGTTCACCGTTTACGTAGTATGCTCTTGCTGCGATAACTGTTGCCAAGTTGCCGCCATAGGTCAAGTCGTATGTCAATGCATCAACGATGTAACCAATATCACGTGAACACGCTGTACGTTGTGCAGTTGTTAGTCCGTTCCAAACAACTTCGTATTGATCAGCCATGTAAGCAGTTGCTTCTGCTCTTAAAAAATCTTTGTTTGCAACTAGTAATCTACGAGCGTTAAAGAATCCACTGTCATACCCAACTGGGTCAGGCATTGTGATTACTGGTACTGAACTCAATCCATTGGTTAAAATATCAACCATGGTGTCAGTATTGTTCTTGATTGATGCTTTTTCACTTAGTTTACCAGTGTCATCAGTCAATACTAAGCCAACCCACTCTTGTGGTGCTTGTCCTTCAGTTAATGTAATACTGATCTTACCAGTGATACCACCCAATGTAATGCCGGCATTCATTGTAGCAGCACGGTCCACACCTTGGTAGTTGATTAGACCCAATTGCATCGCGTCAACAACTGCATCACGGTAGAAGAATGTTGAGCGCCATGGTGACTGTGATACACGATCTAATGGGCGGATAATTGATCTACGGAAGTCATCACCCTTCAATGTCACGTTTGCTGGTAACTTGATTGGGTAGTCTTCATAATAGATACCACTCTCAACGTGGATAGTGATGTTTTGGTTAGAAACTGTTTCACCGTAGTCCAGTGTTTCACCCTGTAGGAATGTACCTGGGCGGACCATACGTAATGTAATAGTGTCGTAGTCAACAGTTTCACCTGGTGTATATGATACAATTTGACCATACGCACCAGAGCTGTTACCAACAAGGATCTTACCAGGGATAATGTGAGTTGAACCAGGTAGACCTTGGTCAACGTATCCATTGCTACCGTTGCTGAATGTAATAGTATAAATGCCAGTACCAAAACTTGTTGTTGGTGCAGAACCAACACCGTTTCTAATGATACCTAGGATTAAACTGTAGTTGTAATTGACTGCATTAATTGCTTCTAGGCTTGCAGATAATGAACCATTAAATTGCTGTGCGTAAATGTCTTGATATCTGCTACCGCTGACTTGGGTCATTACCTGATCCATCAAACCTTGTGCAAACTCAAGAGCATCCATTGTCTCAGTGTATTGTGTACCAATAGCAATTGCCTTGGCGCTGGAGTTTCTATAATAGCTCTTACCAGCAGTAATAGACTGGAATGTACCGCCAGTCAAGATGTCAATTCTCAATGCGTCAACAATGTATCCAATGTCACGGGCACAAGTTGTTTCATTGTAACCAAAGCCACCAACATAAGTTGATGTCAAGTAATCAGTTACAGCATAAGAGATAGTAGTCTTATTGTCTTCAATAATAGTTCTAGCATTTTTCAATGTACCATCGTAACTAGTTAAGTCTGGATATGTTGGAGCATTTGCTGCCAATCCTGATGAGATTACACCGCGGATCAATGAGAACAATGTGTTGATCTTAGTTCTAGCAACGTTTTGATCTTCACCACCTGACCATGATGGGTTTGTAACCTGTGTTACAGTGCCTTGCAATGGTGCTGGGGTAATTGATTCGTTATAACAAATTTGTGATGAAATATCTTGTGCATATGACAAAATCTCGTCACAAATCAATGAATAGCTACCACCTAGTTGTGCTGAACCATTTGCTAGGTACAAGTTAGCGGCAGCAGTTGACGCAGCATTACCTCCATAGGTAATGTCGTAACAAATAGCTTCTACAATGAACATCAAGTCACGTGCAGATGCAGTTGCTGATGCAGTGTTAAATGACGCAGGATATGAGCTTTCAAATAATGTGTTCACTTCTGCCTGAATAAACGGAATGTTTGCAAGCATTGCTTGTCTTGCTTTGGTGTACCCAGACTTTTGTAATTCAGGATCAGTATATGTTGGTGTTGGCTTGTAAGCCAGTGTTTCTTCCAATACATTAACGATGTCAGCAAACAATGTAGTAATTGTATCACTTACTTCAGCACTGTTGATAACTGGGAAGTTGCTGTTGACGTAGGTAACTGCATTGGTTTTTAGTGATGCCTTTTGGTTAATTACAGCAGTGCGGCAATCTCTCAATTCAATTGGCGTATCAGTTAGTGTAATGTTAGTAACTGTTGGTGTTGGTGTAGATACACTTGAAACAATGTCACTAATTGATGCAATGTTTGCAATAATGCTTGGTGCAGCAACTGAACCGTTACTCAATGTACCGTTTGTGTATTGTGTAACACTTTGTTGGTAAACAACCACTGGTGGTGTATTTGTAATACATGCCTGTGCCAATGTGCTGATGTACTCAATAGCAGAAACAGTTGCAGTAATTTCAGAAGAGTTGATCTGTAGAACGTTGTTGTACCAGTATCTTAGACCAGCGTTGATACTTTGGCTGTTACCGCCGTACATTTGGTCGTAAACCAATGCCCAGACAATAAGTTCTACGTCACGCTTACATTTTGCTTGACTATAAGATAGTGTTGGGAAGTTTGCCAATAGATATGCAATGATTTCTGATTGGATGAACGGCACGTTAGCCAACAACAGGTCTCTTGCGCTTTCTCTACCAGCGACGGTGTTTTGCAACGCTGGCATTGACAAGTTTGGCAACTCACCATTTTGGATAATTTGCTTGATTAAATTGATGCGGTTAACAATAATCTCAGCTGATGTTACGCCAGCAACCAAAGAGCCGTTGGTTGATAAAATATTACTAACGCTTGTTGCCAAGTCAGTTAATGTGGCAATAATTTCTTCAACGCTTAGGCTAGTGTTTGCCACTGCAAATTGTCTTGCAATAATAATACTTTGGAAGTTTGAGGCTGTTAACAAGTCATAACAAACTGCTTCAATAACTTGGTCAATGTATGTTTTTAAGTTGTCTTCACTGTAAGAGTACGCTAATACTTGATCTCTTGCATAGTTGATACCATCAATTAACTGTGCAAGTTGATTGTTGATAATTTCACTGTCATATGCATTGAATAGGATAGAACCTTGGGTAATTGAGTTGTAGTTTGTACCCATTACCATATCATAACCAACACCACTTAGGATGTCACCAATGATATTCTGATATGTAGTTGCGTCAAATGTAAAGCTGTTAACGTACTTCTTGTTAATATAAGCAATTGTTTCAGCTTTGATAAATTCTTTGTTAAGAGCCAACAAGTCAGCAGCATCATTGTATCCAATGTCACCACTGTTGCCACCACTCAATGTAAAGTCTTGAACGATTGACTTTTGTTGTAATGAACCCTGTGTAAATGTAATTGTTTGGCGATATGGCCCTGGCTCAGTTGTGGACAAGTTAATCATGTTGTCAGCATGTAATGCTGCGGCACCAACAGATTTAAATGCGTAATGCCATGCGCTACCTTCACGGCCAATTGGTGATTTGCTTTGTAAGTCATCACCCTTGGTGGAAACGTACAAGTTTACACCACTGAAGTATGTGTTGTTGTCAACGTAGTATTTGGTTGCAGCTTGTAGGTCGTCAGAACCGTTAGCGATACCTGCACCAGACATTGGGGCTGGGTGATCGTCCAATGTCAACGTACCAGTCATAGTATCACCGCCACGGTATACTGTGTCCTTACGCTGCATTGCTTCAGTTGACAAGTAGTTGCTGGTCAACGATGGGTCATAATCACTGTTGGTTGTTTCAGGTAGGATTGGCTCTGATCTTGGACTGAACGGCACGCTCATGTCATAAGCAGTTGCTACAACTTCGTTATTGACTGTAGTAGTAGTAGCAGTACCAGAAACAAAGTTCTTTCTAGCATAAGCAACGTTGACAGCCAAGTTACTGAATGTTGTTGGTTCTGCAGAGTACTTCAAGTTAAATGCATCAACCAGTGCTTGACTTGGTTCTGGTAAGTTACCAATGGTGTATGCATTACGAGCGTTAACGCTGGCTTTTAATGTCGGGGTATCGTCACCAACTAGACCAGTGTTTTCAGTTCTAATAGTAATAGCAGTGTCAGTTGAAATAACTGAAACACCGTCACCAATTAGTTGCTTTGATGTAATAACTTGTCCATCAGCAGTTGATGAAATAATTCTGTTATTACCGTATGGTAGGTTTTCACTGTTACCTTCAATACTAGCAGTTGGGATTTCGACGTCACCCAAGTTCTTTAACTTGATTGTACCACCTTGTCCAAAAAATGCGTATATTTCGCTAAAATTATCATTTACTTTAGTAAACGATTCGCGGATACTATCACCAGTTCCGTCATTACCTTGAATACCAATATTGATTATTTTTTGTGCCATTTGATTATCTCTCTTCGAGCCGGGTCTGAACCCCGTCCATGTTATTTATCGAACCATTTCTAGAAGCTTAATGTAAATACAAGATGTACATTGGACAAGAATACGCTCATCAAAACTACTACAGAAAGAGTAGATATGGCACTATGCACATGTATGTTCGCAAAAAAACAGTGCTGATATTTCAGTGTGATTGCTGTGGTGGTTTCTTTAAGCGAGATAAGCGTGATATGGACCCAAAAAGACTAAGTAACAGTTACTATCACGTCTGTGGTAATTGCGATGCAAAGAAGTTTGCTCAAAGCAAAGGCGTTGAAGCACGTATGGTTTGGGATATGCCAGTTAGTAGTTTAAAAACACTGGATCAATTATAAACAATACTGAAAATATACGCACTAAATAACTCACAAGGAGGAACATTAAATGTTCGGATTTATTAAAAAATTATTTGGTTTCGGTACTACTGAAACAGTTGCACCAACTGTCTCTGAAGCACCATATAAGGTTGAAGTTCAACCAGTGGTTGATTTAGCAGATATTGCTATTGCACAGCGACCAGCGCCAGTGGCTAAACCAGCAGCTAAGAAGGCACCTGCTAAGAAAGCTGGTGGCCCAAAGCCAGCAGTTAAACCAGCTCAAAAGACTGGTGGGCAGAAGCCAAAAGGCGGACGCAAGCCAAAAGCAGCTAGACCAGCTGCAAAATAAGAAAAGGGGCTTTAAGCCCCTTTTTTATTGTATATTACTAATACGTTTATTTGTCTGTTCAATCTCATCTCTGATTAACAGCTTTTTCTTTTTAAGATCTTCCACTTTTAAATCATCAGTGTGGTGCTCGTAAAGTTCTTTGATCTGCTTGTCTAGTTTGTCATGCTTGTCTTTAAGATGCTCAACATGATGGATTAGCTTCTCTCTAGTAGTCATATCATTTCCTTGTAGTGATTGTAAAGTGCGATGCTTGCCAGGTTCTTGCCCTTGCTTTCGCACATTATGTCGAACTTGTCCGCGAAACTTAGTGCCCAATTATTAACTTCCTTGTTCCAATAAAAATCAGAGTGTGCTCTGAGTTTTGTTTTTTTATGCCCTTCTAAAAGCAAAGACTCCATGATTGGCCGATCATTAATGGCATGACCGACAAGTACATCTTCACGACTAACGGAATAGTGCATAGTAGGACGCACACCGCGCCAACTATCAATGACTTTCTGCACTCGGGCATCTTCTGGTAAAATGTACTCACCTTCGCGAACCCAGTGATGATGTATATCGAGCACGATAGGTACAACATCGCTAATACTGAGACAGTCACCCAATCCATGGCTCATTTCCTCGTTTTCAATAGTAATTGTGTTTCTTGCTTCGGGCGAGAGTCGTTTGTAGGCACTGCGGATGCCTTCTGGACCGGCGCGACCGGAGATATGGACGTTGATTTTAAAGTCCTGAAATTGCTTACCGTACCCCATCCAACGGGCCATATCTGCATGATACTCAAACTCCTCTATAGAGCGATTAACGATATCGCTATTATCACTAGCCAACACGCAAAACTGGCCAGGGTGCATTGAAAGGCGTACTTGTTTACTGCGAGCCACTTCTCCGATTTTCGAAAATCCTCGTTCAAGTAGTGCAAGCACATCATTTCGCTTATAAAAATAACCCCAGTCGCTATGAGTGTAGACAGAAAGGATATCACTACCAATGCGGACCATACGGAGTTCATCGTCTAGCTCTCCAACTCGTTCTACGAGATCATGGACTGACTGCATATTTTGTTGAGTCAAGTCCCATAGGCGCTGTTCAGCAACGTCTCGTGTTTGTCTATTTAACCAAGCAACTGTAGTAGTGCCTGTGTTGTATTTCTTGCAATCGTCAGTTGGTTTAATACCATTTGTTTGGTGCGGGTGGTCAATCCACTTACACGCGAAACCAATTTTGCCCATTTGTGCCTTACCAGTGGTGGATAACACCTGCCACTATAAAAAAGTTAGTAATGACATATACTAGCACAATTGCTGTACGAATGCAAGCAATTCGGTCCGCTTCTTCGTCCGAACTGCCTGCTTTTTCACCAAGGGCTTTGGCCCATAAATGCCAAAACTTCTTAAACACCGTCGCGATAAAATACTGATCGAGACTTGGGAGTTTCCCACCATTCAATGCTGTGGACTCGAACACCAAGTTTCTTCATCTTTGCTTCAACTAGTTCCGCCATCCAAGAACTAAGGTGTTCTGAAGTAGGAACAAATCCAACAACCATAAAGCCTTCAAAGTACTCGTACTCAGGACTGTTTGGTTCAAGCCCTGTGAGATCCAAATGATGTCCTGCAACGAAATCAGTACCAGGAACAAGCACAGGCACAAGCCCGCGGTCTCCAATAATTTTTCCATAAAGTGGGTCGTTTTTATCAATAATGAATTGATGATCAATATATTCATTGATCCATTTCTTTAGCCATTCCAAATGTCTAAAGTCAGTAACCATACCAGTATTATCTAAACTGTCACCAGTTAAATGTACTTGCATTTTACCTTCATGGCCGTGTAAGTGACGGCAGGCACATTTTAGGTCAGCGGCGTATTCGCCATTCAATGTTTGTGTGTGAACTCTGTGACCGTAACAGAATTCGAAAGTTTTATCAATGATCCAGGTCATCTCTTGCCCTCTAAAGTAAGTTTGATGACACGCAGAATATTTAACGAGGGATGAGCGTCTATAGTCCTCTAGCCTAAAGGGATGCCTGAATATTGCCTAATTTTGTAATTATAAACTATTGTTTATCTTTGTCAACAGTTTTGACTAGTTTTAAATTTGGCTTACCAGATGCACGTAGTTCTTCAAGTTGTTTATTTAACTTGGCAAAGTGGTCATCAGTATCTTTCATTATAGCAAGCATTGTTACCATAGTCGATAGGCTCCAGTGCCACCAGCTGATACAAGTGACAGCCAATATAATCAAACCATAGTAGAATATGGATTGAAACGGCGTTCCATAATGCAGGTACAGGAATGCAGCCAGTGCGCAAAACACAGCCGGTGCAATGACTGAATAAATTCTCCAGCCCTTGATCTGTTTATAGAGTTCAGTGGTAAGTGGTCCCATAGTCAAAATATTTATGGGTACCTAGCGTTAAGTAAAAACGCTATATTACAAGTTTGTAATTACTGGAGGTTAATAGAGCCAAATGGTAACCATTCACCTGGATCACCAGCAGCAACGCATACCCAACCCACATAGCTGTTTGCCTGTGGCTTAGTATTCCAACAAATATCACCAATTTGGAATGAACCAGTTGTTGGAGCAGCCATGCCGTTGGTGAACTTCTTGTTACCAATGCTTACGTCACCAGGAACACTAAAGTTTACACTTGGGTCAGGATTGTTGATACCAACACTTAATGCACCAAAAACTTTTACTGGTTTGTCGCGTCTTAATACGTCACCGATAGAAATTTGTGAATGATCAGAGTAAAGTACTCGGTGGCCATCTGCGGTAATTGATGCACCCTCTGCTGTATCAAAACCGTTTTCATTAATAGTTACATTACCAAACTTAACAGAAGTTGCGTTCAAGTTTGCAATAGTTGCAGTGCCGGCAATATCAACATCACCAGATACCGCAAGAGCAGCCAGTGTGCCAACAGATGTTAATGAACTGTTTACTACTGATGCACCAAGTGCAGTTTCAGAAAGTACTTCTTTGCGACCAATGAAGTATGACTTGTTATAATCCAAATCAATACTTTCAGTTGACCAGAATCTATCAGGATCAGCAACTAGAACGAATTCCTTGTTGCCAGCAGCGTTGACCCAGTTTAAACCTAGACCGTAGTACGTGCTTTCTGCAGACTCTTTGAACTCCAATGGGCGTGTTCTAGAAATTCTAGTGTCAGTTTGAATAGTATCAGCATAAATTGTACCGTAAACACGCAGTACACCTGTTTTACTAAGCTCATTACCAATTTCAACTTCACCATTGGCTTTTACATTGATACGGATTATGTTGTCAGACACAATGCCCACATCGTGGCTAGTGTACGTGCCCATAACAGCAACATCTGGTCTTGGGCTACCCAAGATAACTTCAACGTTGTTGTCTAAAATGCTTAAAGATGCATTTGGCTCATCAGTACCAATACCAACTCTATTGTAAATGCTGTTGACAAACACAAATTCAGACAATGTTACATCACCAGATACTGCTAGTTCATTTAGAGTGCCAACTGACGTCAAGTTACTGTCTACGATAGTCTCACCAAGGCTTGATGCTGACAGAACTGGAGTATCACCAATGCTAAAGGATGCACCATCAGCCAAATCTAAGTTGGCGTTAGTCCATAAGCGGTTGCCAGTTCTAAAGATTAGCTTGGTTTCACTGTTATCCCATGCCCAAGTAAAGCCCTTGCCGTTTAATTCTACTTCGGTGTTGTATTTCCACTCACCAATACTGTCGAGTCCACCGTTTTCAGTAACGATGTTCTTAACATATAGTGAATCTGCATTGATTGACTCAGCAGAAACTGTACCTTTGACGTTTATCGACCCTAGGTGTGTTACGTTTCCTGTAGTACTGTTAACGGATAGCTTATTAATAACTACTACATCGTCTACGATTGTGAATATTTGGCTCATAGTTGGTCTCTTTATTGAGTATTTATCAACTAATAGCCATGAAAAAGCCCGCCGAAGCGGGCTAGTTTATGCTACTTTAAGTAGTATGGTTTCTTCGTTAATTCGCCCGTTCATCTTGGTATCAGTAGCGTTGATATCGTCCAAGAACTTGCGTAGTGCAACCTTACCAGCTGATTTAAACTCCTTGAGCTTTTCTTCTGGCTTGCGAATTGTTTTCTGGATGCTGGTGTTCTCATCAAAGCCAGTGATAGACGTGCCCTTAATACCTAGATCTTGGTATTCAGCAGCAATGTATTTGCCAAGTTTTCGAGTCTTGATATTAAACACCCAAAGCTCTTTAGAACCGATAATCTCCGTTGGATTAATACTCACTAGCTTCAAAGGCTCGTTGGACTTCAAGTACTTCAACTTTGCAACCAACTTATCCTTGCTCACAGCTTTGGTTTTGCGTGGTGCGCGATTGACTTTGGCTTCTTGCATCAGCATCTCACAAGCACTCATAATTTCTTGATAGAAAGTAATGATGTCTTTCAAGTTCTTTTTGCTTAAATGACTATACCCTTCTTTTAGTTGCTCATCGCACTTGGGTTGGCTAGCTTCTTCAAGCTCTGCCAAGTTCTTTGAGTAAAAGTCCTTGATAATCCTGGCATGTGCGGCCTTGGCCTCCTTTGCTCTTAGTACACTGCTTATTTTAAATGCTTTGGGATTAAAGTTATTGGGGTCTGTTTGGAATGACTCAATTGCGTCTTCAATCTCATCAGTCATTCTAAATGCTGCTTCACGAACACGCTCTTGAATTGAAACTTGTGGAACTGCTGGTTTGACTTCTACGCCTTCTTCAGGGTCATCTTCATCATTGCCACCCTCAGCAATAGCTTTGGAAATAGAATCTCGCAGCCAATCAGCACTGTTTCTACCCTCGTTAAAGTCAGGGCGATGTGCTTGCATACCTCGTAGTAGACAGCTTGCGACAGCACCCATCGTTGGGCTACATCTACTATCCTTGAGCTTTTTAAATGTGTCAACATCTTCTTTAGCGAAGTTTACACTGACCATCCATTTTAGAACTGCTGGCTTTAGATCCTTACCGTTGAATTCCATACGGTAATAGTTCATGGCGTTTCGGAAGTGTCGATGGAAAGTAGGACCATCCCATTGATCACACCCATCCCAAACTGGACTGTGGTCCTTTTTAGCGTTCTCTCGGATAGATTGTGAAGTAATCTTCTTTGACTTGGGTTTAATTTTTACGCCTGCTACTGTTGCCATCGTTATCTCCTAACCATTTTAATAGAAACCAATCAAGGTCCTTTTTATCGTTGAACTCAAAAACATGATACGCTGTGCGTGCGTGATATCCAAATGTTTCGATACACCAATCATTTATCTCAACATATACTTCTTCAGGGTAGGGTTCGTCAAACTCTTCCCATCCTGGCATATCATTCTTTGTCCATACTTCAGCAATCCACTTTTTGTGATTGTGATGCTGCCTGAATCTTATGTCCATAGTCCGTGACGCACTTTGATAAGACGAATCATCATTTCTTCATCTTCTTTTTCGTAAGCGGCTTCGATTTTACGAAGTAGCTTGTGTGCTTTGGTACTCATCTTTTTAAGTTCAGGAGTTTTATCTGCGCTGAAACTTAGTTTGCCACCGTTGGCTAGACGTGCTGCTTCACAGTAAGCACTCCAACCACTTGCTTCCATTGGTTCTGGACGATTACGATACACCTGTGTCCACCAATTGTACAAGTCAAGAATTTCTTGTGCTTTTTCTGCCTGGGGTGTGAGCTTGCCAACGTTTGGACTATCATCTCCGACTTCATCAGCTTGCCAGCGTAGATTGCGTTGCCACTCCAGATTGTCGAGTCCAGCTTGGGCACAGCGCCAGCGGTGGAGGTTGAGCCATCCAAAGTTCCACCATGGTGCGTTGTACTTTGCTCGGTCTTCTTTACCTGCCCAGAGCAAGTGCCACCAGGCGAGTTCCACTTCCACAAAGTCCTGTAGCTCATTAAATAGGCAAGGCAAAAAGCGATTTCCCACATCGTGCCAAGTCCCT
>JACCDQ010263877.1_pt1 | contig 25448 bp, 37 predicted proteins | sample 7446031 | NCBI WGS metagenome assembly JACCDQ01 (sample SAMN15323442, study PRJNA562643) | freshwater metagenome | isolation source: river surface water | place: USA:Blue River Watershed | collected 2017-08-17 | reverse complement strand
CCTGGGTGTTGCAAATTGAGACGACCTTTGCGCCAAGCTCACGGGCGTAGCGGGTGGCCATTAAGGTGTCCATGGTCTCGCCCGATTGAGAGATGGCGAGCACAAGGGTGTTCGGTGTGACGATCGGGTTGCGGTATCTGAACTGGTGCGACAGTTCGACAGAAACTGGGATGCGCGACCACTTCTCAATCGCGTACGTGCCAACATCTCCGGCACAAGACGCAGTGCCACAGGCCACAATGTCGGTGCGGTCGATGTTCTTAATGTAGTCGGTCGATAGCTCGGCTAGGTCACCCAACGAAACTCGGCCGTCATGAGACAAGCGGCCCATCAGGGTGTCGGCGATCGACTGCGGCTGGTCGGCAATCTCTTTGGCCATGAACGACGGCCATCCGCCCTTAGATGCTGCCGAAGCATCCCAGTCGACTTCAAATTCTTCGGTCTCGGCAGGCTTGCCGTCGAAGCCACGAACCTCGACCGACTCGGCACGCAAGAGAACGATCTGGTCTTGGCCGACGGCGATGGCACGCTTGGTGTGCTCAACGAACGCGGCAACGTCTGAACCAAGGAAGTTTTCGTGTTCACCCAAACCGATGACAAGCGGTGCGTTGCGGCGGGCGGCGAGAACCACATCTGGCTGATCTTGGTCGATCACCAAAATCGTGAAAGCACCGTGCAGTCGGTTGACCACTTCGGTGAATGCGGTGACCAAGTCGCCGGTGCGTTCGTAAGCGTCGGCAATCAGGTGAGCGGCCACCTCAGAGTCGGTTTCGCTCGAAAACTTGGTGCCACCGGCAATTAGTTCGGCCTTGAGCTCGGCGAAGTTCTCAATGATTCCGTTGTGAATCAAAGACAACTTGGAGGTCGCGCCACCGAGGTGTGGGTGCGCATTGCCATCGGTTGCCGCGCCGTGGGTTGCCCAGCGAGTGTGGCCAATGCCGATGTGGGCGGTAGGTAGTGGGTGCGCCTCAATCTCGGCGACCAAATTATTGAGCTTTCCAGCCTTTTTGCGGGTCGCAAGTTGCCCATCGGCGATGACCGAAACGCCGGCCGAATCGTAGCCGCGGTACTCGAGTCGACGAAGCCCGCCGATCAAAACCTCGAGGGTTGACTTCGGGCCTACGTAGCCGACGATTCCACACATAGGTTCTAATTTAGGGCAGAATGGCTCTTTGTGAGCGTTCCTAAAGACCCCCAGACTGCTGTGTTGCCAGAACCAACGCCGTTCGTCGAAATTTCTCGAGCCGATTGGGCTGCTCTAGGCACCAACACCGCCGCTCCGCTGACCGAAACCGAACTAAATCAGATTCGCGGTTTGGGCGATTTTCTTGACCTTCAAGAGGTCGCCGACGTCTTTTTGCCGCTGAGCCGACTTCTGAACCTATACGTTCAGCAGACGCAGGCGCTGCATGCAGCATCCTCGCAATTTTTGGGTGAGCGCGCCAAAAAAGTGCCCTTCGTGATCGGCATCGCCGGCTCTGTTGCTGTTGGTAAGTCGACCGTTTCGCGTCTGCTCAAAGAACTGCTTTCGCGCTGGGATGGCACGCCAAAGGTGGCGCTGGTCACAACCGACGGTTTTCTCTACCCGAACGCCGAGCTCGAACGCCGCGGGCTGATGACTCGCAAGGGTTTTCCGGAGTCATACGACCGCCTCGCGCTGATCAAGTTTGTGGCCGACATCAAAAGTGGCGAACCAGCCGTTTCTGCGCCGGTTTATTCGCACTTGGTTTATGACATCGTGCCGGGTGAGTCGGTTGAGGTTGAGTCGCCAGACGTTTTGATCATCGAGGGGCTGAATGTTTTGCAGCCGCCGAGCGCCGGCCAAGAGGTTTCGCTGAGCGACTACTTTGACTTCAAAATCTACGTGGATGCTGAAACCGAGAACATCACCGAATGGTTTCTCGACCGCTTCAGACAGCTGCGCGAATCGGCGTTTACCAACCCGCAGTCATACTTTCACCGTTACGCCGAGGTTCCTTATGAGGCAGCGCTTGAGACAGCCAAGTTGATTTGGTCGACCATCAACCTGCCGAACCTGCGCGAAAACATTTTGCCGACCCGCGGACGTGCCAACCTGGTGCTTCGCAAAGGCGAGAACCACCGCGTCGAGTCGGTTCTGTTGCGCAAACTCTAAGCGCGCAAACCCTAAAACTTGAGTTCGGCTACCTGAGCTTCGATGGTTTCGCGCTCGCCAGCATCCTCGATTTTTGAAATCAACTGACGCGCCCGACCTCGGGCCAGTTTGGCCAAATCTAAATCGCCGGCACCCCAGTAGGAGCGAGCCAAAACTTCGAACGCCGAAGCCATGAGCCAAACCGGCACCTCGTTGTTCTCAACCAACTCGAGGCAAGCCTGGGCGTGAAAAATGCCTTGCTCCGGAAACCCGACCTCGCAGTAAACGCGGGCACATTGCCATTCGCCGATCGCCCACTGCTCTGGGCCGCCAACGTTCTGCCAGTGCAGACGGCTTGCATGAGCGGAGTGAATCATTTCGAGCTCTTGCTCTGGTGTGCGCTCGGCTAGGTCGATGAGCTCCCAGGTGCGGTTGAAAAGTTTGCCGGCAAGTGCTTTGGCGGCTTCTGGCGACAACGTAGGTTCGGTCATGATGGGCGACGCCTAGAGAGCCAGCTCTTGCAGCACGACGCGAGCGATTCGGTCGGCCCAGCTTTGTGCTGAACCTTCGTCGGCAGCCTCGACCATAACGCGCACCAGCGGCTCGGTGCCGGATGCACGCAGCAGCACGCGCCCGGTTGAAGCCAACTCGGCTTCGGCCTCGGCCACGATGGCAGCCAGCGCTGGGTTCGAGTCAACCTTGGTTTTGTCGACTCCGCGAACATTGACCAAAACTTGTGGATAAACCTTCATCACCGAGGTGAGTTCGGCAAGGGATTTTTTGGTGCGGGCAACTTCGGCCATCAAACGAAGACCGGTCAAGACACCGTCGCCCGTGGTTGCCCACTGGGTGAAAATCACGTGGCCAGACTGCTCGCCGCCGAGGGTGTAGCTACCTTCGCGAATTGCTTCGAGAACGTAGCGGTCGCCAACCGCGGTTTCGATCAGGTTGATGTCGTTCTCTTTCATCGCCAAACGCAAACCGAGGTTCGACATAACAGTGGCTACAAGAGTGTTTCGAGCGAGCTCCCCAGCGGCCTTGGCAGCAACAGCCAGAACTGCCATGATTTGGTCGCCATCGACAATCGCTCCGGTGTGGTCAACGGCGAGGCAACGGTCGGCATCACCGTCATGGGCGATCCCCGCGTCGGCACCGTGCTCGAGCACAGCAGCCTGAAGCGCGCTGAGGTGAGTCGAGCCATAGCCATCGTTGATGTTGATGCCGTCTGGGTCGTTGCCGATCACAATGACTTCAGCGCCGGCATCCCTGAACGCATCTGGCGAAACAGCCGAGGCAGCACCGTGAGCGCAGTCGAGAACAACCTTGAGTCCATCGAGGCGGTTGGGAATCGCAGTTAGCAGGTGAACCAGGTAGCGGTCTTCGGCATCGGCCATGCGCTTGATGTGGCCAACCGCGCCACCTAGCGGGGCAAGAGCGGGAGCATCCATGGCTGCTTGAATTTGGTCTTCAACCGCATCGGCAAGCTTGTGGCCACCGCGCGCAAAAATCTTGATGCCGTTGTCTGGAGCTGGGTTGTGCGAAGCCGAAATCATTACGCCAAAATCGGCATCAATGTCGGCGGTTAGAAAAGCGGCACCCGGAGTTGGCAGCACGCCGGCGTCATAAACGTCGACACCCGAAGACGCGAGCCCGGCGGCTACCGCGGCTGCGAGAAATTCACCAGAAATGCGGGGGTCACGAGCCAGAACAGCTTTTGGTCGAACACCGTTTGCACGAGATTCGGCACCGAGCACGGATGCAGCGGCTTGAGCAAGCGAAAGTGCGAGTTCTGCGGTGAGATCGCGATTCGCGAGTCCGCGAACGCCGTCGGTTCCGAAGAGTCGAGCCATGCTAAGAGGCTAGCCGAAATACAGCTGATCGAACCTGAAGGTTTAGCGCTTCGAGTACTGAGACGCCTTGCGGGCCTTCTTAAGACCAGCCTTCTTGCGCTCAATAACACGTGCGTCGCGGCTTAGGAATCCGGCCTTCTTTAGTGCTGGGCGGTTGTTGTCGCGGTCGATCTCGTTTAGTGCACGCGAGATGCCGAGACGAAGTGCGCCAGCCTGGCCAGCAACGCCACCACCGGTGATTCGAGCGATCACGTCGTACTGACCCGAAAGGTCAAGAACGGTGAACGGGTCTTGAATCAACTGCTGGTGAAGCTTGTTTGGAAAGTAGTCAGCTAGGTCGCGGCCGTTTACCTTGATAACGCCGGTGCCTGGCATGATGCGAACGCGGGCGATTGCCTGCTTGCGACGACCAAGGCCTGCGCCTGGAACGGTTAGTGGGCCGCGAGCCTTCGGAGCCTTTTCGGCAGCCGCAGCTGCCGGGGTCTCGGTTGAGTACTCGGTTGGGGTCTCTACTGCTTCAGTCTTTGCCACGAAAGTGTCCTTGTTGGTTTGGGTCGACTACTGAGCGACTTGGTCGATGATGAAAGGCTTTGGCTGCTGGGCAGCGTGTGGGTGCTCTGCACCACGGTAAACCTTGAGCTTGCCAATCTGCGATGCGCCAAGCTTGGTCTTTGGAAGCATTCCGCGGATAGCCTTTTCAACGGCCTTCTCTGGGTTCTTCTCAAGAAGCTCGGTGTACGAGGTAGCAGTTAGACCACCTGGGAAACCAGAGTGGCTGTATGCCTTTTTCTGCGCCAACTTGGCACCGGTTAGGGCTACCTTCTCGGCGTTGATGATGATTACGAAGTCGCCGTTGTCCATGTGTGGAGCAAAGGTCGCCTTGTGCTTGCCGCGCAACAGGGTTGCGGCATGGGTTGCCAGACGGCCAAGAACTACGTCGGTGGCGTCAATGACTAGCCACTCGTTCTTCAGCTCGGAAGCCTTTGGTGAGTAAGTACGCACGCTAAATTGCCTTCTACTTTTTGTCTTTTTACGACATGAACCCGTGAGAGAAGAAAGTTACTTCTTTAGGTTCCGGTTTAACGCTGGTTGAATACCAGCAACAAGGGTCAAGTCTAGCCCGAACAAGGGCAATCGGTCAAACCCTATTTTGGTTTTAACTCGGATGCTCGACTCGACTCAAGCTTCGTCGAGAGTTCTTCGTGCCCGCGACCGTTCGGCTTGAATGCCCAGTCGCGAATCGGCGGGGTAGCCAATCTCGATCAGGGTGAGTCCCTTAGGCTCGACGGTCTTGTAGGTTTCGACTCGCTTGGCTCGCTCGAGGGTGCGCTTTAGGTCGGCTTGGTTGGCTTTGCCAGCGCCGACGGCGATCAAAGCGCCGACGATTGAACGCACCATGTTGTGGCAGAAGGCGTCGGCCTTGAGTTCGATTTCGATGATGTTCTGCGCGTTACGACGAACCTTGATGCGCTTGAGGTCGCGAATCGTGGTGGCACCGGCACGGGTTTTGCAGAACGACGCGAAGTCGTTGAGCCCGAGCAGTAGTTGAGCGGCCTCGTGCATGGCAACCGGGTCGAGCGCATAGGTGAGGTTGAGCACGTAGCGCATTTGCTGCGGGTCTTTTTGAGCAAAGTTGTCAGAGATTTGGTAACGGTAGCGGCGGTAGATAGCCGAGAACCTGGCATCGAAGCCAGGCGCAGCCGGCTTGAACTCGTGAATGCGAATCGCTTCGCTCATCATATGGTTCAGTCGAGCCACAACGTTTGGGTTGCGACCCAAGCGCTTTAGCTGTGCATCCGAGAGATCGACGTGAGCGACCTGGTTAGCGGCGTGCACGCCCGCGTCGGTGCGACCTGCGATGCGCATCCCGAAATCATTCTCGGTAGGGCCGAAGATCGTGGTCATGGCGGCCAACAAATCGCCCTGAACCGTCTTCAACCCCGGCTGTTTCGCCCATCCGGTGTAATCGGTGCCGTCATAGGCAAAGTCGACCCGAAAACGAGTCAACCCGTCAACCGAGTGGCTGACGGGCTGGCTCATGGTTCTAGAGAAGTTACTTGGCTTCTTCAGCTGGAGCTTCTGGCTCTGCTTCGGCCTCGGCCTCGGCGGCAGGAGCTTCTTCAGCTGCAGGAGCTTCTTCGGCAGCGGCTTCGGCAACAACCTCTTCAGCGGCAGCTTCTGCTGCTACTTCTTCGGCTGCTACTTCTTCAGCAACGGCTTCGACGACCTCTTCGGTCTCGATAGCCTCGACGACTGCAGCAGCAGTTGCCTTGACGCTGTTTTCAAGCTTTGGCTTCTTGTTGACGGCCTTTGGTGATACCGGCTCAAGAACTAGCTCGATCACACACATCGGAGCGTTGTCACCCTTGCGGAAGCCAAGCTTGGTGATGCGGGTGTAGCCACCCTGACGGTCAGCAACTAGTGGTGCGACCTCAGCGAATAGCTTGTGAACGGCACCCTTGTCGGTTATCTGCATCATGACGCGACGACGAGATGCTAGGTCGCCGCGCTTTGCGAAGCTAACTAGACGCTCGGCTACCGGACGAAGACGCTTGGCCTTGGTCTCGGTGGTCTCGATGCGACCGTGGTTGATTAGCGAGGTGGCCAGGTTGCGAAGCATTAGACGCTCGTGAGCTGGTCCGCCACCTAGACGTGGTCCCTTTGTTGGGGTAGGCATTTGATTCTCCTTGGATTTCTAAGTAGCGGCTTAGGCCTGGTCTACGTCGTCAAAGTCGGCGGCGAAGTCTTCGCCGGTGCTGAAGTAAGCGGCTTCAAAGCCAGGCATGCTGTCTTTGAACTTCAAACCCATCGAAGTGAGCTTGTCGCGAACCTCGTCAACCGACTTTGAGCCGAAGTTGCGGATGTTCATCAGCTGGTCTTCGGTTAGGCCGATTAGCTCGGATACGGTGTTGATGCCTTCGCGCTTTAGGCAGTTGTAAGAGCGAACGGTTAGGTCTAACTCTTCAATTGGCATAGCAAGCTCTGGGCTCAAGGTAGCTTCGGTCGGAGCAGGGCCGATCTCGATACCTTCGGCAGCTGCGTTCAGTTCTTTTGCAAGACCGAATAGCTCAACCAAGGTGCTTCCGGCAGATGCAACTGCATCGCGTGGGCTGATCGAAGGCTTCGACTCAACGTCGACGATTAGCTTGTCGAAGTTGGTGAACTCACCGGCACGAGTTGCCTCGACGCGGTAAGCAACCTTTAGAACTGGCGAGTAGATCGAGTCAACGGCGATTAGGCCAGCCTCTTCGCCGGTGCTGCGGTTCTGTGAAGCCTGCACGTAGCCACGGCCACGCTCGATGATTAGTTCGACATCGAACTTCGACTTGGTGTTTAGGGTCGCGATGACTAGTTCTGGGTTGTGAATCTCAACACCAGCTGGTGCAACGATGTCGGCAGCGGTAGCAGCGCCAGAACCGGTCTTGGTTAGGCGAGCAACTACTGGCTCGTCGTTGTCAGACGAAACAACTAGCTCTTTTAGGTTCAAGATGATCTCGGTGACATCTTCTTTTACACCCTCGATGGTGCTGAACTCGTGAAGAGCGCCAGCAAAACGAACGTGGGTCACTGCTGCGCCAGGAATCGACGAAAGCAGGGTGCGACGTAGCGAGTTACCTAGGGTGTAACCAAAGCCAGGCTCTAGTGGCTCAAGGGTAAAGCGCGAACGAGTGTCAGAGATTTTCTCTTCGTGAAGGGTTGGACGCTGTGCAATTAGCACTGTTTGTTCCTTTCGTAGACATCCACTATTTGATGTCTATTTTTTGGGGTTTTCTCGCAGTGGCCACTGCGAGATTTATTCAGTTGGGTTTTGAAACTTGAAAAGCTAGTGGATGCGCGTTAGATGCGGCGACGCTTTGGTGGACGACATCCGTTGTGAGCCTGTGGGGTCACGTCGGTGATCGAGCCAACCTCGAGGCCTGCAGCTGCAAGCGAACGAATAGCGGTGTCTTTACCTGAGCCTGGACCCTTAACGAACACGTCAACCTTCTTTAGGCCGTGCTCCTGGGCCTTGCGAGCGGCCGACTCGGCTGCTAGCTGGGCTGCGAATGGGGTCGACTTACGTGAACCCTTGTAACCGACGTCACCAGACGAAGACCACGAGATAACCGCACCGGTTGAGTCGGTGATCGACACAATGGTGTTGTTGAAGGTCGACTTGATGTGAGCCTGACCTACGGTGATGTTCTTCTTCTCTTTACGACGAGGCTTGCGTGCTGCGGTACCGGCTTTTGCCTTAGGTGCTGCCATGACTGTCTCCTAAATTCTTCTCTTGAGAGTGGACGCTCTAGCCGGGGCTACTAGCGTGCCACCTTCTTCTTGCCGGCTACGGTGCGCTTTGGACCCTTGCGAGTACGAGCGTTGGTCTTGGTGCGCTGACCGCGCACTGGAAGGCCCTTGCGGTGACGGATACCTTCGTATGAACCGATCTCAACCTTGCGGCGAATGTCGGCTGCGACGTCGCGGCGAAGGTCACCCTCAACCTTGAAGTTGCCTTCGATGAAGTCACGGATTGCGACAAGCTGGTCATCGGTCAAGTCTTTGACGCGGATGTTCTTGTCGATCTTGGTTTCGGCCAGAATCTGAACCGAGCGAGTACGGCCAATGCCGTAGACATAAGTTAGGGCGATTTCAACGCGTTTTGCGTCGGGAATATCTGCTCCGGCAACACGTGCCATGGGATTTCTCCTTGTTGTTTAGAAGGTCTGCAGCAGCGCATCCGTGAGATTTGACTCTCTCGGCTCCCGCCTTCTCGGGAGGTTACATCTTTGTTTAGAACTCGGATGTTGCGTTGCCTTGTTTTTACTATTCAGTTGTAAAGCTGTGAAGAGTGCTTAGCCCTGGCGCTGTTTGTGGCGTGGGTTTTCGCAGATCACCATGACGCGACCGTGGCGACGAATGACCTTGCACTTGTCGCAAATCTTCTTGACGCTTGGGTTAACCTTCATGTCTCTTATTTCTTTTGGGGTTCTTGCGAACCGGTTTTCAAGTCTTTACTTGTAGCGGTAAATAATGCGCCCACGGGTCAGGTCATAGGTGCTGAGCTCTACGATTACGCGGTCCTCTGGGAGGATACGAATGTAGTGCTGGCGCATCTTGCCTGAGATGTGCGCAAGGACCTTGTGACCATTGGTCAGCTCTACACGGAACATTGCGTTCGGTAGAGCCTCGACTACTGTGCCTTCGATCTCGATGACACCGTCTTTGTTGGCCATAAACTCACTTATCTACGTTGCTTGGTTGATGTGTCAAACGCACGCAAAACACCCAAACCTTGGAATAGGGATTGCGTGCAAACACACCGAAGTTCAATCTTACGGATATCTGCCGTAATTTGCTAATTAAATCTCCTCACAACTTCGTGCGCTCTTAGTTGACACGTAGAAGGACTGCCCGTACTGTTGCCTTAACGATTGGGGGAATCGAATGATTCGATTTAGGCACATTGCCATCTTGGGGGTCACCACCCTTCTGCTAACCGCAACAGCTTCTGGAGCGCAGGCCTATTGGGCTTGGGGTTCAACCTGGACAAACCCAGCGGCAGCTCGCAACCTGTATATCTGGGCACCGACGTGGAACGCCACACAAGAATCGGCTATTGCGTCGAGCAACCTGCAATTTGATTCAACGTCCGGCTCTAACCTGAACATAACTGGAATGATTGCAAGCTCAAGCCCTACCTCCTTTGAGTCGGCGAGATTCAAAGTCGTCCTCGTGCCCGCTAACGAGTTCCCGATACCCAGCGTGGCAGCAATAGGGTGTCGCACCTTGAACTGCGAGGGCGATGTAACCACAACTGGAACGAATCGCGGCTATGTCTACCTAAATGGTGAGTTTGCCTTTTCGTCTAACTGGTTGAGCCAGTACAAAGTCGTTGACCTTGCAACCATAGTGACGCATGAGCTCGGTCACGTGCATGGACTAGGACACCCGTGGCAGAACCCCGCAACCTCAGCCATGACATCCGCAGAAATTGCGTCGGTAATGAATTACACCGAAACGACCAAGCGACTTTTGAAGCCGGACGACATCAGCGGCCTTGCCGCAAACTACTGAAGCCCAAATAGAAAGAGGAACCACCATGAAAATGCATCAAAAAACTCTAGGAATTCTAAGCACTCTCTTGGGCCTGCTGGCTATTTCGGCTTGCACTGGACAGGCTGAAAGCAAACAGACGACCATATCCCAAAGCCAAATCGCAGAAATGAACCAGGTTCAAAAACTCCCAGGCGCAAGCGTCGCCGGCACCCTCGATTACATCGTGACCTGGGGTAAGGAAGCAAAGGAGCCAAGCCAACGAATTCTTGGCCGAGTGGTCGACGTGCTGTCTCCAAAAAGTGGTCCACTCGGAGATTCTGGATTCGAATTGTTGTGGGTCCCTGTTGTCCTAGATGTTGTGCAATCTGACCCGAAAATTCAGGAGTCGCGAATGGTTGTTCGTGTGATCCCGAAGAACGAATTTAGCCAGGACTTGGAAGAAATCAACATCGGAGACCTTGTGCTCACAGTGGGCTCTGCTATCAATCTCGACCCTTCTGGTGAAAGAGGTTCATCGCTTGGTTGGATGCTAGAAGTCGATGAAGATGGTTCGCTCCGTGACTTGAATACCTCGAATGTCATCGCCGGCAAATTTAATGACGTCGCAGACCTGCTGCGCATGGAGCCGCTGAACTAACTACGTGGGTCAACCGGGGTTACGCCGAAAGGCACGAGGCCGGATGCACCACCATCGGCTGCGGTGAGCACCCAAATGCCACGCTCGTGCACGGCGATGCTGTGCTCCCAGTGCGAGGCATCTGAGCCGTCGTTTGAACTGACTGTCCACTCGTCATCGAGAATTTTCACCTTCGGGCTACCGAAAGTGACCATCGGCTCGATGGCGATGCAGAGGCCAGGCACCACTTCTGGGCCCGAAAAACGGGTTTTGTAGTTGAACACCGGTGGGTCTTCGTGCATTGAGCGGCCGATTCCGTGGCCGATGTAATCTTCGAGAATTCCGTAGCGGCCGGCCGAGCGAATGTATTTTTCGATGGCCTCGCCGACCTGGTTGAGTTTCTTGGCGGTCGCAAGGGCCGCGATTCCGGCCCAAAGTGAGCCCTCAGTTACCTCGCTGAGCTTGGCGCGGTCGGCCAGAACCTTCGGGTCGACGCCGGCAGCTTCGCCCCCAGGCACGATTACGGTGATGGCGCTGTCGCCGTTCCAGCCGTCGGCTGTTTCGGCACCGCAGTCGATCGAGATGATGTCGCCGGCCTGAAGCACGCGGTCACTCGGAATGCCGTGCACAACTTCGTCATTCACGCTCGCGCAAATGGTGTGGTGGTAGCCCGGCACGAGCTTGAAGTTTGAGTGGGCCCCGCGACGAACAATCTCGGCCTCGGCGATGGCATCTAACTGGGCGGTGGTTACCCCCGGCTTGATGGCCTTGCGAACCTCTGCCAGCGCAGCCGCGGTGATTTCGCCCGCCTCGCACATGCGAATGATTTCGGCGTTGGTTTTGATTGTGTAGGCAGAACGAGACAAGTTACTCGAGCCTAGTTAGCGTGGCCGCGAGCGTTGAGCGCTTCGACGATGCGATCGGTGACTTCGTCAATCGCGCCAAGGCCGTCAACCATGACTACCAAACCACGGCCCGCGTAAACGCTAGTTAGTGGAGCGGTCTCTGCTTCATAAACTTCGAGGCGACGACGAATGACCTCTTCGGTGTCGTCGGCGCGACCCTGCTCGATGGCGCGGTTTAGCAAGCGGCGCACAACTTCGTCGGTGTCTGCGGTTAGCAAGATGACAGCGTCGAGAGACTTGCCGTGCTCGTCGAGAATCGAGTCGAGTTCGTTGACCTGGTCGGCGGTGCGTGGGTAACCGTCTAGCAGAAAGCCGTCTGCCGCGTCATCCATGTTCAAACGGTCGCGAACAAGGTCGTTGGTCACGCTGTCTGGAACATATTCGCCACGGTCCATGAACGACTTGGCAAGCTTGCCCAATTCGGTTTCGTTCTTCACGTTGAAGCGAAAAATGTCTCCGGTTGAGATAGCAGGGATGCCGTAGGACTCGGCTAGGCGAGCGGCCTGGGTTCCCTTGCCGGCACCCGGAGGGCCGATCAAGAGAAACCGGCTCACTTCAGAAGACCTTCGTAGTTGCGCTGCTCGAGCTGAGCGTTGATCTGCTTGACGGTTTCAAGACCGACACCAACGATGATCAGAATCGAGGTTCCACCGAACGGGAAGTCCTGGCTCGCGTTCAAGAAGACGAATGCGATAAGCGGAACCAGAGCGATAAGACCGAGGTAGATCGAACCTGGCAGCGTGATGCGTGAAAGCACGTACTCGAGGTATTCGGTGGTTGGGCGGCCGGCGCGGATGCCCGGAATGAAGCCACCGTACTGCTTCATGTTGTCTGACACTTCTTCAGGGTTGAAGGTGATCGCAACGTAGAAGTAGGTGAAACCAACGATTAGCAAGAAGTACAGCGCCATGTAGAACGGGTGGTCGCCGTTAGTTAGGTAGTCAGAGACGAAGGTGACCCAAGGGGCTACGTTTCCTTCGGCGTCTGGACGGTTGAACTGTGCGATCAGCGCTGGCAAGTAGAGCAGCGACGAGGCAAAGATAACCGGCACAACACCGGCCATGTTGACCTTGATCGGAATGTAGGTTGCCTGGCCACCGTAGGTGCGCTTGCCCACCATGCGCTTGGCATATTGAACTGGGATGCGGCGCTGCGACTGCTCGACCAAGATGACTAGTGCCACGACGAAAACACCGACGAAGATAACTGCGGCTAGGGTTTCCCAGCCCTTGCTCGACTGAATGCCTAGCAATGACGATGGGAACTTCGCAGCGATCGAGGTGAAGATCAGAAGCGACATACCGTTTCCGATGCCCTTATCGGTGATGAGCTCGCCCATCCACATGATTAGGCCGGTACCGGCGGTCATGGCCAAGATCATCAAAACGATGGTCGGCCAGTTGGTGTCGATTAGAAGCTGGCTCTGACAGGTGTTACCGAATAGGGCACCTGGCATACGCGCCACCGAAATCAGGGTGGTTGACTGCAATACACCTAGAGCGATCGTTAGATAGCGGGTGTACTGAGTCAACTTCGCCTGACCGGAGGCACCCTCTTTGTGGAGGGCTTCGAAGCGTGGAATAACTACACGAAGAAGCTGGGTGATGATCGATGCGGTGATGTAAGGCATGATGCCCAGAGCAAAGATCGATAGCTGTAGCAAAGCGCCACCACTGAACATGTTGACGAGCTCATACAAACCACTGGTGTTTGCATTCGCCGCAATACACTTCTGAACGTTTTCGTAATCTACGTTCGGGGCAGGAATGAACGAGCCCAGACGAAAGATTGCGACGATCGCGAGTGTGAACAGCAGTTTGTTACGTAGGTCCACAGAGCGGAAAATACGAACGATGGCGCTAAACAACTGTCAGCCTCCTGGTAGCTAAGTTGGTGGTTACTCGGTTACCGAACCACCAGCGGCAACAATCTTCTCGGCTGCAGAGCGCGAGACCTTGTCGACACTGACGTTCAGTTTAACTGAGATGTCACCGTTGCCTAGAACCTTGACCGCTTCGTTCTTGCGAACGGCGCCCTTGGCTACTAGATCGGCTACGGTCACGTTGCCACCCTTAGGGTAAAGCTCTTCGAGCTGAGCAACGTTGACAACCTGGAAGTAAACCTTGGCTGGGTTCTTGAAACCGCGAAGCTTAGGGGTGCGCATTACTAGACGAACACCACCACCTTCGAAGCCTGGACGAACCTGGTAACGAGCCTTAGTACCCTTGGTACCGCGACCCGAGGTCTTACCCTTCGAACCTTCACCACGACCGACACGAGTGCGGTCTTTCTTCGAGCCGTCAGCCGGACGAAGGTGGTGTAGCTTCAGCAGGTTGCTCTTTGGCTTTACCTCAGCTGGCTTCTTAGCGGCTGGCTTTGCAGCAGCCTTAGGAGCAGCAGTCTTTGGCTCGGCGGCTTCAGCCTTAGGTGCGGCCTTAGCGGCAGCAGCCTTAGGAGCAGCTTTCTCAGCAGCAGCCTTTGGGGCAGCCTTTGCAGCGGCTGGCTTGGCAGCAGCCTTAGGTGCTGCCTTAGCGGCAGCTGGCTTCTTTTCTTCAGCCATTAGTCGATCTCCTCAACCTTTACGAGGTGTGCAACCGTGTTAACCATGCCGCGAACCGAAGGCGAGTCATCTTTGACAATGATGTCGCCGATTCGCTTCAATCCGAGGGTGCGCAAGGTTTCGCGCTGGTTTGGCTTGCCACCGATTTTGCTCTTGACCTGGGTCACCTTTAGACGCTTAGCCATTAGGCACCTGCCTTGTTCTGCTCACGAAGGATGTTCGCTGGAACGACATCTTCGACTGGTAGACCACGACGACCGGCCACAGCTGCTGGCTCTTCTAGACGCTTTAGGGCGTCTACGGTTGCGTGAACGATGTTGATGGTGTTCGAAGATCCGAGCGACTTGCTTAGCACGTCGTGGATTCCGGCACACTCTAGTACGGCGCGAACTGGACCACCGGCGATAACACCGGTACCCGCAGATGCTGGGCGAAGAAGTACAACACCAGCAGCGGCCTCGCCCTGAACAGGGTGAGGAATGGTGTTACCAACGCGAGGAACGCGGAAGAAGCTCTTCTTGGCTTCTTCTACACCCTTAGCGATGGCTGCTGGAACTTCTTTAGCCTTGCCGTAGCCGACGCCGACCATGCCGTTGCCGTCTCCGACAACAACTAGTGCGGTGAACGAGAAACGACGACCACCCTGAACCACCTTTGAAACGCGGTTGATGGTGACAACGCGCTCCAGGAACTGGCTCTTAGTCTCTTCGCGGTCGCGACGCTCGCCACGTGGGCCACGTTCGCGGCTTCCACGGCGTGCTTCACGCTCGCCAGCCTCAACCTGCTGAGCAGGTGCTGCTGCGGTTTCGGTTGCGGTTGCAGTTGCTTCTGTTGACAACTCTTGCTCCTTGATTTGTTCGCTCACAGGCTCAGTCCACCTTCACGTGCACCGTCTGCGATCGCGGCAACGCGACCTGCGTACTTGTTACCACCGCGGTCGAAGATGACCTCGCTGATGCCAGCCTTCTTGGCGCGCTCTGCAACTAGCAGACCGACAGCCTTCGACTTTTCTGACTTGTCACCGGCGTGCTTGCGCAGATCGGCTTCCATGGTCGAAGCAGATACCAAGGTGATGCCCTTGGTGTCGTCGACAACCTGAACGAATACGTGGCGTGCTGAACGCGTAACCACTAGACGTGGGCGCATTGCGTCACCGCTGATCTTCTTGCGAAGACGTAGGTGGCGACGTGCACGTGCGGCAGCTTTGCTCTTACCGCGAGTCCTTGAAGTTAGTCCCATGTTTACTTACCTGACTTTCCGGCCTTGCGACGAACAACCTCGCCAGCGTAGCGAACACCCTTGCCCTTGTAAGGCTCTGGCTTGCGTAGCTTGCGAATGTTGGCGGCGACTTCGCCCACGGCCTGCTTGTCGATGCCGTGAACAGTAACCTTGGTGTTTCCGTCAACCGTGAACGAGATACCAGCTGGTGGCTCGACGGTGATCGGGTGAGAGTATCCGAGAGCGAACTCTAGAGCGCTACCCTTGGCGGCTACACGGTAACCGGTTCCAACGATTTCGAGGCCCTTGGTGAAGCCCTCGGTTACGCCCTGGATGTTGTTTGCAATCAGGGTTCGGGTTAGACCGTGCAGCGAACGAGCTAGACGCTCGTCGTTTGGACGGGTGACAACAACGGTCGATTCCTCGAGCGCTACTGCGATAGGGGCAGGAACGGTGTGGGTCAGGGTTCCCTTAGGGCCCTTGACCTCAACGATCTGGCCGTCAATCTTTACTTCGACACCGGCTGGAACCGGAATCGGCAATTTACCAATACGCGACATCTGTGATTACCAAACGTAGGCGAGAACTTCTCCGCCTACTCCCTTCTTCGCAGCCTGGCGGTCAGTGAGTAGACCGGATGAGGTGGACAGGATGGCGATGCCTAGGCCGCCGAGAACGCGAGGAAGCTCGGTGCTCTTCGCGTAAACACGAAGACCTGGCTTTGAAACGCGCTTGATGCCAGCGATTGAACGCTCGCGGTTTGGGCCGAACTTTAGGTCGACGGTGATGGTTTTACCCACTTCAGCGTCGGTGACCTTGTAGTCAGCGATGTAACCCTCAGACTTCAGGATCTGTGCAATGCTGCCTTTTAGCTTGCTGTAAGGCGCACTAACGGTCTCGTGGTGAGCCGAGTTGGCATTGCGCAGCCGGGTCAGGAAGTCTGCTACCGGATCTGTCATTGTCATTTGTTTTTATTTCACTTTCCTCAGCGGTTTCCGAGAGGCTTACAGGCCTTCGGACCTACCTGATTAGTTGGTCTTGAAAGGGAAGCCCAGTGCGGTTAGGAGTGCACGGCCTTCTTCGTCATTGCTTGCGCTGGTGACGACGGTGATGTCCATACCGCGTGGGCGGTCAATGGCATCCTGGTTGATTTCGTGAAACATGGTCTGCTCGGTTAGACCGAAGGTGTAGTTGCCGTGTCCGTCAAACTGCTTGCCGTTTAGGCCGCGGAAGTCGCGGATACGTGGCAGAGCAAGAGTAAGTAGACGGTCTAGGAACTCCCACATGCGGTCGCCACGAAGAGTGACGTGCGCGCCGATGGCCTGGCCTTCGCGAAGCTTGAACTGCGCGATTGACTTGCGAGCAAGGTTAACCTGTGGCTTCTGACCGGTGATTGCGGTTAGGTCGCGAACTGCGAAGTCGATGAGCTTGCCATCTTTCGCAGCGTCGCCAACACCCATGTTAACAACAATCTTGGTTAGGTTCGGCACCTGGTGAGGGTTGGTGAAACCAAACTCCTTGGTAAGTGCGGCGATGATCTCTGCACGGTACTGCGCCTTTAGGCGTGGCAGTGCGCGACCAGTTGCACCCTTAGCGGCTTTTGGAGCCTTAACTGCTGCGTCGGTCATTAGAGTTCCTTACCTGACTTCTTAGCCACGCGGGTGCGGACGGTCTTTACGACATCCTTGCCTGCGACGGTCTTCTTGACGGTCGACACCTTGACGCCAAGACGGGTTGGCTTCTTGGTGCTTGGGTCAACTAGCTGAACGTTTGAGATGTGAATTGGGGCCTCAACGGTCTCAATGCCACCGGTCTTCGAACCACGCTCGGTCTGTCCGACCTTGATGTGCTTCTTGACGAGGTTGATGCCCTCAACGATTACGCGGTTCGACTTCTTGTCAACCGAAATAACCTTGCCCTGCTTGCCACGGTCGCCGCCGCGCTCTTGCGAGCCACCGGTGATGACCTGAACGAGGTCGCCTTTTTTGATGTTAGCCATGAGTTATAGAACCTCCGGAGCTAGCGAAACGATCTTCATGTACTTCTTGTCACGAAGCTCACGGCCTACTGGACCAAAAATGCGGGTGCCCTGAGGCTCGCCGTCTTTCTTGATGATTACAGCGGCGTTCTCGTCGAACTTGATGTACGAACCGTCAGGACGACGGGTCTCTTTTACGGTGCGAACGATGACGGCCTTGACGACGTCACCCTTCTTTACGCTGCCACCTGGGATGGCGTCTTTGACGGTAGCGACGATAACGTCACCCAATCCTGCGTAACGACGGCCAGAGCCACCGAGCACACGGATAGTCAAAAGCTCTTTAGCGCCGGTGTTGTCTGCGACTTTGAGTCGCGACTCCTGCTGAAGCATTGCTTACTCCTTGTTTGATGAATACCCATTCCGACGGGCATCCTAGGGATTTGTTTACTTGGCCTTTTCGAGAATCTCGACTAGGCGCCAGTTCTTGGTTGCCGAAAGTGGACGAGTCTCGCTGATTAGAACGAGGTCGCCGATGCCGGCAGTGTTCAGCTCGTCGTGAGCCTTGATCTTCTTGGTGCGGCGCATGACCTTGCCGTAAAGCGGGTGCTTTACAAGGTTCTCTACCTCAACCACGATGGTCTTCTGCATCTTGTCGCTAACGACAAGTCCACGACGGGTCTTGCGGTAACCGCGTGCCTCTGCTTCTGCAGCTGCCACTTCGGTCTTAGCCTTCTTTGCTTCAGCCATGGTTATGCCTCCTCGGTAGCAGCAGCCTCAGTGGCCTCTGCCTTCTTGGCCTTAGTAGCTGGCTTGGCGGCCGGTGCAACTGCTGCTGCACGGATGCCGAGCTCACGCTCACGAATGATGGTGTAGATACGGGCGATGTCACGCTTTACAGCGCGCAGACGTCCGTGGCTCTCGAGCTGGCCGGTAGCCGACTGGAAGCGTAGGTTGAAAAGTTCTTCCTTCGCCTTCTTCAGCTCTTCGATAAGCACCGAGTCCTCGATCTTGTCGAGTTCGATTGGAGCTAGGTTCTTTGAACCGATCGCCATTATGCGTCACCTTCTTCGCGCTTGATGATGCGGGCCTTTAGAGGCAGCTTGTGAATGGCACGGGTCATTGCTTCGCGAGCAATGGTCTCCGAGACACCGCTGAGCTCAAAGAGCACGCGTCCTGGCTTGACGTTTGCGACCCACCACTCCGGTGAACCCTTACCCGAACCCATGCGGGTTTCGGCTGGCTTCTTGGTAAGTGGACGGTCTGGGAAAATGTTGATCCAAACTTTTCCACCACGCTTGATGTGACGGGTCATCGCGATACGAGCTGACTCGATCTGACGGTTGGTCACATAAGCAGGGGTAAGTGCCTGGATGCCGTATTCACCAAAGCTGACCTTGGTGCCACCGGTTGCAGCGCCCGAACGCTTCGGGTGGTGCTGCTTGCGGTGCTTAACTCGACGTGGAATCAGCATGAGTTAGTTCTCCGATCCTGCGGTCTCGGCTGCGGCGGCAGGAGCCTCAGCAGCGGCTGGAGCGGCGGCAACTGCTGCAGGAGCAGGAGCGCCAGCCGGACGACGTGGGCCACGCGGACCCTTGGCGGCAGCCTGCTGGGTAGCAAGCTCGCGGTTGGTTACGTCACCCTTGTAGATCCAAACCTTTACACCGATGCGACCGAAAACGGTCTTGGCCTCATAGAAGCCGTAGTCGATGTTGGCACGGAGGGTGTGCAGTGGAACACGGCCTTCGCGGTAGAACTCGCGACGCGACATTTCAGCGCCACCGAGACGACCAGAGGTCTGAACACGGATACCCTTTGCACCGTTACGGATGGCGCCCTGCATGCCCTTGCGCATTGCGCGGCGGAAAGCCACACGTGCGTTGAGCTGCTCGGCGATACCCTGGGCAACGAGCTGTGCATCCATGTCTGGGTTCTTAACCTCGAGGATGTTCAACTGAATCTGCTTGCCGGTTAGCTTCTCGAGATCAGCGCGAATGACTTCGGCCTGCTCGCCACGACGACCAATAACCAGACCCGGACGGGCGGCGTGGATGTCGACGCGAACGCGGTCACGAGTGCGCTCGATCTCAACGCGCGAAACACCGGCGCGGTCGAGGCGCTTGGTGAGCAGCTCGCGAACGCGGATGTCTTCGGCTACATAGTCGCTGTAACGCTGACCCTTCTTGGTGGAGTCAGTGAACCAGCGCGAACGGTGGTCGGTAGTGATTCCGAGTCGGAAACCGTAAGGGTTGACTTTTTGACCCATTACTTGGTCCTCGCCTTCTGGGCGCCTGCCTTGGCGGCAAGTTCATCTGGGGTGGAAACCACAATGGTGATGTGGCTGGTGCGCTTCAGGATGCGGAATGCACGTCCCTGGGCGCGTGGCATGAAGCGCTTGAGCGTGGTGCCCTCGTCAACGAATGCCGAAGAGACGATCAGGTCGTCTTCGTCGAACAGAACGTTGGCAGCGTCGGCCTTGACCTTTGCGTTCGCGATGGCAGCGTGAACCAACTTGTAGATCGGCTCGCTGGCAGCCTGCGGAGCAAACTTCAGAATGGCTAGCGCCTCGGTGGCCTGCTTGCCGCGGATCAGGTTGACCACGCGACGGGCCTTCATTGGGGTGACGCGGATGTGCTTAACTTTCGCTAGAGCTTCCATTACTTGCGACGTCCCTTCTTGTCGTCCTTCACGTGTCCACGGAAGGTGCGGGTGGGTGCGAACTCGCCAAGCTTGTGACCAACCATGGTCTCGGTGACGAATACTGGCACGTGCTTGCGACCGTCGTGAACCGCGATGGTGTGACCCAGCATGGCTGGAACAATCATCGAGCGGCGCGACCAGGTCTTGATCACGTTCTTGGTGTTGGCTTCGTTCTGCTTGACTACCTTCTGGAACAGGTGGTCGTCGACGAACGGGCCCTTCTTTAGACTGCGTGGCATCTTCTAACTCCTACTAACGCTGTTTGCCATTTGGACGACGGCGAACAATCATCTTGTCGCTTGGAAGGTTTGGCTTGCGGGTACGACCCTCTGCCTGGCCCCATGGGGTTACTGGGTGACGTCCACCGGAAGTCTTACCTTCACCACCACCGTGTGGGTGGTCAACAGGGTTCATAGCAACACCGCGAACGGTCGGGCGAACGCCCTTCCAGCGCATACGGCCAGCCTTACCCCAGTTGATGTTGGACTGCTCAGCGTTGCCAACTTCACCGATGGTTGCGCGGCAGCGTGCGTCAACGTTGCGGATTTCACCCGAAGGCAGACGAAGCTGCGCGAAGGCGCCATCCTTTGCAACTAGACGGATCGATGCACCAGCCGAACGACCGAGCTTTGCTCCACCGCCTGGCTTGAGTTCGATTGCGTGCACAACGGTACCTACTGGGATGTTCTTCAGTGGCAGGTTGTTACCTGGCTTGATGTCGGCCGATGGACCCTGCTCGATCTTGTCGCCCTGCTTTAGCTTTGCCGGAGCGATGATGTAACGCTTGGTTCCGTCAATGTAGTGCAGTAGCGCGATGCGAGCGGTACGGTTCGGGTCGTACTCGATGTGAGCTACGGTCGCTGGAACGCCGTCCTTGTCGTTACGACGGAAGTCGATGACGCGGTACTGACGCTTGTGGCCTCCACCGATGTGGCGGGTGGTCACGCGACCAGCGCTGTTACGGCCACCGGTCTTGGTCAGTGGGCGAAGCAGCGACTTCTCAGGAGTCGAGCGAGTGATCTCGGCGAAGTCTGAAACCGACGAACCGCGGCGACCCGGGGTTGTGGGCTTGTACTTACGAATTGCCATTTTTCTAAGTTCCTCTTCTTACTAACCGACGTTGTTGAAGATGTCGATTGAGCCGGACTTTAGGGTGATAATGGCGCGCTTGGTGTCCTTGCGCTTGCCAATACCGAACTTGGTGCGGGTTGCTTTACCAACACGGTTCATGGTGTTAACCGATGCAACCTTCACGTTGAAGATGCGCTCGACGGCCTGCTTGATTTCGGTCTTGTTCGAACCAGGAGCAACCTCGAAGGTGTACTTTCCCATGTCGATGAGCGCGTAGCTCTTCTCCGAAACAATCGGCTTGATGATGACGTCGCGTGGGTCCTTGTTGATCTGGGTCACGATTACGCCTCCTTCTTGGTGTAAGCGTCGAACGCGGCCTTGGTGAACACTAGGTCGTCGCTCAGAAGCACGTCGTACGAGTTCAGCTGGTCAACCCAGATGAAGTGAACGTTGGCTAGGTTGCGAAGGCTCTTAGCCGAGACCAGGTCGCTGCGGTCTAGAACAACTAGAACGTTGCGACGCGAGGTGATCTGAGCTAGAACCGCGGCAGCTGCCTTGGTCGATGGGGTGTCGCCGATCGCGAAAGCGTCGATGACGTGAAGACGGTTGTTGCGTGCGCGGTCCGAAACAGCACCGAGTAGTGCAGCAGCGATCATCTTCTTTGGGGTGCGCTGCTCGTAGCCACGAGGCTTGACAGCGTGAACCATGCCACCGCCGCGCATCTGTGGAGCACGGATCGAGCCCTGACGAGCGCGACCGGTTCCCTTCTGCTTGAACGGCTTACGACCAGCACCCGAAACCTCGCCGCGAGTCTTCGCCGACTGGGTTCCCTGGCGAGCTGCTGCAAGCTGTGCAACAACTACCTGGTGGATTAGTGGAACGTTGGTTTGTACGTCGAATAGGTCAGCAGGTAGCTCAACCGAGCCGGCCTTCTTGCCCTTTACGTCTAGAACGTCTAGCGATGCCATGTTGGTTACGCTCCCTTCACTGCGTTGCGAACGAACACGAGCTGTCCCTTAGGGCCAGGAATTGCACCCTTGATGAGCAGCAGACCCTTTTCGGCGTCAACGCCGTGCAGCTTCAGGTTCAGAGTGGTGACTCGGTCTCCACCCATGCGGCCTGCCATCTTCTTACCCTTGAAAACACGTCCCGGGGTTGACGACATACCAATCGAACCTGGCTTGCGGTGGTTGCGGTGCGCACCGTGCGATGCGCTAACACCAGCGAAGCCGTGGCGCTTCATGTGACCTGCAAAGCCCTTACCCTTCGAGGTACCTACGACGTCGACGAGAGCTCCGACCTCGAATACCTCAACACCAAGCTCCTGGCCAACCGAGTACTCGGCTGCGTCAGCGGTGCGGATTTCAGCAATGTAGCGACGCGGGGTTACTTCAGCAGCAGCAAAGTGACCAGCAGCAGGCTTGTTAACCTTGCGTGGGTCGATTGCGCCGTAGGCAACCTGGATTGCCTCGTAACCATCGCGGTCGATGTTCTTGATCTGGGTGATGACGTTTGAGCCAGCCTCAACCACAGTGATTGGAACGAGTTTGTTGTTCTCATCCCAAACCTGGGTCATGCCGAGCTTCTTGCCCAGTAGTCCCTTAACGGTCTTAGTCATTTGAGTTCGTTCCTTACAGCTTGATCTCGATGTTGACGTCTGCCGGGAGGTCGAGACGCATCAACGAGTCAACGGCCTTTGGCGTTGGGTCGATGATGTCGATAACACGCTTGTGGGTGCGCATCTCGAAGTGCTCGCGGCTGTCCTTGTACTTGTGAGGAGAGCGGATTACAGCAATCACGTTCTTCTCGGTTGGTAGCGGCACTGGGCCTACTACGGTTGCACCAGCGCGGGTGACCGTTTCGACGATCTTGCGCGCCGAAGTGTCGATGACCTCGTGGTCATACGACTTAAGTCGAATGCGGATCTTTTGTCCAGCCATCGTGACTCACTCTCGTTCACTACCATGCCGAAGCATGGGTCGTTTAGTAGCACTACTTCTGTTGCACCACTGTTTATCTGTCAATTACCGGTTTCCCGGGCCTTACTCTCCGACCCACGCTCTCGGGCGTGTCGCACGGTGACCCGCGCAAACACAGACCAAAAGCTTGTGTCGGTACATTTTTGTTCTTGCTCAGACCGGACCAGGAAACCTGTTCACCGCGTCATGAGTGCCACGCGCAAGACAGCGCGAGTTCTTACGAACTTACCCAGTTTAGAGGGGTGAATGTGTTGAATGCAAATTATTCTTTTGATGAACTCGGGCTAGAGTGAAAAGACCAACCACTTCACGGGGGCAAGCTTGAAAACCGAAACCAGAAACCGGTCGTTTTACAAATCAGTCGGCATTTTTCTAGTCGCCATTCTTCTAACTTCATTTTCCCAGACGTCAACCGCTACGAGCGCTTCTGCCAGCGCAGCTAACAATTCGCTTGCGATAGGCGTAAATGGACTGGACGCATCGAGCCTTCACCACACCGAGGACTATTTGACCTATCCCGAGGAGGTGCAAAAGTCTCTCGTAAACGAGCCGATCTTCAGCAGGCTCCCAGATGGAAGCTGGGTGGAGAACACCGCAATCGCTGAAGTTGCGATCATCTCCAAGTCTGCAAATTCCCTGGTCGTTTCTTACACGGTAGCTCCCAACGCCAAGTGGTCGGATGGAGTGGCTGCTACAGCAGAAGACCTGCTGGTGTTCCACCTAACTGCCAAATCACCCACCGCCGACTTGATGTTCAGAAACAACACCACGTCGATTTACGCCAGCGCGATCCAGGGCAACCCGGTTATCTCGAATTCGAGCAGAACGATCACTTTCACATTCAATGACTCGGCATGGGACTGGCAAGCGTCCATCGGATTCACGAAACCTGCACACATACTTGGCAAGGCTGTCAGACCTGAACTCACAACTGAAGAGGCGAAGCAGCAGGTTGCCGCAGACGCATTGTCAGGAGTCTCGTCCCAAGCCATGGCTGACGCTTGGAACAACATCTACAACCTCACCCAGCAAGGAGCCACCTCCGTAAACTCTGTGAGTTTTGGGCCCTACAAACTTAAGCAGGTTTCTACTGGGCGCATTACCTTCGAGCGCAATCCGAACTACTCTGGTTCACGCGTGTTTGCATTCGATGAGATCTCTCAGGTGAACGTTGCCGACATGTCGCAAGTAGGTGCGATGTTTGAAAACGGAACCATCGATGTGATGGATGCCACCCCCGCAAACAAAACAATCTTCGATTCCTGGTCATCGATTCCAAGCGCTAGAACTATCGCAGGCACAAGCGGGCTACTCGAACACTTTGACATCAGAACAGGTTCTGCCGATGGCGCCGCGTACAACCACCCATTTAGCGGGTCATCTCAGAGGGCTCTGGATTTGCGCAAAGCTCTGCTGTTGTCCTTGCCTCGAGAGGCCATTCAGGACCAGATTCTCGTGGGTGGAAAGCTTCCACTTCCTAAGAACTCACAGGGGCTAAGCCCCTTGGAACAAAACCATGACCTTGTTTCAAATGATGCTGGCTTCGCGGCATACCTTGAAGAGCCTGCGCAACGACTCGCCAGCGCAAAGGCAATCGTAAAGTCCTATTACCCAGACTGGGATGGCAGCGCCCTTACCGCACCAATCACAGTTCGCGTGCTGTGGGGTACTCCCTCTAACTCCCGCCGAAGCGCGCAAATCAATCTGATTGCAGCATCGGCCGCAACGGCAGGGTTTTCACTCACTACGTCGGGCTCAAGCAGTTGGGCGACATCACTAACGATCTCGCAATATGACGCAACCGTTTATGCGTTGAGCCCTGACACGACCTCTTCGGGAGGGCATGCCCGAACCATCGCTCAGTACCAAGGCTTCTCCAACGCAACTTTGACTCAGTTGCTCGATGAGCTGAAAACACAACCCACTTCTTCACGGCGCCTTCAAATTCAGAAGGACATTGAAGCACTTCTAAATCAAAACGCATTCACTTTGCCTCTCTACTACGTGCCATTCACGCGAATTGCGCGGCAAGGTCTTTTGGCCACTGCGCCATTCGGAAACGACATGCCATCGGTCTTGTCTAGTTGGCGATGGGGAAAGGATGCAATTCCAACTCAAGGCTCACCAACTATCTATAGCCCGACAGGTTTCAAAGTTGGATCAAGCCTCTCTGTGAACCCCGGTGTATGGACCGAAGGCGTGACCTTCACCTACAAATGGATGGCTGATGGTGAGGCGGTCAGCGATGGCACTGCCTCAAGCACCTACCAAATTCAGGGGCTCGACCTAGGCAAACGATTGTCTGTAGAGGTCCGCGCCTCGCTGCCGGAGCACGAAGACAAAGTAATTGTTTTAAGTAGTGCCGAGCTGGCATCCAAGGGGCAGCTCAGTTCTACTGCAACCGTTAGAGTCACTGGTCCTG
>JACCDQ010739185.1_pt1 | contig 25458 bp, 28 predicted proteins | sample 7446031 | NCBI WGS metagenome assembly JACCDQ01 (sample SAMN15323442, study PRJNA562643) | freshwater metagenome | isolation source: river surface water | place: USA:Blue River Watershed | collected 2017-08-17 | reverse complement strand
TTAGCATTTTTAACTTTGGATAGTACTTCTAATAAATTAGCCAAGTCTTGATTTGATTCTAATGTATCAAATTTGCAATAAGCACTATGGTTTACAGGGATTCCTAAATCTAAAAGACTTTTGTAAGCTGTTTGATTGGGCATACGGATACTACCCCAATCATCGCTTTCGATGACTAATATTTTTTTTCGGGTACGTTCTCCGTTCAAATTAAGTAGAAATTCAGCTAGCAAATGGTAATGTTTAAATTAACAGTTCAAGGAATATATTAGAATAAAAAAAACGAACCGGAATGAACTCATTGCAAGCATAGAGATTCATGACACTAAGAAAAAATCCACTTACTACAATTATTGTAGCAAAAATACTAAACACCCTATTTTTTTCTGTGAAAAAGATGTAGGGTAAAATACAAAATACTACGGTACTTGCATAAAAAATTTGAAACCGCTCACCATTACTTACAGAAGCGGTAAGATTAGAAAAAGCAAGAAAAAGTAACGCCAGGTTCATTAATTTCTCATAAACTGGATTGTCATTTCCTTTTATCTGCCAAAATGAGTAACCGAGTAACAAGATCGGTATGAACCAATTAAAGATGATGACTTTGGTATTATTTAAAATACTTAGTTTAAAATTCGCCTCTTCTGAATGTTTTAAATACCTTTTGTTTAAAGATTTTATCCCTTCTTCAGATGCGTAAGTTTTATATTTAGACTCCACCAAGGTTCCTTTTCCATTTTGGGCCAATGCTCCCAGCTGATTTGAAACGATAGTATTAGGCACAATAACAGATATTACCCAAACAGACAAACATAGTATTCTGCTATTCTTTATTAGAACAAAAAGGACCACTGGTATCCAAACAATTACAAGTGCAAAATGAAATACAGGTGCTAAAATCAAGAGTAATAAATAATAATCTTGCTTTAGATATATCGATTTGAAAATTGTGAGGAGGGTGAATAGTACTCCTGTATAAAATGGTAAACTTAAAGTATTCCTTAAAGAGAAAAAAAGAAAAACTAACGCTACGAATACACTAAATTTAAATCCTTTCTGAGTCGTTGGTAGTTGAAATAGAATTAAATCAATTAAGGAGAAAAGAAAATATCCGAATACAACAAAAAGAAAACTAAAATAGAAATGGTGTGTTTCAAAAAACCATGAAAAAACGATTGCAGAAATTTCTGTGTAGAATTTTCCGGATTTCAGTTGTAAAAACTCAACAAACAATTTTGAAATAGAATTATCTGTTGAGTAATAATATTGTGTCTGATAAAACTCTAGGTCACCGATTGGCATTGCGATGAAACCGATGTAACCAAAAATAAAAATTAGAACCCATTTTGATTTTCTAATATCCTCATATTGAACCAACGATAAAAGTGTTATAAATGGCGATACTAAAAAAAGTATATAGCGATATATGGACTGACTTTTATTCATTTATCAAGATGGCTTATTTTCAAAACAATCATCATTAGTCTGCAGCTCCATCTCAGAAATACTGTTAATCATTTTCACGTGATTAAATCCAGTGAACTTGAGCTGTGAGAGGAGTTTATCACCGGTATCTTTATAAAGATTATACAAATAAAAGTACCTATTATTTGTTTGCGTGAAATCATGCATTAATGCAGCAGACCAACCTGAAATCAACAGCGAATTCGAAACCTTTGCTAAATAAAATTCAGCAGGTACGGCATCTTCGATAATTTCTAAGAAGGAGAGTTCTTTTAAGTGTTTTAATGATTCAGGGTTCGTGGCAGGATGTATTTTGATAATGAATTTTCGATCTTTAAATAACGTATGAATTTGTTGAATAAGTTTTATTTCCAACTGAATCAGCACTTGTGAAGTGAACGGCTGATTAAAGTAAAGAATAATATGCTCCGTGTGCTTGATGAGATTTTTAAATCCTAAAATTTGTGCTATGTCTTGAATATGCTGCTTGGTAAGTGCTGGCATTTCAATCAATGTGCCAATAGTTTGATTTTTATTTCTATCGAATAAATGTGGATACTGTAACCATACTTCATCTAATTGGTTGAACGAACCGTAACGATAATATTTTGACCAAATAATTCCAGGAATCTTAAACCCTTTAAGGCGCAATAATTTAAGGTCAGTATAGGTGTCTTTTATCCTAGAAAGTACTTCGTGTGTCTTGTTAAAAACACCGTATGGTTTTGTACCGTCCGGCCCTAAGCAAATAATTGTTCCATTCTTTTTGAGTTGGATTGCCAGGTATTTGTTAAAAATTGAATTTTCTTGGAAGAAGAAAAAACGAAAAAAAGCTTGTTTACTTAATTCCCCTATTTTGACAGGCCAATTTTCTGGATCAATTTGAATGATTTCTCCATTTATTTTATAATTGTTGTCTGTTATATTATAATTACTTGACTTGGACTTCAAGAAGTATACTATATTCGTATAAGAACTAGAATGGTACATCTCTTGACAGATACAATAGGTCGCAATAAATTGATATGACGTTCCAACTACAAATAAATTCCTTCTTGGCATTTTCATTTCTTATTCAATAACTGCTTGATAAAATTCATACTAAGGGGGCGAAACAACCAGGTAAAAATGAATAAAACAGTACAGAAAATTGACGTAATAACGACTAATTCGATGAATGGTGTGAAAACAGGTAGCATACGACTTTGCGTGAGCACTGCAATAAATAAGTAACCAATAAAACTAAGGATAAAACCATCCTTAAGACTAGCTATTTGCTCGAAAATAGAGTAATGTATTAATCTACCCGCATATACCATTGCAACTAACAGTTTAGCTAGTGTGGCAGCCACTAAACCCCAAAGCAATCCTGTAATTCCAAATGGAATTATGGCAAGCATACTTAAAAAAATAAATATATATTCAACAATTGACAATTTGAGTACTAAATCGCTTCTTCCTTTGACCTTACAAATATTCAACAAATAGGGCTGTAATGGTGCAATCATCGCTGAGATAATTAATATCTTGAAATAGGGAACCGCAGGTAGCCATTTATCGGTAAGCAGGAAAATAAATAATGGTTTGGCAACGATATACAGTAGCATTAAAAAGGGTGTGACAATGAAGGTCACCACCTGAATGATTTGACTGTAAATCTTCTTTAGTTTAATGTCGTCATTTTGTACTTTAGAGAGCATTGGAAATAAAACTCTATTCACTGTATTAAATACAACTTGATTAGGTAACTCTTGCATTGATTGAGCACGCGTAAAGAATCCCAATTGGCTCGCAGAAAAAAATTTCCCAATAATGGCTTTATAAGAATCGTTAAATAACTGAGTAATGAGGTCCGTCAATGCCAATTTATATCCGTAACGGAAATGGATCTTTAGACAAATTTTATCAAATACCCATAAAGGTGTCCATTTGCTATAATACCATAGTTGAATAGATGCAACGATTGAAAAGACCAGCTCCTTGATCACCAAACTCCAAACCCCAAATCCATATAATGCAGCTAAAATTCCTGCAGTAGCACTTAATACTAGGCTCGGAACCAAAATTTTATATTGGGTTTTAAAATTTAAGTTTTTGTTCAGTTGAACCGATTGTGTAATTGTAAATGCGCTAATTATGATAGTTAGGCCTGCAACCTTTATTAAATTTTCTATGATTTCAACTTGAAAAAAAGACGCAAAAAAAGGTGCTGTAAAGAAAAGCATGAAGTAAAGAAGCGTACTACAGAATAAATTAAAGTAAAAAACCGTGGAAAAATCACGGTTTGTAACGTCTTGTGTTCTAATTAAACTCGAGGTGAGTCCGCCGTCTGTTATCTTCTTTGAAAGATTGATGAAAATGGATATCAAACCGATAATCCCGAAATCTGAAGGTGATAATATGCGTGCTAAAATAAGTGTAATAATAAATCCAAATATCTGATTTGATAGTTGGATCATTAAAGACCATTTAAAACTACTTTTTATAGTACTAGATGAGGTCATCTAATTCATTTTTTAGACTGTCAAAAACCTTTAGAAAACCGCTGTGTTTTAAATGGTAACCATCAGCGATATAATCATCATTGGTACTTTCGCCAAGTGGATTGATGCATTTTACAAATGTAAACCCCTGAGCACATTTTACGATAAGCTCATTATATTGCCCAATAGAATGTAGTAAGTTCGGGTTTTTGCGAAGCATACTCGTACCTGGCTTTTGGATAAGAATAAGTATACACCGCTCCACTTTTTCTTGTTCACATCTGATTAAATAAGACATCAAATTGAATTCAAATTTGCTCAATGATACATCTGCATTTTCACCTGTACGTTTTTTAATTTTTTTTGTTATTGCCCAAAATAGAGATTTAGCCCTTCCCGGGAGACGATTGATGATTTTAATAAAATTAGAGCTCGATTTGTAATATCTCGGGGCACAATCTACAATTCCCAAGTGAAGGACAACAATATTTGGTTGGTATATTTCAAGGCTATCCTTAGAATGGAGTAAGGTTGTAGTCGCTGCTCTTCGAAAATTAGAAACTAAATGAGCTTTGCCACTATAAACTTTGGACAACAAATAATAGTAGGTTTGATCAAATGGGACCCCCTCACGTGGCATGCCGAGAGAATCACCATTGAACAATATTACTTTCATGCTTCAATAATTTTCATGTAAATATTTCCTGCGTTTTCAAGGTGCTCACCAATCGAAATCAAATGCTTGGTATCCGAATTTAAAAATGCCTCAACCTGACCAACTAGCCCAGGTTTAGAATCATCTATTAAATCCAATTTATATGGCTTTATATCAGTAGTGCCTTTGGTTTGAATTTGAATTTCTTCTAACGGTCTTAGTATAATTTTTCTTTTAAAAGTCATTAACTCTATTCCCCAACGCCCGGCGCTTTCCCAATTTGAGTGATAACTAAATAACACGCCTCTTTCTGTAATACCTGCGCCACAGAATTTAGTTTTCGGATGCCATGATAAATGTCCTTTTTGCGCATAAGCAGACCAATTATGAGGTTTGCCTGCAATAAAAAATGCCAAATCTACAACATGCGTCGAATTGGCAAAAAACCAATTTTCTTTTACGCCACTTGCTTTCAAGAGAGGTTCAATTTTATGTGCCCACTCTGTAAATTCAAAGTGCATGCTTTCTAGTCCGCCGTCTTCTTCTATAAGTTTCATCGCCTCAACAACCGATGCGTAAAATCTCCTATTGTAGGCAACAAATATTTTATCGGCATGAGCTGATAAAAAAACTTTGTTTTCGAGTAGTTCTTGAATACTTAATGCGGCAGGCTTCTCGACCAACACTTTACCAGCTCCTGAAATAAGCGTTTTTTTCAAAGTAGGCATCAACGCCTCTGTGCCGGTAGCTATGATAATGTAATCATCAATACTAAAGTTTTGGTCCTCGAGAAAACGATCAAGGCCCCCGATAAATGGTTTTACGCCTATCACTTCTTCGAATTTTTCGGCAGAAGTAATTCCTCTCCCAATGACAGCAAATGGCACTCCCATGTTTTGTAAAACTTGAGCATATGACTGAGCCATAGGCCCAGTTCCGATCAGATAAATCATATATAACTTTTAGGTAATCGGTAAATGTGTTTCTTCTTGATGCTTGGCATTATTCCAATGTTGAAGAAAGGATGAAATGAACATTTTATGAGCTCGAGCTGAATGATTTAATGTTGGTAAATCACAATTGCCGGTTTGACTTATCTGCTCAAATAAGACACCTGTTAGTTGGCTTTGAAATTGAATTGAGAATGGAAGCTCTTCGAGTGCAAAATTAGTTTGTTGTGCTAAAAGATAGATTTTTGCTTGACCGCTTTCCTGAATAAGTATTCTCAAATCATCGGTCATTACACTAAGCGTTGGTGAAATTAATGCAGGGCCAGATAAACTGCTGATCGAAAATAAGTGTTTGTTGTCTAAAGAACCTTGTAATGTACCTTCAAACTCAATGTATCCGTTTCTTTTACTCTCGATTGTGGTTGTATTTATAAATTGTGTGGAAAGTGAGCTCAAAGCAGAATCTGTCAGAAATTCAAATAGATCAATAAAATGAAGCGCATTACAAGCAAGGCCCCAAGAAGTACCCAACAATTGAAAAGAATATGTTTTTTCTTTTGAAAAATATTTTTTTAATACTTGGTAGTCATTAAACATCCTGCGTGGATGATTTACCCAACATTTGATGCCGTTATTTTCTACAATTTCTAGCGCCTCCTCGTGTTCTCCCACAGACGGGAACAGTACTTTTTCTAAGATCAAGTACTTTACTTTTGCGACTGCAACTAAAGATTTTAAAACAGCAAGTCTGACCTTCGAATTTGTTGCTATCACAACAAATTCCAATACTGAAGGCAAGTCCAAGATAGCTTCACAATAATGAATTTGATGTTGATGGCTGAGCTCTTGAGCGCGTAGATGAGCAATCTGTAGCGCCTCTTTTGAGGGGTCAATTATGTATATATTTAGTTTGTCGTGATTAAAATTCAATAACCCTTGTAAATGTCTGCTGCCTAACTGACCTGCTCCAATAATTGCACAATTCATATTTTATTTTTTTTGATCATGGACTCTGCTATTATCCAATCGAGAGGATCGTCAATATCCTGAGACGAGTAGTCGTCCATTAGGAACTTTTTGACTCTTTTAAATGCCGATATAGGCTCCAAGGTAATAGACCTAGTATTGATGATGTAAATTGCCCCATTTAATTCATAAACCATTGGGCAATCTTGTCTTCTGGTAAATTCTCCAATTTTTGAAGGTTGGAGAAAGCCGTTGTCATCCTCTTCCCTGAGTACATAGTAAGGATTAGCTTTGGTCTGCTTCACTCCAACGACCATATCAATTTGAGGTGTATACTGTTTCATTGCAAGAGCAATGTGCTCACTGGTTCTAAATGGTGAAGTTGGTTGGAGAAAAACAACTGACTCCGGTGCATAAAATCTTGTATTCCAAAAGTCTATAGCATGTAAAATAACATCTCTACTTGTTGCCTCATCAGTAGCGAGATGTGCGGGTCTCGAAAATGGTACGCTAATACCCAATTGCGCTGCTATTTGAATCACTTCTGGCGCATCGGTACTCACACAAATTTGCGCTGGTTCAAATAATTCCAATGCCGCCTCCAAAGTATACTGAACCAGTGGCTTTCCGTTTAGCATTTTCCAATTTTTACCGGGCAAACCTTTTGAGCCTGCTCTGGCAGGTATAATGACAAGTGGTTTCATCATAATTTAAGGTTGATGATGTCCTTTTGTGCTTTCTCGTAATCTTCATGTCTGCCAATATCTAACCAATATCCGACTAATGGATAAGCGACTACTTTTTTGCCCTCATTGATTAACTTTTCCATTAAATCAGTTGCATCAAAATGAGTGTCTTTAGGAATCAATCCGATTACCTCTCTTTTCATGAGGTAGATTCCTGCATTTGAATAATGCGTGTAAGTAGGTTTTTCTTTAAAACCTACAACGATTTGTTCTTTGGTTTCCATGACCGCAAAAGGCACATTCACCTGATAAGGAATACAAGCAACCACAAAATCGGCATCATGCTGCTCAAAAAATAAATATAAATCCTCAAAATCAATGTTGGTCAATAGATCAGAGTTCATCATGAGTACATGATCGTGAACAAAATTATCAATTAGACCCAATGCGGCTGCGGTACCTAAAGCTTCTTGCTCACGTACGTAGTCAATTCGCATTGCTTTTTCTTTTCCTTGCTTGAAATAATCCTCTATTTGTTCACCAAGATATTTCAAAGAAATCCAAACATCGTCAATTCCAAATGCGTTAAGCCGATCAATGTTGTGCTCCAAAATTGGTTTACTCCCTACTTTGAGCATCGGCTTTGGTGTCGAGTCAGTGAGTGGTTTCAAGCGCTCCCCTCTTCCGCCGGCCATGATGAGCGCGTCTACAGGCAGATAGGACTTCTGATGCTTGAAATTTACAATATTGACGACCTCGTGAAGTCTATTTACAACAGGGAAAACCGTATAAAACTTTTCTCTTAAGGCGATGATATCTTTAAGGTTATAATTACCCTGTTCTATGAACTTCGGAGCAGGCTGAATAAATTTTTCTAAAGAATCTTCGAAACCCAAACCAGCAATGAATCCGCGTCTTAAATCGCCGTCTGTTAGTGAGCCGAGTAACTTATTTTGATCATCTACCAAAAAAAGTATCGCATCTGAAGCAAGACTATCCAATTGTTGAAGACAAGCTTTGACAGATAAGCTAACGGGTGCTATGTGTTTATGATAAGGGTGCATATTTGGACTTTATGATCTCTAAAATTTGTTGAGAAGGTTCAGCTTGGAAATATGGATTTTCCCCTTCGTAACTTAATTCACTGTATACTCCAACTTTTTCAAGAATCTGCTCACTTGAAAAGGGAATGTTAATTACATTTTCACCGGAAAGACGACCCTGTTGTCTGTTCCCTATGTTCAAAACAAATTTTCCAAAACTAGCCGCCTCAATTATACCACTTGAGGTATTTCCTATCAAAAGATTGACGTGCTTCATGCAAGTAAAATAGGACTGGGTACCAAAATTCTCTATGACTTTCACAGTTGCGGACTCCTTAGCTAATTTTGAAAAACCATCCCTCAAAATCAAACCTGATGTATCGGCATTTGGCATGGTAATGATGACCTGAAATTGTTGAGCTAAGACTTGAAGGGCATCTAGGATTTCTTGCGTATTAAAGATATTTGACTCTAAATTTACCGTCTCTGGATGTACTGTAACTAAGATGCTTGAAATATTTAAGTCTATGTTCCACAGCGCTTTAAACTGCTCTTTGGTAAGCAAGGGCATCTTGCCTAAGCTCTCTAAGCTGAGCGCCCCAATATTGAATATTTTGTCTTCAGAGGCGTCCAATAGACGAAGTAATCTTTCGGAGTAAGCCGCTGTTGAGGTAAAATGATAAGTACTTGCAAGACTAATTTGATGCCTGTAGATATTGTCGATAGCACCCAATGTTGTTTCTCCGCCATGTAAGTGTGCAAAGGTGATGCCGTAAGGAATTGCGGCATTCACTGCAGCTGCCATCTCATAGCGATCACCAAGCGTAAAAACGAGATCAAATTGCTCCTGATTATTTTGCCAAAAATCAGCAAACTTTAAGGAAGTTAATGAATAAGAACTAGAGATAGCACTTGGAGTATCTCCCGTTAACAAGGTTTCTATTGTTTGAAAAGGGGTAAAGCCATCAGCTAATATTTGCTTGAGGGTGTATCCATGGAAATGGGATAAATGTGTGCCGAATACGATCAGATGTGCAGCAAAACCTGCATCGTGTTCAAGTCGTCTTAATAAGGGCAAATAAATACCGTAATCGGCCCTTGAACTAGTAAGTATTCCTACTTTAATCATACTAAATCTTCAAAACTTAATTGATCCGTGGCATTTAGATCCTTGGATAGTTTTTTGCCTATGCAGTCATCTATTTGCATTGGCGAGATGCCATCTCCGGGTCGTAGAGCTATCAAATCAGTTTCATTTAATGTTTCACCCGCTTTCATTGACCGCGTAAGGTGTAAACTTTTTCGAGCGGCAATTCGATTTTTTATTTCACTTTGACTCGGCTCTTTGATACCATTTCCTGAAATGGCTTGTTCAATATTTCTAATGGCATTTACCATGGCTACTAATTCGAGCGGCTCAAGTGAAGCGGCATGATCAGGGCCCGGTAGGTTTCTATCTAGTGTGAAATGTTTCTCTATCACCACTGCACCTAGAGCAACCGCCGCAATCGGTACTTCAATTCCTAAAGTGTGGTCTGAATACCCAACTTTGACCCCTAACTCAAGTTCCATTTGACGCATGGCCACAAGATTTACATCGCCCATTGGTGTGGGGTATTCCGTATTGCAATGCAGCACAGTAATTTGATCTCTTTTAATCCCTGCCTGTTCGATCACGTCCAAAGCATCCTTCACATCTTGCAAATTTGCCATGCCCGTGGAAAGTATGATATCCTTGCCTTTTCGTGCGATATGCTGCAAAAATGGCTTATTCGTCAACTCGCCTGATGGAATTTTATAAAAAGGAAAATCATAGTTTTCAAGAAAATCTATGCTATCTAAATCGAAACCTGTGGATAAAAAATGAATACCTTTTTCTTTGCAGCGATCGATTAATATTGGGTACCAATCTTCACTCATTTCGAGTTTTTTGAGCATTTCAAACTGGGTATCGCTCTCCCCGCTCATGTTTTTTATTTGATAATCTGCTTTTCTTGCATTCTGGTTTACTAATTTGTTTGCTTTAAAAGTTTGAAACTTTACGTAATCAGCACCAGAAAATGCTGCACAATCAATAAGCTCAAGTGCTTTTGACAAATCACCATTATGATTAACACCCGCTTCCGCTATAACAACAACATGTTTCATTTTAATACTTCACCAACTTTTAATTTAACGTCAGATTCAATTTCAAGAATCTCTATGAACGAATCTAGGGTTTTAACCAGGTAACCATTAGCAGTTTTAACTAATATTTGCCCAGGCTTACCTTTATATGAGATGGCATCGCTAATAAGTTTCGATGCATTAATTTTGATTTGACCCTCATTTAGGGATGTTGTTGCCTTAGGACCCGGGAAAGATATTGCCCTAATAAAGTTAAATATATCCCTAGAATTTTGATGCCAATTCAGAATTTCATCATTCACACCTCGTTTTCCGCAGTAACTTCCGACAGGATGTATAGTATTCTGTTTGATTACCTTGACTTGATCGTTTTGAATCAATTTGATGGCATCGTAAAGTATATTCGCACACTCAGTGTATGCAATTTGTAACAAAGAGCCGTAATTATCATGATCAGAAATAGGAAATTCTCTCTGTAAAATAATATCTCCAGTGTCAATACCTTCATCTATGTAGTGTACAGTTATTCCGAAATTTTTTTCATCATTAATCAATGCCCAATTCAATATATTGCGTCCCCTGTAAAATGGCAATTTTCCGGCATGGCAATTAATGGTTTTCAATTTCGGAACATTAATTACTTCAGTCTTAAAAATTTGATTAAAACTCATTGATACAAACAAATCACAATTGTATGCCTTTGCCCTGTTTATAAAATCTTCACTATTAATATTGACTGGATGCAAATAATCTATATGAAATTGATAAGCGTAGTTTCTGAGTGTTTCATCCTTTGTATCGGTTCTAGGAACGATAAACATTACCTCCAAACCTTCATCATTCAAAATTTTTTCCAAAGCATTATGACTCCAAGGGCCATCTGCAAAATATCCTATTTTTATTTTATCCATAACCTTTTACTTCACGCTTTTTTTACAATTTAATTTGGACTAAGCTGTTTTTTTAATGTCTAAAACTAAAATTTTCAACTTTTAATGTACCATCTAACAGCCATATCTAAGCCTCTTTGGAAATTGTAAAGTGGATTGTACGCTAAAAGCGTAGCAGCCTTTTGAATACTCGCCATAGAATGAGGAATATCTCCATCTCTATTGGGGCCATACTCAATAGTTACTTTCGAAATCTCCGGGTCATATTCACTCAAGTATTTTTTGAGTAAACTGACCAATTCATTTAAAGTTGTCCGTTCACCAACAGCAGTGTTGTAAACCGTATTAAGAGCTTCCTTATTTTCTGTGAGTAAAGCTAATTCATTCATCTGAATAACATTGTCTATATACGTAAAGTCTCTTGAATGCATGCCGTCGCCATTAATTACTGGAGATTCATGATTCATTAGCTTCTTGACAAACAATGGAATAACTGCCGCATAAGCTCCATTCGGATCTTGGCGGCGGCCAAAAACATTAAAGTAACGAAGGCCAATAGTTTCTAGTCCGTAAGCCTTACTAAAAATATCAGCGTATAGTTCATTGACATATTTGGTGATGGCATATGGTGAAAGTGGCTTGCCGATTACCTCTTCTACTTTTGGTAGTGCTTCAGAATCACCATAGGTAGATGAACTAGCGGCGTATACTAAGCGCTTCACGCCTGCGTCTCTTGATGCTACAAGCATATTCAAAAACCCACCTATATTTACTTCATTAGTTGTGATGGGGTCTTTTAAAGACCTCGGTACAGACCCTAATGCTGCTTCATGCAGCACATAATCAACACCCTCAACAGCCCTTTGGCAATCAGATAAGTTGCGAATATCCCCCTCAATTAAAGTAAAATTTGGGTTATTAATGAATTCCTCAATGTTGTGTTTATGGCCAGTAGAGAAATTATCTAAGCATACTACTTCATTGCCGTTGGCCAAAAAATACTCGCACAAATTGGAGCCTATAAAACCAGCTCCTCCAGTAATGAGTATTTTCTTGTTTATTAATTTCTTATCTTCCATTTTATAATCTTGCATCAATAACATCAGCATTCAGAACACCCTTGACATCATAAACAACAGCATTTGGTGCCTTCAATTGATTAAAATCTAAAGTTGTAAAGTCTTGATGTGCTACCCCTAAAACAATTCCATCATAGGCACCTTTGAGCGGCTCGCTAATCAAATTCAATTGGTACTCATGTTGTACCTCCTCTGCTGACGCCCATGGATCGTAAATATCTATTTGTAAACCATAATCCTGGAGTGCAGCAACCACATCTACAATTTTTGTGTTGCGCACGTCTGGGCAGTTTTCTTTGAACGTTATGCCGAGCATGAGAACTTTAGCATCTTTTAACGCAATACCTTTTTGAATCATGAGTTTTACCACTTCTTTGGCTACATAAGCTCCCATACCGTCGTTCATTCGACGCCCAGCCAAAATGATTTCTGGATGGTAGCCCAACTCTTGTGCTTTTTGAGCTAAGTAGTATGGGTCTACACCAATGCAATGACCCCCTACGAGACCTGGCTTAAATGGCAAGAAATTCCATTTGGTAGCAGCAGCATCCAAAACGGCTTGCGTATCAATACCCATCAAATTGAAAATTTTCGCCAATTCATTCACAAATGCAATGTTGATGTCGCGTTGTGAATTTTCAATTACTTTGGCCGCTTCTGCAACTTTAATGTTCGGGGCTAAGTGTGTGCCCGCAATAATGACAGATTTGTACAGTTCATTTACTTTTTGACCAATTTCTGGTGTTGAGCCAGAAGTTACTTTCAAGATTTTTTCTACTGTATGTTCTTTGTCTCCTGGATTAATGCGTTCGGGCGAGTAGCCCACAAAAAAGTCTTCATTAAACTTGAGGCCGCTGACGCGCTCCAAAACAGGTACACACTCATCCTCAGTTACGCCTGGATATACCGTAGATTCATAAATGACAATATCTCCTTTTTTAAGGACCTTACCTACTGATTCACTTGACTTATAAAGCGGTGTGAGATCGGGTCGGTTATTCTTATCTACCGGCGTTGGCACGGTGATAACGTAGTAATTACATTGCTGAATATCTTCTAATGACGTCGTGCAGAACAATCCTGATTCAAAATTGTTACTTTGTTTGACTACTGCATTAAGTGTTGCTTCGTCTAACTCATTTGTTTTGTCTATTCCCTGATTGATTTCATCAACCCTTGAATGGTGGATATCAAAGCCAATGACATGATGCTTGGTAGCAAAGAGTCTTGCAAGTGGAAGGCCTACGTAGCCTAGACCGATGACGGCGATTTTCTGCATTTTTATTTGGATTTTAAACGGCTTCGCCGCGGCAACTCACAAAAGCTACCTTGGCAATATATGTAAACAGGTTTATGAAACCTGAATGTAGCTCTTTGGAATATGGACCACGTAGGCCACTCCAAGTAATTCCAACGACACCGCTACGCGGTAGGCGTTGAGTGTTTCAATAGCTTTGGCGTGCATGCCATTGAATGGGCCTGCTACAACAGCTACGTCTTGCCCTGCGCGGAAACTTCCGATGGAAGCTTCTTCGGGGGTGCTTTCTTGCAGCAAGAGCTGCAAGTTGCGAATTTCGCGGGCTTGCACCACCGCGGGCTGGCCCAAGTGCTTTAATATACCTTTGACGCCTTGAATGACGTAAACGGCATTGAGCATTTGAGGCGCGCTGTGCACAAAAACCACCGAGCGGATAAGCGGCAACTTTACTTTTTTTTTGCGATCAGACCACTGGCGCAAGCTTTCGTAAAGCGGCAAATACACCTCAAAACCAGCCTGAGCGAGGCGTTCCTCTACACGTTTTTCGGCGTTGGTTTGGGTATAGACCACATACCAGTTTTTGAGGGTTTCTTTTGCTTCCACTACCGAAATATACAGCAAAAATACGGAACTTTCTCCTATTTTCTCCTATTTTTCTTGTGAATCGCGCACTGCATAGATACGCTCAATGATTTCCACTACCTTCAAGCCTTCTAGCGCGTTGGTAGTGGGTGCCGTGCGGCCTTTGAGGGTATCAATAACGTTAGTAATGACAAAATTATGATTGGCAGCCGAACCTTTGTAGGGGCCGTAGTCGTTACCCGGGTTGGTGGGTGCTAATTCAGGCATTTCATAGCCTGCAATGTTGCAAACCTCTACTTCATTCATGTATTGCCCGCCGATTTTAACTGAACCATTTTGACCAATGATGGTCATGCTCGATTCCAAATTTTGGTCGGCCACTGCCGTAGAATAATTGAGGGCGCCCATGCCTCCGTTTATAAAATCAAAACTCACAAAGCCGGAGTCTTCAAAATCCGTGTGGTCTTGGTGCTTGAAATCGGCAAATTTGCCTTGGATATTCTTGATGTCGCCAAACAACCAATACATGATGTCAATAAAATGGCTAAACTGCGTGTATAGCGTGCCTCCGTCGAGCTCCTGGGTACCTTTCCAACCTCCGGGCTTATAATAGCGCTCGTCGCGGTTCCAATAACAATTGAGTTGTACCATGTAAATGTCGCCAAGCACTTTTCTAGTGATCAATTCTTTGATCCAAACACTCGGTGGCGAATAACGGTTTTGCATGACGCAAAACACCTGCTTAGAGGCTTGTAGGGCGCTGTAAATGACTTGCTCACAGCTGTCTTTACTCAGGCCCATAGGTTTTTCACACACCACATGCTTTTTGGCCTGCAGCGCCATCAAAGACTGCTCGGCATGCAATCCGTTTGGAGTGCAAATATTCACGACGTCGTAATCTAAGCCACTTGCCAGTAGCGCTTCGATGCTTTCAAAAAAGGGCACATTGAAATCTTTTGCCTCACAAGCATCTATGCCGCGCGGGTCTACGAGTGCTACTAATTCTCCTTCGGCATCGCGGCGGATCATTTCGGCGTGGCGCTTGCCAATATGGCCCGCTCCTACTACTGCAAATTTGATTTTATTCATGGATCTTTATGACTTTTCCGTCTGTTAACTGATAAACTTCTGTAGATTCTGGGCAAACGGCCTTGCCATCGGCATTAAAAGCCAAGCGCTGCCCAAATGCAGACATCCAGCCAATTTGCCGTGCAGGGTTGCCCACCACCAGCGCATAGGAGGGTACTTCTTTGGTCACCACTGCGCCCGCGCCAATGAACGCATACGCGCCAATGTTGTGGCCGCAAACAATAGTGGCATTGGCCCCAATGCTCGCTCCTTTACCCACATGCGTTTCAAGATAAGCGCCACGGCGGTTCACAGCACTTCTAGGGTTGAGCACATTCGTAAACACGCACGACGGGCCTAAAAAGACGTCGTCATCGCAGCTTACTCCGGTGTAAATACTCACGTTGTTTTGCACCTTTACATTTTTGCCCAGCACTACTTCAGGTGAAATCACTACATTTTGGCCAATATTGCAGCCCTCGCCCAACTGACACCCGCTCATGAGGTGCGAAAAGTGCCAAATTTTACTGCCTGCACCTATTTGGCAGCCTTCGTCAATTACAGCGGTTTCGTGTGCAAAGTAGTTCATTTATAATGTACTTATTTGGTGATGTATTGGTCAAAATTGGAGTGGTCGGTCTCCATCAATTCTTCTTTAGACAAGCCCTTGAAATACGCATAGGTGCGCTTCAAGCCTTCGCTGCGGTCAATTTGTGGCTCCCAATTCAAGAGCTCGCGCGCTTTGGTGATATCGGGCTGGCGCTGCTTGGGGTCGTCTACCGGGAGGTCTTTATAAATAACCTTTTGGTCGGTGCCTGTAAGCGCAATGATTTCTTCTGCAAATTGCGCAATCGTGATTTCATCGGGGTTGCCGATATTCACAGGGTCTGGACAATCTGAGTGCAAGAGCCGAACAATACCCTCTACGAGGTCGTCAACATAACAAAAGCTGCGGGTTTGCGAGCCGTCGCCAAAAATGGTGAGGTCTTCACCCCTGAGCGCCTGGCCAATAAATGCAGGCAACACGCGGCCGTCATTGAGGCGCATGCGCGGGCCGTAGGTATTGAAAATGCGTACAATGCGCGTTTCTAAACCGTGATAAGTATGGTAAGCCATGGTAATGGCTTCTTGGAAGCGCTTGGCTTCGTCATAGACGCCACGCGGGCCCACAGGATTCACATGCCCCCAGTAAGATTCTGGCTGCGGGTGCACCTTGGGGTCGCCATATACCTCAGAGGTGGAGGCAATCATGAGGCGCGCGCCTTTGGCTTTTGCCAAGCCCAAGCAGTTGTGAATACCTAATGACCCTACTTTAAGGGTTTGGATAGGTATTTTGAGGTAGTCTATCGGGCTTGCGGGTGAAGCAAAGTGCAAAATGTAGTCTAGCTGCCCCGGTACGTGAATAAATTTACTGACGTCGTGGTGATAAAACTCAAAATGCGGATGCGCAAACAAATGCTCGATGTTCTTTAGGCGGCCGGTGATGAGGTTGTCCATGCCAATGACCTTATAGCCATCGGCAATAAAACGGTCACAGAGGTGTGAGCCTAAAAAGCCAGCGGCACCTGTTATTAAGATTCTTTTCATGAGCGCATAATATTTTGACGACCTACACTGCTATAGTAAAAACCCTGTTTAGACATTTCTTCCAAATCGTAAAGGTTGCGGCCATCAAAAATGACGGCATCCTTCATCAGGTCTTTCATAGCCACGAAGTTAGGATTACGAAACACACCCCACTCCGTGCATATCAAAAGTGCGTCAGCACCTGAGAGCGCTACGTATTCATCTGGAGCATAAGTAATTTGCTCTCCCAAAACCGCCTGCACATTTAGCATGGCCTCAGGGTCGTAAGCGCAAATACTTGCGCCTTCTGCCAATAGAGCGCGGATCATGTACAAGGCGGGTGCCTCGCGGATGTCATCGGTATCGGGCTTAAATGCCAAGCCCCAAACTGCAATTTTCTTTCCTTGCAACTGGCCTCTAAAGTAATTTTTGATGCGTGGAAGCAATATTGTTTTTTGGTCTTCATTGACCGCCATAACAGCCTGTAAGATTTGAAAGTCATAGTTTTGGTCTTGGCCAGACTTCACTAACGCTTGTACGTCTTTCGGAAAGCAAGAGCCCCCGTAGCCAATGCCTGGGAACAAAAAGCGCTTGCCGATGCGGCTATCAGAGCCAATGCCAATGCGTACTTTATCTACGTCTGCACCCACCAACTCGCAAAAGTTGGCTACTTCATTCATGAAGGTAATTTTGGTGGCTAAAAAAGCATTAGCGGCATATTTCGTGAGCTCTGCAGACTTTTCATCCATAAAATAAATAGGATTGCCCTGCCGTACAAAAGGCTTGTAAAGGCTTTCCATAATTTTAGCAGCTTTGTCATCAGAACAACCAATCACGACGCGGTCTGGCTTCATGAAGTCAGAGACTGCAAAACCTTCGCGCAAAAACTCTGGGTTAGAAACCACCGCAAAAGGCACCGTTGCGTGCTCGGCTACAGCAGCCTTTACCAGTTCGGCAGTGCCCACGGGCACCGTACTTTTATCTACAAGCACTTTATAGGAGCGCATGATTTTGCCTAATTGTTTGGCTACGCCCAAAATATAAGAAAGGTCGGCAGAGCCGTCTTCGCCTGGCGGTGTTGGCAAAGCCAAAAAGACTACCTCGGCGGCGTCAATTCCTGCCTGCAGGTCGGTAGTAAATTGCAAGCGTCCTGCTTTAATGTTGCGTTCAAAGAGCATATCGAGCTCGGGCTCGTAAATAGGAACTTTACCTTCTTTGAGTTGCGCCACTTTGTGCGCATCGATATCGATACACACCACGTGGTTGCCCATTTCGGCAAAGCAGGTACCGGTTACCAAACCGACATATCCTGTTCCTACAACTGCTATATTCATAGTGCAAAGGTACAAATTTTGGCATTTCAGCTCTTGGTATTGATTTGCTCGGCAAAGTCCTTTAACTTTGTTAACAAACAAACGCATTTTGGCACATCAAAAATCCATCCTCATCACCGGCGGAGCAGGTTTCATAGGCTCGCACGTCGTGCGCTTGTTTGTCAATACTTACCCACATTATCAAATCGTTAATTTAGATAAGCTCACCTACGCAGGCAATCTAGAAAACCTGAAAGATGTGGCAGCGGCGCCCAACTACGCATTTGAAAAGGTGGATATCCAAGATAAAGCGGCTGTGCAGCAGGTTTTTGAAAAGTATGGCATCACGGACGTGATCCATTTGGCAGCAGAAAGCCATGTAGACCGCTCCATTGAAGGCCCTATGGATTTTGTGCTCACCAACGTAGTAGGCACCGTGAATTTATTGGAAGCAGCACGTGCAACTTGGAAAGGCGAAGCTGGGCATGTGTTTCATCATGTGTCTACCGATGAAGTATATGGCAGTTTGGGTGCAGAGGGCTTATTCACCGAACAAACCGCTTATGACCCGCGCAGCCCTTATTCGGCCTCTAAAGCTGCGTCTGATCATTTTATAATGGCGTATTTTCACACCTATGGCCTACCCGTTAAAATGAGCAATTGCTCTAACAACTACGGCAGCCATCATTTTCCGGAAAAGCTTATTCCGCTCATGATCCATAACATCATCAAAGAAAAACCACTGCCCGTATACGGCAAAGGCGACAACATCAGAGATTGGCTCTGGGTAGAAGACCACGCAAGGGCAATTGACGTTATTTTTCACAAAGGCCGCATTGGCGAATCTTACAACGTGGGCGGCCTCAACGAATGGACCAACTTAGAGCTCGTGCACTACCTCTGCCGCCTCATGGATCAAAAATTAGGGCGCAATAGTGGTGCTTCCGAACAACTCATTACTTACGTTACCGACCGCGCTGGCCATGACAAACGCTACGCCATTGACGCCACTAAACTCGAAAACGAACTCGGCTGGAAACCCTCGCTCACCTTTGAAGAAGGCTTGGAACGCACCGTTGATTGGTATTTGGCCAATCAGGAATGGGTGGAGAAAGTGACGAGTGGGGCGTATTAGGATTATTATCAGAATATGTATCAAGATCGTTAAATGTCTTTTCTAGGATCCCTCTTCAAACCCAAAAAACGCCAACAACCCTACGACCTCAGTGTGTTGGGTGCCGACATGCACTCGCACCTCATTCCAGGCATAGACGATGGCGCGCCAACAATGGACCACAGCATTGCCATGCTCAACAAATTTGCGCAACTTGGCTACCGAAAAGTAATTACCACGCCGCATATCCTTGGTGAAGTACATCCGAATACGCCTGAAATTATTTTAAAAGGGCTTGCCGAAGTGCAGGCTGAAATCAAAAGATTAGAGATTCCAATTGAGCTAGAAGCCGCTGCAGAATATTACTGCGATGAAACACTGCTGCCCAAAATAAAAGCAAAAGAACTCTTGAGTTTTGGCGACAACCTGGTGCTGATGGAATACAGCATGATCAGCCCCAGCCAATATGAAGCACAGGCACTTTTTGAATTGCAGGTAGCGGGTTATACGCCAGTGGTGGCACATTTTGAGCGCTATCCGTATTACCACGGCAACTTTGAGAAGGTGGAGCAATTGCGCGAGCGGGGCATCCTGATTCAGGTCAATCTGCTTTCGCTCACAGGGCGCTATGGGCCGGGCGTGAAAAAAATGGCCGAAGAACTCATCGAAAAAGGTCTGGTAGATTTTCTAGGTACCGACTGCCACCGTATTGAGCACCTGCTCATTATTGAACAAATCTTGGATAAACCCATTTTTACGGCGATTGAGAAACTCAAGCTGCGCAACCCGAGCTTATAATTGCTAATTTTGGGCTAAATGCTGTTCAATTCCTTCGAATTCTTCCTCTTTTTACCCGTAGTTTTTATACTCTACTGGTTTGTGTTGAACAAGTCTCTGAAATGGCAGAATGCGTTGGTGCTCGGAGCGAGCTATTTTTTCTATGGCTGGTGGAGTTGGGCGTTTATGGCTTTGCTCATGGCCAGTACCCTTCTCGATTACCTTTATGGTTTTGGAGTGGCGGCTGCAGACCGAAAGAAAGCCAAATTGTTTTTGTGGCTCAGTATTATCAATAACCTGGGTATTCTCGGGGTGTTCAAGTATTACAACTTTTTTGCGCTGCAGTTTCAGGAGGGTTTTGAGTTGCTGGGCCTACACACCCATCCTGTCTTGCTTCAAGTGGCGCTTCCGGTCGGGATTTCATTTTATACCTTTCACGGGATGTCTTATGTTTTTGACATCTATCGCGGGCAGCAAAAACCTGTGCGTAATTTTGTGGATTACGCCGTTTTCGTGAGTTTCTTTCCTTTGTTGGTAGCTGGGCCTATTGAAAGGGCGAATCACCTCTTGCCGCAGGTTCAAAAAGCCAGGACTTTCAGCTATCAACAAGCACTTGAGGGTTGTAGACTGATCCTTTGGGGTTTGTTCAAAAAAGTGGTGATTGCCGATACGCTTGCCGGCATCGTAGACCAGATTTATCAAAACCCAGCTGAGCAAAACACCTTTACACTCCTTTTAGGGGCCATTGGCTTCAGTTTTCAGATTTATGGCGATTTTTCTGGCTATTCAGACATTGCACTTGGCACCGCTAAGCTCTTCGGCTTTGAGCTGCTGAGCAACTTTCGCTTCCCTTATTTCTCTCGCGACGTCGCTGAATTTTGGCGCCGCTGGCACATCTCGCTTTCGTCTTGGTTTAGAGATTATTTGTACATCCCACTTGGCGGCTCAAGAAATGGCAAACAAAAGGCCATTCGCAATACGTTCATCATCTTTTTAGTCAGCGGTTTTTGGCATGGCGCCAGCTGGAATTTCATTGCTTGGGGGTTCATCCACGCCTGCGGTTTCTTGCCTTTACTCCTACTCAATCGAAACCGTCAGCATACAACCGACGTGGTGGCGCAAAACCGTTCCCTTCCCAAGCTCAAAGAACTTTGGCACATGGCAGCCACCTTTACTTTTGTGACCTTCGCCTGGATTTTCTTCCGTGCCGAAACACTCCCCGACGCCGCGCTATACATTGAAACTCTCTTCACCAAATTCAATACCCAAGGAGGCATCATTGGCAGCAGCATTTTGGCTTGGGCCACACTTTTGATCTTGCTCGACTGGTATTTGCGCCACAACGAACGCTCCTTGCGCGTACCTAATAACCGCATTTTGCGCAACGGCATCTACTTCGTTTTTACGCTCGCCGTTTTGCTCAAGCTCGGTAGTCATCAATCATTCATTTATTTTCAGTTCTGATGCGCCAGTTTGTCCGAAAAATCCTCCAAACCCTTGTCGCTTTTGTCCTGTTCATTTTGGTCGGGCTCATCTTAATAGCGCTTTCCACCAACTTCACACTCAAGCTCGAGCAAAATAGCTTTGGCCACATGACCCACTGGGGCAGTAGTTTTGCCCGCATAGACGAATTCGAAAACTGGGCTGGGCAAAAACCCACCAAAGCCCGCGGACTCATCATAGGGAGCTCTACGGCCTACCGCAATATCAATCCGCATATACTCCAAGACCGCAGCCACATCGATTGGTTCAACTACGGCAGCAGCGGCCAGCCACCCAAAATCAGCTACTTCCTGCTCCAAGACGCCTTCAAAAAAACCAAGTTAGACTACGTCCTGCTCGACATCTACCCCAAAGTCATTGCACTCGAAGGCCTGGAGTCTGCCCATGACCTCATCTACAACTCTCGCCTCCACCCTTGGCTCAAAACCCAATTGGTGGTCCTCTACCCCAACACCAAACTACTGCTGCGCTACCTCTATTTCTACACCAAGCGCGTCATTCCCTCCAAAGCCCACATCATCTACGACCCCACCAACGGCTCCTACACCGGCAAAGGTTTCGTCTGCTCCAACCAACCGGGCCTCCACCAATTCAAAGCTGCGCACCGCGTACAAAAAGTGCCCAATTTCCAAACCCTCCACGACATCGCCGCACTCTGCAAAGCCAACGGCGCCAAACTGATCCTGAATATCAATCCAGAACTTGGCAAAAGCTTCCGCTTAGCTCCGATTTACCGCGGTTTCAAAGTCATCACTTCACCGAATTTCCAAAACCCGAGTTATTATTACGACTCGCACCACATGACTTGTGAAGGCGCGAATTTGTATTCGGAGGGGGTGGTGATGAAGTTTGTTAAGATGCACCAAGCAGCGCAATGCATAAAAGAAAAAAAATGAAACTCCACCTCCTCCGTCACGCCAAAACCAACCAAATTTCACCTACAGGTAAAGATTTCGATCGCGAGTTGCTGCCGAGGGGTTATGAGCAGCTCCAAGAATTCAAGGAATATTGTGCTGAACATCCATTTCAGGTAGGTCTTATCTTATGCTCAGGGGCAGTGCGCACCCGACAGACTTTTGACGAAATCAAATCGTTGTTTGCGAATATTCCAATTACATTTCACGACGAACTCTACCTTGCTTCATCTAGCGAGATGCTTCAAATCATCAATCAAAGTCAAAGTACACCAGACCTTTTGGTCATTGGCCATAATGAAGGTATTAGCGATTTAGCAAGTGAATTGAGTGGTGAGTTCAATTTACTCAAAACCTGTGGCTATGTTTGTCTTGAATTCCCTTTTGAAAACAGTGCATTGGTGTCGAAAGGGACGGGTATCATTGCGGGGAGCTTTCGGGTGGGTTAGCAAATCAAACTTCCTATTGGAATGCCAAGTTCTCTACTTAAGGTTTTAATCATTTGAAGGCTCAAAGTGCGTTTTCCGTTCAGTACTTCCGAGACTCTTGCCCTGGTCCCAATATACTTTTCAAGGTCTTTGCGCTTGAGATTCAATTGTTCCATCCTGAATTTAATGACCTCGATTGGGTCTGGAGGCAACATCGGATAATGTTTCAACTCATAGTGCTCGATCAGTGCCATCAGTAATTCGGCATCCTCAAATTCAGTCGAACCGGGAATAGCATGGAAAAGTATGGACATTTTTTCCAATGCTTGTTGGTAGTCTTTTTCGGTTTTGATTACTTTCATTTTTGTGGATTAAATTGTTGAAGCATCTATTTCATCATATTCATCAAGTGTGCCAATAAATCGAACAAAAACCCAACTCGATGAGTAATTGATTTGAACAACTAATCGGTACTTATTTCCTTTGATATTAAACACCACTCTGTTATTTGTTATCAAACTAGCTGATCCAAATTGCTTTTTTACGTCATGTGGATTAAGCCAATTTGCCTTTTTAACATCGCTATACCAAACTCTTAAGGGTTGTTCAGCATCATGTCTACCCGGCTGTTCCCAAAATTTAACAAGCGTTCCTAGCGCGATGATATTCTTCATCAGTTTCAAAATTATAAAAAATATTTAAATGTTCCCGTTTCGGGACCTTAAAATTTAATTGTTATTTACTAACGCCTTACATATGATTTACATTATAATTTCAAATTGGAAAAATGATGTTTATTCCGCAAAATCACGGAATTTCATGCCACTATGGCAGCACAATTTCTCATGGCACAAAACTTGACTTGCCAGCACCATGCGTCAAGATCCCTATTTTGAATCCCGCTTGCTGCCGTCGTTTGGACCCGCCTTCGTGGTGCTCATTTTGATGTGGTTGGTGTATTGGGCTGATTTTATTTTCCCGACCGATTTTCAGCGTTACGGGCTTGTTGCGTTAGACCGACAAGGTTTGCGCGGTATTTTCTTGATGCCTTGGATCCATGCGCATAGCGACATCAAGCACATCCTCAACAACAGTTTACCGACCTTTTTATTGCTCGGGCTTTTGTTTTACTCCTATAAAACGGTGGCTTGGCGCGTCTTTTTGCTGTCTTGGTTCTTTACGGGTGTGTTGCTTTGGCTCATTGGTGGTTCAAATGGCGCGGTGCACATCGGGATGAGCGGGGTTATTTATGCGCTCGCTGGTTTTCTGTTTGCCTCCGGCGTTTTGCGTGGCTATTTGCCACTGCAGGCGCTGTCGCTTTTTATCATTTTTCTATATGGCTCCATGATTTGGGGTGTATTCCCGACGCAGCCCCGCGTTTCTTGGCAAGGGCACCTCTCGGGCCTCATCGTGGGCGTTGTTTTGGCGTTTATTTACCGCAAGCAAGGTCCGCAGCGTCCAAAGTATCAGTACGAAATCGAAAAAGAGTTGGGGATTGAACCGCCTGATTTTGAAGGAGATTTAAGACGCGCCATTGAAGCAGAAAGGCTCGCCGAATTGGAAGCGCTGGCTTTAGCCGATGATCAGACGGAGTCGACGACCCAACAAAGCCCCACAATTGTTGTTTACGATTACAAAAAGAACGACTAATTTTAGGCTGTGGAAGAAATCAGAAATAAAGTCAAGGAAAGTGGTTTGGTTCAGCTGGACCTCGCCGACTACAAACCCACTGTGCAATTGGTTGGCATTGACCTCGCAGCACAACTCTGGCAAGGATTGGTCCTCAAAGAAAAGGATTTCCGCGACTGGATCAAAACCCACAATTGGACCCAATACCAAGGAAAAGCAGTCTTTATTTTTTGCAGCACCGACGCTATTATTCCGACATGGGCGTTTATGCTTGTGACGTCGGCGTTGGAAAAAGAAAATGTGTATAGTCAGGTCGGGTCTGAAATCGAGCTAGCCAAAGCACTCATTCAAGAAGCCATTTGCTCGATAGATATCGATGAAATAAAAGATCAGCGCGTCATCATTAAAGGTTGTGCAGATATTCCGGACCCAGCGTTCGCGATGTCTTATCTGGTGCGTTTGTTACAACCAAATGTCAAGTCAATAATGTATGGAGAGCCGTGTAGTACGGTGCCGATATTTAAAAAAGGTTAAAACACTTTTTTAATTCTTAGTTTTTAACTCCCTCAAATACCCTTCCGGATCGAAATCCGAAACCCAACCGCTGGCCATTCCTTCTTCAATCGCGTTATTTAGTGCTGCAATTTTAATTTCTTCATCGTCCAAGAGTTGAAGGGCGGCTGTCAGAACTTCGTCGGCACTTTTGTAACGCCCATTGGCAAGGGCACGGTTAAGGATAGAGGTGCAATGCGGGGTGAGGGAGATGGAGCTAGCTTTTGACATACTGAAGAATTTAGATAGAGTTAACTATTTGGAATGCGAAGAACAAAGAAATTTACGGATAGATGATGGAAATTAATCAACTATCTTTGGATCTTATTGTTAATAGAATATGATCAAACCATGGCTACACGCGGCGCGCTTGCGAACGCTACCGCTTTCTGTTTCGGGAATTATTGT
>JACCDQ011140788.1_pt1 | contig 25463 bp, 23 predicted proteins | sample 7446031 | NCBI WGS metagenome assembly JACCDQ01 (sample SAMN15323442, study PRJNA562643) | freshwater metagenome | isolation source: river surface water | place: USA:Blue River Watershed | collected 2017-08-17 | reverse complement strand
GCCTTCTCTGCGTAAAGGAACATACATGAGCGGCGTCCTCGAACGAACCCTGGGCATTCTGGAATTGCTCTCCCAACACGGTGAAGGCCTGGAGCTGGCCGCGATTGCCGACCGGCTGGACATTCCGCGCAGCGGCACGCACCGCCTGCTGACCGATCTGGTGCGACTGGGCTATGTGCGCCAAACCCGTGGCCATGGCGACTACCTGCTGACCACCAAACTGGTGTCCATGGGCCTGAGCTACCTGAGCAACAGCGGCATCGTTGACATCGCGCAGCCGCTGCTCAACCGCTTGGCCGAAGTCTCGGGCGAGCTGGTGCGCCTGTCAGTGGTCGATGGCGAACGCCTGACTTGGGTGGCGCGCGCCCAGGGTGCCCGCCAGGGCCTGCGCTACGACCCCGACATGGGCAGCGACGCCCGCCTGTCGTGCTCATCGTCAGGCTGGGCCTTGCTGTCTACCCTGAGCGATGACGAGGCCCTGGCCCTGGTGGCCAAGCAAGGTCTGGGTTTGCCCGAACAGTTCGGCCCCGCAGCACCCACCAGCTTGCAAGCCGTGATGGAGGCTGTGGCCCAGACACGCGAACGCGGCTACAGCCTGACCACCGACACCTACACCGTGGGCTTGTCGGCCATGTCGGCACCCGTGCGCTTTGCCGGTCAGCCCGCGTTCGGCGTGCTGACCATCGCTGGCCCCACCGTGCGTTTCACCGCCGACAAAATGGCCGAACTCGCACCCGAACTGATCAGCACCGCGCAGCAACTGGCGGCATCAAGTGGGGCGTCGCCCTTCTTCAGCCTCACGGCAGAGACCGGAGCTGCCGCGCCCGCCGATGGGCGCAAACCGATTTACGCGGTGTGACATGACCCACGCCATGAACACCCCTGCCCCCACATCCGAACACTGCGACCTGCTGGTGGTCGGCTCGGGCGCGGGCGCGCTGTCGGCGGCTGTGACCGCAGCCCACCTGGGCCTGAAAGTGATCGTGGTCGAAAAAGACCCGCAATATGGCGGCACCACCGCCTGGTCGGGTGGCTGGATGTGGGTGCCGCGCAATCCGCTGGCCATCGAAGCGGGCATCGTCGAGCGCATTGAAAAACCGCTGTCTTATTTGCGCCGCGAACTGGGCGAGAAGTTCGAAGAGTCCCGCGCCCGCGCCTTCCTGACGAATGGCCCGCGCATGGTCGAGTTCTTCCGTCGCCACACCGCGCTGCAGTTCATCGACGGCAATGCCATTCCCGACTTCCATGGCCACACCCCTGATGCGACCAAGGGTGGCCGCTCCATCTGCGCAGCCCCGTTTGACGCCCGCCAGCTGGGCGAGCGCCTGCACGACCTGAAACCCCCATTGCATGAGACCACGTTGTGGGGCATGGGCATCGCCTCGGGCGCGGAGCTGCGCCACTTTTTGAATGCCCTGCACAAGCCCGCTTCGTTCTGGTACATCACCAAGCTGGTGCTGCGCCACTGGCGAGACCTGCTGGTGCACCGCCGGGGCACACGCTTGGTCAATGGCAATGCGCTGGTTGGGGGGCTGGCCAAATCGGCGCTGGACCTGGGCGTGCAAATCCGCGTCAACAGCCCGGCTGTGCGCTTGCTGCAAAGCGCAGGTCGCGTGACCGGTGCTGTGATCCAAACAAAGCAGGGCGAAGTCAGCATCCATGCCCGCTGCGGCGTGGTACTGGCCACTGGCGGCTTTCCGCACGACCCGGCACGCAAACAACAACTGTTACCCCACGCGCCCACCGGCCACGAGCACTGGTCGGCGGGCAACCCGGGCAACACCGGTGACGGCCTGCGTCTGGGCGAATCCGCAGGCGGTGTGGTGGCGGACGACTTGGTGCAAGCCGCAGCGCTGGCACCGGTGTCGCAGGTGCCTCGCCAAGACGGCAGCGTGGCGCACTTTCCGCACCTGATCGAGCGGGCCAAGCCCGGCCTGATCGCAGTGACGTCGCAAGGCCAGCGCTTTGCCAACGAGGCCAATTCGTACCACGACTTCATGCAAGACCTGCTGGCCGCCACACCGGCTGGGCACAAGCCCGAGGCCTGGCTGGTCTGCGACCACGACTTCATCCGCTACTACGGTCTGGGCGCGGTCAAGCCCGCCCCCATGTCACTGAATCCGTGGCTGGCCAATGGCTACCTGAAACGTGGCCACAGCCTGGCTGAACTGGCCAATGCTTGCGGCATCGATGCCCAGGCACTGCAAGCCACGGTGCAGCGCTACAACGCTCTGACCCAGGACGGCAAAGACCGCGACTTTGGCAAAGGCGAAACGCCCTACAACCGCATCCAGGGCGACGCCATCAACGCCACACGGCGTGGCCTGCGCAACCCCTGTATGGGCCCCATCGGGCGTGGTCCGTTTTATGCCGTCAAAGTCGTCATGGGCAGCCTAGGCACTTTTGCCGGTTTGCACGTGAACGACCACGCGCAAGTGACCGATGCACTGGGCCAGGCCATTCCGGGGCTGTATGCCGGAGGCAATGACCTGAGCAGCATGATGGGCGGCCACTACCCGGCTGGCGGCATCACACTCGGCCCAGCCATGACCTTTGGCTTCATCGCTGCGCACCACGCCGCTGGGCGCGACCCCGCCGACACCTGCGAATACCCGATCTCCAACACATCCATCCACACCCCGAAAGAAAACACGATGTATTACGAACTCGCCACCATGACCCTGCCCTTTGGCACTGCCGGGCAAGCCGCCACGAATGTGCAGGCCTATGCCAGCAGTGCAGAAGCCCAGGGCGAACTGCTGGGCTGCTGGTTCACCGACATCGGCCAGCTCAACCAGATGATCGTGCTGCGCGGCTTTGCCAGCCTGCAGGCCCTGAGCGAAGAACGCGAGCGCACCCAGCAAAGCGCCAGCCCCTTTGGCTGCAGCGAGATTTACCAGACGCTGGAACAGCACAGCTACAAAGGCTTTGGCTGGATGAAACCCGTGCGCCCCAGCGCCGAATCGGGCATCACCGGCCCGGTCTACGAAATCCGCACCTACGGCATCAAGACCGGCGGCGTGCAACCCACCATCGACCTGTGGGAGCAGTACGTGCCCGCCCGCGACAAACTCTCGCCCTGCGTGGTCGCCATGGTCGCGCTCGACGGCCCGCTGCGCTTCACCAACATCTGGGCCTACGAGAGCCTGAACTCCCGCAGCCAGATCCGCGCCGAAGCCGTGGCGCAGGGCATTTGGCCGCCCAAAGGCGGTCCAGCCCACCTGACCACGAACATGGTGTCGACCATTGCGATGCCCACGGCCGTGTCGCCACTGAAATAAACCTGATGCCCCGCAGGTCGGCAGCTTCAGCCCCGACATGCCTTCAAGTTTGCACACGCTGTCGGAGCTGAAGCTCCGACCTACAAAACAAAAGCCATGAGACAACGCACCTACTCTCTCGCCTACCTCAGCTCGCACCGCTCCACACCCGCAGAGGCTGTACGGGTCGCAGCGCAAACGGGCTACAGCTTTGTCGGCCTGCGCCTGTGGCCCAACGCCCCCGGCGCACCGCAGCAGCACCTGCTGGGCCAGCCCCAAGCCCTGCGCGAAACACTGGCCGCCCAACGTGACACCGGCGTGGGTGTGTTCGACCTCGAAATCATCCGCATCAACGCCGACTTCGACCCACACACCTGGGACGCGCTCTACGACGTGGGCGCGCAACTGCAAGCCAAAGCCATCCTGGTGGCCGGCGACGACCCCGACGAGGCGCGCCTGACCGCCAACTACGCGCGCCTGTGCGAGGTGATGAAGCCTTTTGGCATGACCGCCGATCTGGAGTTCATGCCCTGGACCGAGGTGAAAGACGCCCAGTCGGCCCTGCGCATCGTGCAAAACGCCGGCATGCCCGCCAACGCTGGCATCCTGGTCGACGCGCTGCACTTTGGCCGCTCCACCACCACGCTCGATGACATCCGGGCCATTCCGCGTCAGCTGCTGCATTACGCGCAAATCTGCGACGCACAAGCTGGCTTGGACTTCACGACCGAGCAGATGATCCACACCGCCCGTTGCGAACGCCTATTGCCTGGCGACGGCACGATCGATGTGCAAGGCTTGTTCGACGCCCTGCCCGCCGACTTGCCGATCAGCGTCGAGGTGGTGAACTTTGGGCGCGAAGCCCACACCCCGCCCGCCGACTGGGCCGCCGAGTGCCTGGCCAGGAGCCGCCCGTTTGTGGAAGGCTGAGTCATGTTTTGCCGTTTTGAAAAACTCTCCCGCCTGCCCTTCTTCTTTGGCGCACGGTGGTTCAGCAGTGCTTGAAAGACACCCCTTGTAGGTCGGCGGCTTCAGCCCCGACAAGTCTCTTTGCAGCACGATAAGTTGTGCCTGTAGGTCGGAGCTTCAGCTCCGACACCGTGCGGCACGACAAGCTTGTCAGGGCTAAAGCCACTGACCTACAAAAGCCACTGTCAATTCAAGAACCTTTCAAATGTCTGGAGCACCCCATGGACTTTTCCCTCAACGACGAACAAAAAATGCTGATCGAGACGGTGCGCCGTTTCATCGCCGAAGAATGCCAGCCCCTGGAAGAAGAGATCGAGCAGACCGGCGTCTTTGACACCGCCAAGGCCCAGGCCCTGCACAATAAAGCCAAGGCCCTGGGCCTCTATGGCATGAACATGCCCGAAGATTTCGGCGGCGGTGGCCTGTCGAACCTGGACCGCATCCTGTGCGAGGAGCAGTTCGGCCACACCACCGACATCATCATCCGCCGCGCCTTTGGCAATGTGTACGAGCCGCTCTTGCACTGCATGGGCGAGCAGGTCGAGCGCTGGCTCAAGCCCTCGGTCGAGGGCACGCGCACCTGCGCCATCGCCATCACCGAACCGGGCGCGGGCTCGGATGCAGCGGGCATCAAGACCACTGCCGTCAAGAACGACAAAGGCTGGGTTCTCAACGGCGGCAAGCACTTCATCAGCGATGGCGAGTGGAGCGACTTTTTCCTGGTCTCGGCCAAGACCGGCGAGAAAGAAATCAGCATGTTCATGGTGGACAAGGGTCTGAACGGCTTCACCGTGGGCAAGGACCAGAAGATGATGGGCCTGCGCGGCACGCCCCACCTGGAGCTGTTTTTCGACAAGGTGCAACTCGAAAACGTGGCCCTGCTCGGCGAAGTGGGCCAGGGCTTCAAGCTGGCCATGGGCGCGCTCAATGTGGTGCGCCTGGCCCAGGTCGGCGCCCGCGCCGTGGGCAAAGCCAGCCATGTCTGCGAAATCATGGTGGGCTGGGCCAACGAGCGCAAGCAGTTCAACACGCGCATCGGCGACTTCCAGATGGTGCAGCAGATGATCGCGGACAGCGTGATCGAGATCAATGCGGCACGCTGGATGGTCTACCACGCGGCCTGGATGCTGGACCAGGGCCTGGATGCGCGCGAGCAGATCGCCATGGTGAAGGTGCACGCGTCCGAGACGCTGGGCCGCGTGGTGGATCGTGCGGTGCAGGTGTTTGGTGGTATGGGCTTTTGCAAGGAGCTGCCGATTGAGCGTTATTACCGCGATGCGCGCATTTACCGGATCTTTGACGGCACCAGCGAAATTCACCGGGGTGTGATCGCCAAGAGCGCTTTGAAGAAAGGTGCGGAGCTGTTTGACGTGAACCGCTGACATTTTTGGTAGATCACGTTTGCTGCCACAGCAAAGGCCTGACAAAGGGGATGGGCGGCCTCCTCATACCGGGGTACCGAAAATCGTCGGCCGCCCATCCCCTTCATCCGGCTGTGGATTTCAACGTAGGTCGGAGCTTCAGCTCCGACATAGAGACCTGGATGAACCACCACGTCGGAGCAGAAGCCTCGACCTACAAAGACACTGCGGCATCAAAACATTTGCACAACAACCAGCCCATCGGGTGTGGCGTGGGGGCCGCGGCCGATTTCTGGTACCCCAGCATGAGGCCGCGGCCCCCACGCCACACCCGATGCAGCACACCAAAACTGCAATCTCAGAACTAAGACGAGACTAAAAAATGCAAACCAAATTCATGACCGCCGATCAAGCGGCACAACTGATCAACGACGGTGACACCGTCGGCCTGATGGGCGGCGGCGGCGGCCTGATGGAAGCCACCCACATGTTCGAAGCTGTTCAGGCACGCTTCCTCAGCACGCAGCACCCGAAAAACCTCACCGTCATACACGCCCTGGGCATTGGTGACAAAAAGACCAAAGGCATGAACTGCTTCGCGCACGAAGGCCTGGTCAAACGCGTCATTGGCGGGCACTGGGTCTGGTCGCCGGCCATGCAGCAGCTCGCGCTGGCCAACAAGATCGAGGCCTACATCCTGCCCGGTGGCGTCTCCAGCCAGCTCATGCGCGAAATTGGCGCGGGTCGCCCGGGTCTCATCAGCCATGTGGGCCTGGGCACCGTGTGCGATCCACGCCATGGCGGCGGCCGCATGAACGACGCGGCCCAGGACGACCTGGCCGAAGTCGTCACCATCGACGGCCGTGAATGGTTGCGCTACAAGCCCTTCCCCATCCATGTCGCCATCGTGCGCGCCAGCGCCGCCGACGAAGACGGCAACATCAGCTTCGAACACGAAGCTGCCAACCTCGACGCCCAATCGCTGGCCCTGGCCGCGCGCAACAGCGGCGGCAAAGTCATCGTGCAAGTCAAGGAACGCCTGCCCAAGGGCGCGCTCAAGGCGCGAGAGGTGCGCATCCCCTCTGCCTGGGTGGACGCCATCGTGGTCGACCCGAACCAATCGACGAGCTACGCCATCCCGTTCGATCCGGCCTTCAGCGGAGAGCTGACCGGCGCGGCACGTGCCCAGAGTGAAGCCGAAGACCACGCCCGTGAAGTCGCTGCAGCACAAGAAGCCTTCAGCGAACGCCAGGCGGTGGCGCGGCGTGCCTACCAGGAACTCTTCACCACCGGCAAGGCCCGCCCGGTCATCAACTACGGTGTGGGCGTGCCCGATGCTGTGGCCAAACTGATCGCGGCGCGCAATGAGCAGCACCGCATTTACCAAACCATCGAACACGGCACCTATGGCGGCACGCTGATGGACGGCGTGCTGTTTGGCTACGCGCGCAACGCCACCGCCATGCTGGATGCGGCCACGCAGTTTGACTTTTACGGCGGCGGCGGTCTGGACATCGCCTTTTTGGGCTTCGGCGAGTTCGATGAAGAAGGTTCAGTCAACGTCTCGCGCCTGGGCGGCGTGACCGTGGGCCCCGGCGGCTTCATCGACATCGCACAAAACGCCAAAAAGGTGGTGTTCTGCGGCACGCTGGCCGCCAAGGGCGTGAAGCTGCAAACCGGCGATGGCCAGATGCGTGTGCTGACGCAAGGTGCCGTGAAGAAGCTGGTCAAACAGGTCGACCAGATCACCTTCTCAGGGCCACAAGGTCTGGTGCGCAAGCAGGAAGTACTCTACCTGACCGAACGCGCCAGCTTCCGCCTCACACCGCAAGGCATCGAGGTGTTCGAGATCGCGCCAGGCATTGACCTGCAGCGCGATGTGCTGGATCAAATGGACTTCAAACCTCTGGTGGCACAAGATCTGAAAATCATGGACAGCGCCCACTTCACGGTCTGAACAAAGCGCGGAAAGTACACCGGGCCAAGGGGCATGGCCCCTGTGCCTTCAAATCGCGGGCAGCAAGACCACTCGTTCCAGAAACACCGAAGGCACCGCAGCCACCTTGCGGGTGTCCCGGTCAATGAAAACGATGCCGATCTTGCCCCGGGCCACTTCGCGGTTGCTGTCCAGGCAATCCATGCGGTACACCAGATCAAAACCGTAGGGGTTGAAGTCCTGTGGGACCATGCTCACGCGCATGGTTTCGCCATGGAAACCTTCGGACTTGTATTGCGCCACCATGTCCCCCACCACGATGGGGTGACCCGCCACACTGCCTTCGGTGTAACCCAGCGATTTGAAAAACCGCACACGGGCTTCGGAGACCAGCGTCAGCAATTGGGCATTGTCCAGGTGACCACCCTGGTTGACATGGCTGATGTAAATCTGAATGTCGGTTGAAAAGACGAATTGCTCGGGCAAACAGAACTGAATACGGGGCATGCAAACACCAAAAAAGACCAAACCGCTATTGTCCCTGTTCTGGCTGTGGTGCTGTGTACGCATGGACCGCCAGGTCTATCGATCCGGGGTTCAACTTAGCGACCAGGCGCTTCATGATCTTTCTGCACACCCCATCGTGATGACCCCAAAAGGGCAACGCCGCTCGCATTTTCTGCACCCCGTGCAGTCTGTGACATTGTGCAAAGACGATGTCTTTTTGAAATCTTTGACCTTCAAACTCAGCACATGGGGCGGGCACACCGCCACGCACCAACCGCAGCCGGTGCAGCGCATCGCATCGATGTCAGGCAGAAGTTTGTGCTGCACCATGCTCACCCGGGCGCGTCAGCACCCGACTCAATGCACGGACCAAGTCGGTTTGGGTCAGCATCCCCACCAGACGCTTGTCCTGGTCAATCACCGGCAAATGGTGGTGCCCGCCTGAAGAAAACAGCGGCAACAGATCCAGCGCATGGCTGTGGGCACTGGCCACGCGAACTTGCCGTGTCATGAACTCCCCCACACTGCGGTCTTGTTCAACAGATGCGTCAGCACTCAGCAAACGCAAAAAATCCGCTTGCGTGAGGATGCCCACCACCTGCCCGCCTTGGTCCACCACAGGCAAGGCCTTGATTTGAGCTTGCGTCATGCGCTGCATGGCCATGGACAAACTGGTTTTGAAATCCACAAATACCGGATGAGGCGACATGATGTCGCGACACACCAGCGTGCGCCAAAGCCGCTCTGTGGCCATGCCCTGTGCCTCACGCAACAAATTCACCAGCTCATCAGGGGCCACATCCAGAACTTGACCATATCTTGCGACCACGGTATCCAGGTCCGCTCACCCCACTTGCCCTGCGGCTGGAGGACTGATCACAGAAGACGGTTTGTGCGGATAAGGGTGATGAGTCCAATGGTTGTACAGCACGGCCACCAAGACCAGCAGAACCGAATTGGTGAACACGGGGAAAAAGAGGAAGCTCCAATGGGAGCGACCAGCCAAACCCCGGCAGCGGGTGCCCACCATTGGCTTACAATGGCAGTGAAAAGAATCCCCAGCAATGCACCCACGACGACACGCAATCGCTCGAACCGCGAAGTCGACAAAGGTGCTGGCACCCAGCGTGACAGCCACACCCAAGCCGGTGGTGACCACAGCGAAGCACTTGGGCGTTCAGGTTTCATGGTGTCTGTTCTGGCAACACATCGACGCCCGATTGTGCCGCACGCTTTGACTCGGGAGTCGATCCAATCGGACTTTCCACCCGCCTGCCTACCCGGTCACTTTTTGCAGCACTCAGGCGCGCTGCCGTGTCCACTCCGGCAAAGGTGCCGATTTGTGCAGCACATCCTGGTGCAGCCAGGTTGCGCTCTTGCGGGCACGTTCGGCCACCGTGTCCAGCGGCAGCTGCTGGTAGTCGTCGTTGAACACCTCAAAGCTGTAGTCGCCCCGGTAACCAATGCGGTCCAGGCGCAGCACCAGATCGGCCAGTTGCTCGCTGTGCACCCCTTCGCCGGGGAAAACCCGGAAAGTGCGGGCGGTGGTCATGCGCTCTTCAAACGTGGGGGTTTCCTGCCACATGAAGTCGGACAGCTGGACCAGAAAAATTTTCGACGGGTCCAGCTCTTCGATGGCGTCGAGCGATGTCTTGGCCGCGAAGATGTGGAAGGAGTCCAGGCCAATGCCCAGATTGGGGCAATCGGCGCGGCAAACCACGTCCCAGCTGGTGGGAAATTCGTTGACCGTGCGGCCCCAGGACAGTGCCTCGTAAGCCACCTTGATGCCCAGCGGCACCGCCAGCATGGCGAGTTTTTTCAGGTCTGCCGCGATTTGATCGAGGTCTTGTGTGGCGTGGCGCGAGGTGGACGAACAGGCCAGCAAGACCTTGCTGCCGGTGGCTGCACACATCTCCAGCATCGATTTGGCGATGTCGAGCTTGTAGCTGTGCAAATGGCCCGACAGGCCCTCAAAGTCGCGCAGCACCTGAAAGCCAGTGGGCCGCATGCCGCTTTGGTGCACGGCCTGCACCGCAGCCGTCACGCCCCCGGGGTGTGTGACCAGATCACGCGCCATCAGCATCACCTGAGAAAACCCGGCACCTTTCATGGCGGCCAGTTTGGCCTCCAACGTACCGGCCATGGTGATGGTGTCCATGCCGTAGCCGTCGAGCAAGTTCATGGCAGGTCTCCCGCAGGGCCGCCCCAAGGGAGGCCGACGCCCCCTTGGGGGGCAGTGAATACACGAAGTGATGAACGTGGGGGTTTCATTTTTTTCACTTGTGGACGAGTTCGAAGGCGACGGAACCCAAAGCCGCACGCGTCAGAGCGCCCCGGTCTTCGGGGTGCAACTGGGTCGACTCAACAAACTCCACGCCTCGGGCCTTGAGCGCAGCCACCGCCTGCCCCACATCGGGCACGCCAAAGCCAATGCGCTGCAGGCATTCGGGGCTGTCGTCGGCATCCATCCAGGGCTCGGGCTCTACCAGTTGCCACAAAAAGCTGCCGCAGGGGCTTTTCATCAGCTTGCCCTTGGGCAAGATGCCAAAACGCTCTTCATCGGGGATGGAGGTGAAGTCGAACATGTGTTCGTAATAGGTCTGCCAGTCGGCGCTGCGGGCCGCACCGATGTACTGCACCACCCCGAAGTAGCTCATGCCCGCCAGCGCAGGCGGGTTGGGGTCCACCGTGGGGATGGGCTTGAAGTCGATGTCGTAGATCGAAAACTCTTGCCAGCGATCCACAAAGTAAAAGCGGCTGCCACCCGGGCCGTGGATGGCGGGAATGTGCAGCTCCATCGCCTGTGCATGGCTGCCCACGCTCCAGGCCCCCAGCTCAAGGCAGCGGGTGTGGGCTTTGAGTGCATCCTGCACGCGAAACGCGACCGCCGAAATCACCGGTTCACCATCGACCGTGCCACTGACGCGTGCGTCGTCGGGGTTGGCGTTGACCACCAGGTTCATCGTGCCCTGGCGGTACAAGGTCACCTCACGCGAACGGTGGCGGGCTACCGGGCGAAAGCCCATGTTTTCAAGCACCTGACCCAGCGCCTGCGGCCGACTGGTGGCGTATTCGATGAATTCGATACCGGCAACACCCAGGCGATTGGGCATGTCAGGGACGGCTTCGCGATCAACTTTGTTCAAGGGCATCACAGGACTCCAGTCAGGCATTCAATGCAAAAGGGTCAGTAGCTCAATTTGGCCACACGGCGCAACACCTCGGCCGTGGTGGTCGGCAGACCAAAATACTCCAGATAAGCAGGGATCTGCTCGTACAGCATATCGGTACCGACTTGCGTGCGACAGCCTCTTGCCTGGGCCGCCGCCAAAAAAGCGGTGGTTTCGGCTTTCATCACCACTTCGCCCACAAAGGTGTCGGGCGACAGGCGCGACACGTCCATGGGCAGCGGGTCGCCTTCGTTCATGCCCATGGGCGTGGCGTTGACGACCAGATCGTGATCCGCCGGGTCGTTCGAGCCAGTGCGCACATCGATCTGCGGGTAGTTGTCTTTGAGGCGTTGGGCCAGCGCTTCACAGCCAACGGTATTCACATCGAACAGGCTGATGGCCGCGATGCCCGCACCCGCCAGAGAAGCCGCAATGGCGCAGCCCACGCCACCTGTGCCAACGACCAGTACGCGCTTGCCTGTGAGGTCAAAACCCTTGCGCTGCACGCCACGCACAAAACCGGCACCGTCAAACATGTCGCCCACCAGTCGACCATCGGCCAGGCGTTTGACCGCATTGCAGGCACCGGCCACACGCACAGTGGCGGTGACTTCATCGAGCAGACCCACCGTGGTGACCTTGTGCGGCATGGTGATCAAGGCGCCACGAATGTTTTCCAGCGTGAACACCGACTTCAGGAATGCGCCGTAGTTCTCGGGCTTGCAGCCCATGGGCACCACCACCGCATTGATCCCCGCCTCCTCGAAGTACGGGTTGTAAATCATCGGGGACTTGAAAGTGTGTGTGGGGTAGCCGATGTGGGCGATGATTTCGGTGTTGCCGTTGATCATTTGAATCACTCAATCGCTCAGATTCAGACCGCTTGCGCAGCGGACACGCCCGCACGCAAAGCCAGCAGATAGCTGTCTGCGCCAAAACCGCAGATCTGGCCTTTGACAATCTCGGCAAACACCGATTTGTGGCGAAACTCTTCACGAGCATGGATGTTGGACATGTGCAACTCCACCACGGGGCAGGTCAGCACGGCCAACGCATCGCGGATCGCGTAGCTGTAATGCGTCCAGGCACCGGCATTGATCAACACGGCATCGACGTTGTCGAAATACGCCTGGTGAATGCGCTCGCACATGTCGCCTTCATGGTTGGTCTGATAGCACTCGACTTCAGCCCCCAATTCCTGACCCAGCTTGTGCAAACTGGCATTGATTTCATCGAGGGTGATGGTGCCATATTGCTTGGGGTCGCGCTTGCCAAACATGTTGTGGTTCACACCGTGGAGCATCAAGACTTTCATGACGAATCCTTCTGATCAAAAAACAAGGCTCCGCCGCACATGCGACGAAGCCTGATACCGGATGATTACTTGCCCGACTTCTTGGTGGGCGCTGTCGCTGCAGAGCGAACCTTGTCGATTTCAGCTTGCAGCTCCTTCACCAGATCCTGACCCACGGTGACGCCGTACTTGGCGGTCACAGGGCGCATCTTGTCACGCAACTTGGCCATTTCGGCCTCTGGCAACTGCGACACTTGCATACCGTTTTTCTTCAGGTTATCCAGAATGCTGGCTTCCAGGGCGCGTGCTTTTTCACGCTGGAACTTGGCAGACTCTGCCGCTGCTTCAGACACGATCTTTTTCTCTGCAGCCGACAGCTTGTCCCAGAACTTTTTGCTGATGATGACGGACTGTGGGTTGTACTGGTGGCCCGTCAAAGCCAGATGCTTTTGCACTTCGTACAGCTTGGCACCGTTGATGGTGGCCACCGGGTTTTCCTGGCCGTCCACGGCTTTTTGCTCCAAAGCGGCATACACCTCAGGCCATGGCAGGGGGGTGGGATTGGCACCCAAAGCCTTGACCCAGTCCACGTTGATCGGATTGGGGATCACGCGCAGCTTCAGGCCTTCGAGGTCTTCCACCTTGTTGATGGCACGCTTGCTGTTGGTGATGTTGCGAAAGCCCAGCTCGTAATAAGCCAGACCGATGATGCCCTTTTCTTCCAGCTTGGCGTGCAGCTTCTTGCCGAAAGCACCGTCCACAGCCGCATCCGCTTCTTTGCCGGTGGCAAACATGAAGGGGAAGTCAAAAATCGCGAACTCCTTGACCTGCGAAGCAAAGATGCCGGAGTTCATGGAGGCCATCTCCAAAGTACCACCCTGAATGGCCGACACATTAGCCTGGTCGCTGCCCAAAGCACCGCCAGGGAAGACATTGACCTTGATCTTGCCGCCAGAGTTTTTCTCGACGATTTCCTTGAACTTTTCCATGCCAAGCACGATGGGGTGACCGGCTGTGTTCTGGTTCGCGAATTTGATGGTCTTGTCTTGTGCCGATGCCACACCCGCAGCCGCCAAAGCAACGGTAGCAATCAAGGACTTGATGAACACACGTTTCATGAGTTGTCTCCAAAAAATAAAGGGAATCGGACGTACGCATTCCATCGGGTGGCTTGTCGTCTGGCGTACCCGGTCAGACGACACAGCCAGGAATCAATAGAACCAGCGTGCGGGCACCATCACCAAAGCAGGGAAAGCCACCATCGCAAACATGATGACGAACTGGGCGATCATGAAAGGAATCACGCCCTTGGTCACCTCGTCCATGCTGATCTTGCCCACACCTGCCACGGCATTGAGCACCGTACCCACAGGTGGCGTGATCAGGCCAATTGCGTTGTTGATGATGAACAACACGCCAAAGTAAACCGGGTCAATGCCAGCGGCTTTGACCACGGGCATCAGCACCGGAGTCAGCAACAAGATGGTCGGGGTCATGTCCAGTGCCGTGCCCACGACCATGGTGATGACCATGATGGTCAGCATCAACAAGCGGGGGCTGTCCAGCAAGGGCTGAAGCAGCGCAATCAATTCACCGGGCAAGTTGGCCACGGTGATCAACCAGGCCGACACCATCGCCGCAGCCACCAGGAACATGACAATCGCGCTGGTCTTCGCCGAAGCCACAAACAGTGGATACAGGTCTTTCAGACTCAGTTCACGGTAAATGAAGGTCGAAATCAGCAGGGCATACACCGCAGCCACCACCGCAGCTTCGGTTGGCGTGAACACACCGAATTTCAGACCAAACACCACGATCAGCGGCAACACCAGGGCCCAAGTGGCTTCACGCATGGCCACCATGATCTCGCCCATGGATTTGCGTGGTGGTACCTGCACCACCTCACGACGCGCCAACCACCACCAGGTTGCCCAGAGCGATGCCCCCAGCATCACCCCCGGGAAGATACCCGCCATGAACAACTTGGAGATGGACACATTGCCAGCCACGCCAAAGATCACGAAACCGATGCTTGGAGGAATCACGGGTGCGATGATGCCCGCCGATGCAATCAGGCCTGCTGATCGCGCTTTGTCATGACCTGCAGCCACCATCATGGGCAAGAGCAGTGAAGCCAGTGCCGCGGCATCGGCCACAGCCGAACCGGAAAGGGCGGCCATGATCACGGCGGCCATGATGGTCACGTAACCCAGCCCCCCTTTGATGTGGCCCACACATGCCATGGCAAAGTTCACGATGCGGCGTGACAAGCCCCCCGCGTTCATGATTTCTCCGGCCAGCATGAAAAAAGGCACCGCCAGCAAAGGAAAACTGTTGGAGCCTTCCAGCAGGTTCTGCGCCAGAATTTGCGCATCGAACATGTCCAGGTGCCACATCAGCGCCACACCGCACAGCAGCAGAGAAAACGCGATCGGGATGCCAATGGCCATCGCACCGATCAAGGAAAAAACAAAAATAGCAATCGTCATGTCAGTCTCCGATGGGCTCAGGCTTTGTCTGCGCCGCCATGAGGCGACTCTTCCGATTCCTGGATCATGACCAGGTCTTCATCGCGCATTTGGCCGGTGAGCAAGCGCACCAATTCGGTCAACAAGATCAAACCACCCAACACCGCGAACACCACCCCTGGGGCATAAATCCAGGCCATGGACACCTCCATCACGGCACTGGTGCTGTCCAGGTTGATCACCGCTTGCTGGTAAGCCCCCTGGAACAACAACCAGCAAATGAACAGCATCAGCACGTACGACAAGCCCAGGCAAAACTTTTTACCCGCAGGCCCCAGCTTGCCCACCAACATGTCGGTGCCCAGGTGCCCATGCTCGCGCAGCGCAATGACCGCGCCCATGAAAGTCATCCAGACGAACAACCAGCGCGACAACTCTTCGGACAAGGTGATGCCCGAATTGAAGCCATAGCGCATGACCACGTTGCCAAACACCAGAACCACCATCACCGCCAAACACACCGCGATGACGGTGTTCAGGGCTTGGCAAAAACCATCAATGAATTTTTGAATCACCACACATCTCCGGAAAAGGACTGCCTTTAATGTACGAACTGGTTAGTTTTTTATGATCAGTAGTTACCCTCATAACCAAAATCTTGGCCACGCTATCTGTTATGCCGAAATTGAATGACTCACAAACCTCAAAATCAAAGCCACCACATGTTCTCTTTTGAGGGTGTCGGCCTTGTCTTGGCTGGCCCGGTTCTGAAAGATCACCCCGAATGTGTGGCGGTTGGACACGTTGAAAAACGTGAAGGCCGAAATTGCCGAATGGATGTCCACCGGATCGAGCCCCGAGCGGAACACGCCTTGTGCGACACCCCGGTCGTACACGTCTCGCACCGAGCGGATGGCATTGGAATTGAGCTCCTGAATCGTGGAGCTTTGGCGCAAATAGTCGCCACGCTGGATGTTCTCGCTCATCACCAGCCGGATGAAGTCTTCGTTGTCGCGGTGGTGGTCGTAGGTGAACTCCACCAGCCGTTGCAAGGCCTCGACAGGCGGCAAATCATCCAGATGCAAGTCCGACTCGATGGCCCGCATGCGCCGGTAGGCTTCTTCCAGCACGGCCAGATACAACCCGTCCTTGCTGCCGAAGTAGTAATAGATCATGCGCTTGCTGGTGCGCGTGGCGGCTGCGATCTCGTCGATGCGCGCGCCCGTCAGTCCTTTGTCGGCAAATTCATGCGTGGCCACGGCAAGGATCTCGGCCATGGTGCGGGCCGGATCGTTCGTGCGACCGGCTTCTTTCATGACAGGCATGGCCGGTGGCGCTGCACCTTCCGCAAAATGTACCGTTTCGTTCATTTCACGAGTATAGGGGGCCTTTGAGCGGTATGGGATCAGGGTTGACCCCCGACACCCCAGCCGTCCTGCGCTGGCAGCAAGGCCAGCCAGTGCAGATCTGTTTCTCGGCCTTCACCCCATGAGATGAAACATCAACCCATGCCTTCAGGCTTGATCTGCGCCCGTGCGATCACCTGTTTCCAGCGCGCTTGTTCGGTTTTGATGAATGCGTCGAACTCGGCACCCGAGTTACCCACAGCCACAGCCGTTTCATGCGCCAGTTTTTCCTTGACCAGCGAACTGCGCGCGGCCTTGATGGACTCTGATTCGAGACGGGCAATATTGGCTTTGGACCACTTTGACGGGGCCATCAGGCCATACCACTGAGTCATCTCGAAGCCTTTAAACCCCTGCTCTGCCACCGTAGGCACGTCGGGCAGTTGGGGCAATCGCTGCGAAGTGCCTGTGGCAATGCAACGCAACTTGCCTGCTTTGATGAAGGCCATCAGCGCAGGTGCGCCAACCGAGGCCGCCTGCAAACGCCCTGCCATCAAGTCGGTCAACATTGGGCCGGTGCCACGATAAGGCACATGCAACACGAATGTTTCACTGGCCATCTTGAGGTATTCAAACGCCAGATGCCCGGCACTGCCATTGCCCGCCGAACCATAATTGAGCTGACCTGGCTTGGACTTGGCGTAGGCCACAAATTCCTTGAGGTTCTTGACCGGCAAATCGGGGTGCACCACATAAAGGCTGGGCACTTTGGCCACGAGGGTCAGTGGCGCAAAGTCCTTGTTGGCGTCATAGGGCAACTTGGGAAAAATGTAAGGATTCACGGCCAGCGTGCCGATGTGCCCCAGAATCAGCGTGTGCTCATCCACGCTGTTGGCCACTTCCTGCATGGCGATGTTGCCTGCCGCGCCGGGCTTGTTGTCCACAAACACACTCTGCCCAAGGGTTTTACTCAGTTCACCTGCAACAGCGCGCGCCACGATCTCGGAGCTGCCACCGGTGGCAAACGGCACCACCAGACGCAAAGGTTTGGCGGGCCACGCCGACTGCGCCAGTGACTGAGGCAACCAAAGACCCGCAGCCGATGCGGCACCGGCAGACAAAAAATGGCGACGGTTGAAATGAAAGTTGTTCACGAGATGTCTCCTGAGGGTTTCAAAAACGGGATGATGGATGGTGCCATGCCCAACCTATCAATCCCCTATCAATGACCAGTCAGTGCCGGGCAGTGACCATTTTGGAGCCCCCTGCGCTGCCGCCATAATCGCCAACATGCGAATTTTGTTGGCGGAAGACGAACATGCTTTAGGGGAATGGCTGAGCAAAGCCCTGGAGCAAACTGGCTACCGGGTGGACTGGCTGGATGACGGACGCCTGGTGGAGCATGCATTACTGGACCACGACTATGACGCCTTGATCCTGGATCTGGGGCTGCCCGGTCGATCGGGGCAAGACATCCTGCAACGCCTCAGAGCCCAGGACTTGCGTCTGCCGGTCCTGGTTCTGACAGCGCGGGACTCATTGGCAGACCGGGTCAACAGCCTGAATGAAGGTGCCGATGACTTTCTCGCCAAGCCCTTTGCCATGGCGGAGCTGGAAGCGCGGTTGAGTGCCCTGATCCGTCGGGCCAGAGGCCTGGAACATCCCCGCCTGTGCCTGGGGCCGCTCACTTACGATGCCGTCAGCCGACGGTTTACCCTGGGCGACGAACACCTGGCACTGTCTCCACGCGAACAAACGCTGCTGCGGCTGTTGATTCAGCGCAGCGGTGAACCTTTGTCCAGACAACAAATTCTGGATCGCATTTTCAAGGACGAAGATGACGTGCAATCGAGCGCCATCGATGTCCTGATGCATCGGCTGCGCAAGCGGCTCGAAGGCAGCGACATCCGCATACAGACCTACCGGGGCTTGGGCTATGTTCTGGAAAAAGCTTGAACAAGCCAGCATCCGGTTCAGGTTGTTGGCACTGCTGCTGCCCACCATGGTCACGGTGACCGCCACCAGCTTGTGGTGGAACCACGCTGACGCTCTCAACTCTGGCAACGCGGCGTATGACCGCTCTTTGCTGGGTGCCATCAAATCGCTGGATCTGAACACCTCCACCGCATCAGGCGGGCTGTCGGTGGAAATGCCTTACCGCTTGTTTGAATTTTTCGAACTGACCGCCACAGGCAATGTGTATTTCCGGGTGGCCACCGCCGATGGCTTGGTCGAAATCGGTCACCCTGATTTGCCTCGCCCACCTGTGCCGCTGCAAACAGGTCAACCCGTTTTTTATGACGCACTTTATTTTGGCGAAACGGTTCGCATCGGCGCCTTCATGCGCCCGCTGGATGCCCAAAACACCGCTGGCGAACAACTGATCATTCAAGTGGCCGAAAGCACGGCCTCCCGGGAGCGCTTCACAACCGAGCTGATGCACCGGGCGTTGTGGCGCGACGTGTGGCTATGGGCCATGATGGGTTTGGCCGTGATTTGGGGACTGACCCTGGCCCTGCGTCCACTGACACGGCTTGCCGCACAAACCAGGGCACGCCAGGTCGATGACTTGCGGCCACTGCCAACTGATGGCCTGCCACACGACCTGCAGCCATTGGTGGACGCTGTCAACCAGCAGTTGGCGCGCACCCAGAACCTGATGTCTGAACGAAGAGCCTTCATCGACGATGCATCACACCAACTGCGCACGCCACTGTCCGTGTTGAAGACGCAAGTGGACTACACGATGCGTGAAAGTGATCCGGATCGCCAGAGAGCAGCCATCCAGGCCTTGTCAGACGAGCTGACGCACGCCATCCGGGCCACCAACCAGCTCCTCACGCTGGGGCAAAGCGATGCCAGCCACATTGAACAAGACAGCTTTGATGCGGGCCAATTGGTCCGATCTGTGGCCATGGCCCTGCTGCCACTGGCACGTTCAAAACACATTGACCTGGGCGTGGACATGCCAGATGCCCCACTGATGGTCCAGGGCGACCGGCACTTGCTGGAACAAGCCTTGCTGAACATCACACACAACGCACTGGCGCACGGCCCGCAGCAGGGGGCAGTGACCCTCAAAGCAGGACGAAATCCGGCGCAGCAGTGGCTGCAAGTGACGGACAATGGTGCTGGTGTGCCCGAAGACATCCAGGCGCGCATGGGGCAACGGTTCGTCAAAAGCAAGCGCAGTCGAGGCTCGGGCCTGGGACTGGCCATTGCCCACTCCGTGATGGCCCGGCACGGCGGTCGATTGCACTGCAACGCGCCCACATCCACCCGCGAACATACCGTCACACTGGAGTGGCCATGCCCTTGAACAAGTGGGTTCTTTTACTGGGCTTTGTCACATCGTTGGCTCAAGCCGGCCTCGCAAAGCAAGCCACATGCATAGCACCCGCCAAACCCGGTGGTGGTTTTGACCTGACGTGCCAACTGCTGCGTGACAGCCTGCACGCCAGCGCCGTCACGCGCACACCCATCGGCATCACCTACCAGCCCGGGGGAATTGGTGCATTGGCTTTCAAAAACGTAGTGACACACAACAAAGCCGATGGCTCGGCCGTGATTGCGTTTTCTTCAGGTTCCCTGCTCAACCTGGCGCAAGGGCGATTTGGCCCCTACACCACGGCCGATGTGCACTGGCTTTTCAGCTTGGGGATGGATTACGGCGTCATTGCCGTCCGCCAAAATGCACCCTATAAAAATTTGGCGCAATTGGTGACCGCACTGCATGAAGCCCCACAAAAAATCATTTTTGGAGCAGGCGGCTCCATCGGCAGTCAGGACTGGTTCAAAGCCGCCTTGCTCGCCCGTACCGCAGGCATCAGCCACAAAACCATGCGATTTGTGGCGTTTGAAGGAGGCGGTGAGGCCCTGACGGCACTCGGGGGAGAGCATGTCCATGTGCTTGCAGGCGATGCCGCAGAAGTTGGGCAGCACATCGATCAAGGAGCCAAGGTGCGGGTTCTGGCCGTACTGGCCGACAAACGCCTGCCCGGTCGATGGGCACATATCCCCACCGCCAAAGAGCAGGGCTACGACATTCAGTGGCCCATCTTGCGCGGCGTTTACATGGGTCCCAACGTGGATGAAGCTCAGCGCAAAGAGTGGGTCAACGCACTCACACGCGCCAGCAAGCACCCGCACTTCAAATCCATGCTCAAACGCAGCGGACTGGAGGAACACACCCTCTCAGGCAACGCCCTGGAACAACTGATTGAGCTTCAACGCACGCAATACCAGCGACTGGCACAGGAGTTCGGCTTGGTGCGATAAGCCCTGCTTTGGTGATGGCACAAACATCAAACCAGCGGCACAGTCAGCTTGTCAATCACGGCGCGGGTGTCCGGCCGCACGCCACGCCACCAGACAAAGGCCTCTGCAGCCTGCTCAGCCAGCATGCCCACGCCATCGGCCAGTCGCGTCACGCCGGCTTGCTGCGCCAGCTTCAAAAACGGGGTCAGGCCCTTGCCATACGCCAGCTCATAGGCCAGGCACCCAGGAGCAAAGACCGTGGGCGAAATGGCGGGCAACTCGGCTGTCAGGCTGGCTGATGTGGCATTGAACACCACATCGAAGGCCAGGCCTTGCAATTGGTCGTAACCCACACCACTGACTTGCGATGCCCCATCCGAATGCCTTTGTCCGATGGCCGCCAGCTCTTGCGCCTTGCTCGCTGTGCGGTTGGCGATCACCAGTTGTGCGGGTTGCTCGGCCAGAAACGGCAGCAAAGCGCCCCGCGCCGCGCCGCCTGCGCCCAGCAGCAACACGCGGCGGCCTTTGAGCGGGCACCCCAGGTTGTGCACCACATCGCGCACCAGGCCCACACCATCAAAGTTATCGGCATACACCTTGTCGCCTTCAAACTTGAGCGCATTGACCGCACCGGCCAGCTGCGCCCCGGGCGTCAGGTCGGTCGCATAAGCAAACGCATCGAGCTTGAAAGGTGCCGTCACATTCATGCCCCGGCCGCCAGTGGCCCGAAAGGCATCCACCGTTTGGGCAAATTCGCCCAGCGGGCCCAACACTTTGGTGTATTCCATGTCTTGCCCGGTCACCTGGGCAAAAGTCGAGTGGATCAGCGGCGATTTGCTCTGCTCAATAGGGTTGCCGATGACGGCATAACGGTCGGTCATGAAAAATTCCAGCAAATGAGGGGGTGATCTTATCGCCCCCCGAAGTGCTGACCCCACCCCAGGCTGACCCCACCTGCAAGACAACGCTTCAGCCCAGCCAGGCCGGGGTGTGCCCGCAACGTGCATCAGGGCGTGAGCACCAGATCTTTCACGGTGGTCGTCCCTGCTGCCCCCAGATCAAGCAGCGAAGCCGTGCTCTGCGTGGTGTAGCCCGTCGCCTCTCCGGTCAGGTTGTAGCGACCGGCCACCATGGGGTCCGTGCTGAATGTCAAAGCCCCACCCGAGGCATAAGGCGCACGCACTGCCGCAGCCTTGGGCAGATTCATGCTGTAAGCCGCCGTCGTCGTGTCGACCCCGATGGACGCCACATCCAGCACCTGTCCGGTGCTGAGCGTCTGGCGTGCCGACACATGCGCATCGGTCAACAAGCCATTGCTGCCGTTGGTCACCAGGCCTGCCACAGTGGCCATGTCAGAAGCCTGAAGGCGGATGGGGGTCAACGCCGTGTTAAGCGCTGTCACACCCCGGTCTGCAGCCAGAGACACCGGCACACCCGTGACAGCCGCCGTGGTCAGGTTCTGTCCGGCCACCACCACGGTGTAGTGGGTGCTTTCCGGCAAATAGGCCAGAACGAATTTACCCGTTGTGGGGTCGGGCGCTGTAGCCCGAAGATTGTTGTCGGGGTCCCGCGTGGAGACCACCACGCCCGCCGCCATTGCAGGATCGACATAGCCTTCGATCGCGGTCGTCAGGCGCCTGATGACCGACACCACCGGCTTGAGGTTGTAACGGCCGGAAGCCCCCGCTTTCACGACAGAGCGGCAGGCATCGAAATCCAGCACCATGTCGGCCACCTGACCACCCAAGACATCAAAACGTGCTTGAAGCTTGTAACCGCTTTGCTGACCGCTTGGCGTCGTGAGCGCAATCTCGTTGGTCGTGCCGGACAAGACCAGCGCGTTGGCCAGCGGATTGGCGGGCGTAGGATTGGCCGGGTTATCGGCCAACACCAGACGCACCTGCTGGTATGTGCCTGCGGGCAAGGGCAACGAACCCAGTTCCTGGAGTACCCCATTGTTGAGCGCCAGCAGGTCAACCCGCTGGGGTGAAATGCTCAACTCACGCCAACCCGTCGGCTCGGTGCCATCCGCCGTGGCGCTCTGGTTGACCCGGATCTTGTTGACGGTCACATAGACATGGTCATACCCACAGGCCGGGGCATCGGTCATGGCCAGCCTGAGCGTGCCAGTCGGTGTTGAATCGCTTGTCCCGCCGCATGCAACCAGTCCCGAGGCCACCAGCCCCAAGCCTGTCCACGACAAAGTTCTGAAAAATCGGAAAGTGTGATCTATGGGCATGCTGAACTCCATGAAGGGAATGAGAAGGAAATTTTGATCCCGGACACACGCTGCATGCGACAAGTCAACGTAAAGCGCATGCCACCCGGTTACACCTTCAACCATCCTCCTGGATTCATCCCCGCTGCACCATGGATCCTTTGGTGTGTTTTTCCTGATCCATCTGCATACACCTGTCCGCCCTTGTGGAAAACGCAGCCATCGGAACCCACCCGATCGCTTTGTTACAAAACCAACGTCAGTGCCGTCCCACCAGACGCGACACCGCCACACCCAGCGCAGCCACACCACAGGCCGCCGCGGTGAAGGCATAGGGCAGCCAACCGCGGTCTACGCTGAAGGCTATGGCCAGCACCCCGCTGGACTGGCCAAAAAACAGCAGGCAGGCAAACAAGGTGACAGCCGTGCCGCGGGATGCGGGAGCCATTTGCGTGGCCTGCACCTGCAAGGTGTTGTGCAGCATGTAAAAGCCAAACCCCGTGGCAAAACAAGCCAACATGCCCAACACCGGCTGCTGCGCCAAGGCCAGCAACAGCAGCCCCAGCACGATGCTGACCGCACCCGTGCGGACCAGCCCCCGCTCACCACCCAGCCAGACCAGCCAACGGCGCGCCAATTGGCTGTAAAGCAAACCGCCCACGCCGTAGAGCATCATCACCGACCCCGCAACCACCACGCTCAGATCAAACTGCTGGTGCAAATGGGTGGGAATGAACGCCATGACGCCAAACACCAACGCGCCTTCAATGGCCACCACCGTGAGCACCTGCCGCACACGACGGATGCGCAGCATCTGCCAGGTGTTGCTGAAATAAGCCAGAAAACCGACGGTTTCAGCCACCTGGTTGGGCGACAAGCTGCGCAACTTGCGCAGCAACAAAGCAGCCACCCCAAACACAGCAGACATCACCGCAAACGCACTGCGCCAGCCCCAGTGCTCGGCCGCAAAACCACCAAACCACAGCCCGACCATCATGCCGCTGACGGTCGCACCCATGAGTCTGGCCAGCGTCTCCTGCCTGCGGTCATAGGGCACCTGGTCCCCGATCCATGCCATGGCCAGCGGGATGATGCCAGCCGCCGCCGCGCCCATGAAAGCACGCATGGCCACAAGCACATTCAGATCGGTAGCCATGCTGGTGATGGCACTGAACACCGCACAAGCCAGCACCGCCAAAGAGATCACGCGCAGCTTGCCAAAGCGGTCACCCAGCGGGCCATAAAACAACTGCAGCACGCCATAAGCCACGGCAAAAGCCGACACCACACGCGAAGCCTCACCCGTGGTGACCTGGAACTCCTGCCCCAGCACCACCAGCATCGGGTCACACAGGCGCATTGAGGCCATGCTGGCAAAACCCGCCATGCCCATCAGTCGCAAGCTGTTGCGCTCAGCTTGCGCTGTGATGCTCATCGTGTCAGCCGTTCAGCTGCTGCTCCAGATCGTGCAGGACCTGATAGCAAGGCAGTACTTGGGCAATCGAGCTATTGGGCTCGCGGCCTTCTTTGATGGCGGCGAAGAATTCGCGGTCTTGCAACTCAATGCCGTTCATGGACACGGCCACTTGGGACACATCGATTTTTTCTTCCTTGCCGTTGACCAGATCGTCATAACGGGCGATGTAGGTGCCGGTGTCGCCGATGTAGCGGAAGAAGGTGCCCAATGGGCCGTCGTTGTTGAACGACAGGCTCAGCGTGCAGATCGCGCCGTTGGCGGCCTTGAGCTGGATGCTCATGTCCATGGCGATGCCCAGCGTGGGGTGGATCGGGCCCTGGATGGCGTTGGCCTTGACGATGGGGCTGCCGCACTGGTAAGCGAACAGGTCCACGGTGTGGGCGGCATGGTGCCACAGCAGGTGGTCGGTCCAGGAACGGGGCTCGCCCAGCGCGTTCATGTTGGTGCGACGGAAGAAGTACGTCTGCACGTCCATCTGCTGGATGTTGAATTCGCCGGCCGCGATCTTCTTGTTCACCCACTGGTGGCTGGGGTTGAAGCGGCGGGTGTGGCCGACCATGGCCACCAGGCCGGTCTGCTTCTGCAGGGCGACGACGTCCTGGGCGCCCTTGAGGCTGTCGGCCAGGGGGATCTCCACCTGCACGTGCTTGCCGGCCTCCAGGCACTGGATGGCCTGGTCGGCATGCATCTGCGTGGGGGTGCACAGGATGACGGCGTCCACTTCCTGGATGGCCAGGGAGTCGGCCAGGTCGGTGGTGACGTGCTTGACGCCGTACTTGTCGGCGATCTCCTGGGTCTTGCCCAGCTCACGGCCGACGAGGGAGATCACCTCCACGCCGTCGATGTTCTTGATGCCGTCCAGGTGCTTGATACCGAACGCGCCGGCACCGGCCAGGGCTACTTTGATGGTCATTTACTTGCTCTCCTCGAGGATCATGTGGCCCACCGCGGTGTTGGACGCGGGGACGTGATAGAAGCGCTTGGCCAGCCTGGGCGCGGGGCCGCCAGCCAGGCGATCCGCCGCGCGATCGAGAGCTACGACCAGCCTCTCAAGGTGCAGATCTGGGGCACCGGCGGCATGAGCCACCAGTTGCAAGGCCCGCGTGCCGGCCTGATCAACCGTGAATGGGACAACGCCTTCCTGGATCGCCTGATCGCCGACCCGGCGGGCCTGGCCCAGGTGCCGCACATCGACTACGT
>JACCDQ011324090.1_pt1 | contig 25464 bp, 24 predicted proteins | sample 7446031 | NCBI WGS metagenome assembly JACCDQ01 (sample SAMN15323442, study PRJNA562643) | freshwater metagenome | isolation source: river surface water | place: USA:Blue River Watershed | collected 2017-08-17 | reverse complement strand
TTCAGGTTTCAAAGGTTACAAATATCGAATATTTATTCAAATAAAATAAATAAATTGACGTTTTTCTAGCGCTTAAAACTCCAAGTTTCATGATTTATTTTCGCAATTGCTTTCTTTTTTTATGCTTTATCGGCTCACTCACCTCGTATGCGCAGGTACAAACTATTGCTTTGGACTGGTCAGGAATCGAACAGGTAATAGTTGGTGAAAAAGCGTATGATGTTCAAACAGTTAAAGATTTTGGTCTAGACAATGGCCAGCCATTCTATGCTTTTCAACAAAAGCACGGTTCAATTAATCAAGAAGTTGAAATTTTCAATGCCGTGTACGAAAAAATACCTAAGGCGCAGCAGCTCATATACGAGCAATTAGGGGTGCGCATCGCCGAGAACGCGCAAATAGAGGCGAAAATCGTATCGGAGGGTGGTCAGCCTATTTTTTCCTTTTATGTTTTACCGCTGCGTGCTGTAAATGGTTCGCTAGAGCGCTTGGTTCGAATTGATTATCGTTTTATCTCAAAAAATAATGTTCAAACAAAAGATTACGCGGCATCTTCAATTTTAGGCAGCACAAGTGGAAAGTGGTACCGCATCGCAGTCAATAAAGATGGAATTTATAAAATTGACAAGGCCTTTTTAGAAGCATGTGGTTTCAATACAACCAACCTCAATCCAGCGCATATACACATATTTGGAAATGGAGAAGGGGTGATTCCAGAGTGGAATGGTGCCTCTATAACAGATGACATCGCACAAAATGCCATTGTAGTCAGTGGTGAAGCAGATGGTACTTTTGATGCTAACGATTACGTTCTTTTTTACGGTTGGGGCGCGCACCGTTGGGAGCTTTCTGGCGGAAATCAATACAACCAAATCAGACACCCGTATTCGGATCAGTCATACTATTTTATCTATGTTGGTGCCGATGTTGCACCATTGCGCATTGCCGACTCCCCAACTATTGATGTACCGGCTGATACATTAGTTACGGCTTATGCATACAGGGATGTCTACGAAAACGACCTTGAAAACTTAGTAAAGGGTGGGCAACGTTGGTATGGCGAAGAATTTGATGTCAATTTGAGTCAGAATTTCAACTTCACCATTCCAAATGTTAGTCCTGAGCCTGTGCGCTTCCAAGTGTCGTACGCATCTAATTCTAGATCCGCGGGCAATCAAATTTCTTTAAAAAATGGAACTGAACTAATTGGTCAGATGGTGATGCCGCACTCAGGTTCTTATTATCAACGGGGTACCTTGCTTTGTGCTGACTCTACCCCAAGTAGTTCATTGAATTTAACTGTTGCCATCAATAGATTGAACCCGAGCGTGGTGACCTACCTTGACCGCATTTTGATCAATGCCCAACGACAGCTCATTTTGACAGGTTCCCAACTTAATTTTCGCGTATCAAATTGGTCTTCTACATCGAATGTGGCAAGTTATCAGCTTGGCAGCGTGAATGCCAACACATTTATTTGGGACGTCTCAGACCGACACATTCCTGTGCGCATTCCTTTGACCGTGCAGGGCAATCAGGCTACTTTTAAAACACTGGCACAATACAACGAATTGGTTGCTGCAAATGGTTCCTCGTTTTTCACACCTGAAAAAATAGGTGGTGTAGCGTATCAAAATTTACACCAGCTGCCACTTGTAGATTATATAATTGTGGCGCATCCCGATTTTTTGACAGAGGCCAATCGGCTCGCTGATTTACACCGCGCCGAAGGCCTTACGGTGCATGTGGTGCAGCCCCAAGCTATTTACAATGAATTCAGTTCGGGTATGCAAGATCCAGGCGCAATTCGCCGCTTTGTTAAAATGTTTTATGACCGCGCTTCGCTCAATGATCCTGCCGCTAAACCTAAATATTTGCTCTTATTCGGCGATGGCACGTATGATCCAAAAAATAGGGAGCCAAATAACAATAATTTTATTGTCACTTACCAAATGCCGAGCAGCGAAAATGCAATTGACGCGATGGTAGTAGATGACTTTTTTGGTATGCTCGACAATTCCGAGTCTATGAGTGCGGCAGACATGATGGATGTTGGTGTGGGTCGCATGATCATTAGCACGAGTTTGCAGGCCAAGCAAATGGTCGACAAGATTGAGCATTACATGAAAAATGGCTCCAACTTTTATCCGGTGAATAGTTCCTGCTGTATGGGAACCCAAACAGACAAGACTTTTGGCGATTGGCGCAATCAGTATTTGATCATGACCGACAACCGCGAGGGAGGCTATTTTATCAATACAGATGCTGAGCCACAATATGCCATTTCTAAAATGCTGAACCCTGAAATCAACTACAATAAACTTTACATGGATGCCTTTCCAAAGGTAGTTACGGCAGGAGGAGAGCGCTTTCCGGCAATGGTCAATGCGATAGATGCAAATATCCAACGCGGTGTGCTCGTTGCCAACTATATTGGCCATGGAGGTGAAGTAGGATTGGCAGAAGAACGCGTGGTTACCGTGGATCAAATAAATAGTTGGAGCAATATTCAGGCCTTGCATTTATTTGTCTCGGCAACATGTGAGTTCACGCGTTTTGATGACCCTGAGCGCGTGTCAGCAGGTGAGTGGGTTTATCTGAACCCAGCTGGGGGTGCCATTGCCATGCTTACCACAACACGCTCTGTTTACTTTGGTGTAAATAGCAACATCGGTATCAAATTAATTGAACGCATTTTTAACCGCTACCCGAATGGCGAGGCGTATGAGTTTGGTGAAATTGCCCGCAGAACCAAAAACGCAGCATCGGTCAGCTCCTCCAACAAGCGTAGTTTTACACTCATCGGCGACCCCGCACTGCGTTTGGCATTGCCGCGTTATCGTGTGGTAACCGATAGTATCAATGGTCTCGATCCTCAACAACAACTAGATACGTTGCGCGCCTTGAGTAAAGTAAAAATCAAGGGGCATATCGAAGATTACAGTGGCGCTGTACTTTCAAATTGGAATGGCGTGCTTACACCAACTGTTTATGACAAGCGTAAAATCCAAAATACACTTGGGCAAGATGAGGCGTCGCCAATTATATCATATGAGCAGCAAACCAATCGCATTTACCGCGGTCAAAGTAGTATAACGAACGGATACTTTGAGTTTGAATTTGTGGTGCCAAAAGACATCGCACTGCAAATTGATTTCGGGAAAATCTCGTACTATGGACAAAATGGACAAATAGATGCTCAAGGATTTGACACCTTATTTTATGTAGGCGGCATTGATCCGAATGGTGTAGCAGATGACCAAGGCCCTACTGTTCAGCTCTATATGAATCAGGAAGGTTTTGTCAATGGATCGGTAACGGATGAGAACCCAGTTCTTTTGGCGAAAGTAACGGACGACAACGGAATCAATACGGTGGGTAATGGCATTGGACATGACATCGTTGCGGTACTCGATGGACAAACTGCCCAGCCTTTTGTGCTCAATGATTTTTATGCTGCCAATCTTGATGCGTATCAATCTGGAGAGGTGCGCTATCAGTTTCAAAATCTAAGCCCTGGTCCGCATACACTTTCGTTAAAGGTTTGGGATGTCAATAACAATTCTTCCACCTCGCAAATAGATTTTGTTGTCCAGTCCAAGGAAGCACCGGTATTACAGCACGTGCTCAACTACCCCAATCCATTTACCACCCGCACAGAATTCATGTTTGAACACAATCAATCGTGTTCTTCTTTAGATGTGCAAATTCAAATCTTTACGGTATCGGGTCGTTTGGTCAAAACGATAGCGCAAGAATTGCCTACGAGTGGCTTTAGAATTAGCGGTTTATATTGGGATGGCCGCGACGACTTCGGCGATGAACTCGCAAGAGGCACATACTTATATCGCTTGAGAGTGCAAACACCAGAGGGCGCCTATGCAGAGCAAACTGAAAAACTTGTCATCTTAAAATAAAAATTCCTCAAATTCCCTATCTTTACCCTCTATATGAAAAGTTCCGGATTTTATACATTAGTTCTGAGCATTTGTTTGGTATTCATCTCTCAAAATGCTTTAGCACAACCTACTGGCGGTTCGGGTGTAACCGACAACGACCTTCAGCTCAATACCATTACCACCTCTTTGCCTTTTATGGCCATTACACCAGATTCGCGCGCAGGCGGTATGGGCGATGCCGGAACAGCATTGAGTGCCAACTCCACTTCGGTCTATTGGAATACCTCCCTTTTGAGTTTTGCCAAACAAAAATCTGAGGTGAGTTTGTCTTACACGCCTTGGTTGCGCCAACTCACCAACGACATCCATTTGTCTTATTTAGCGGGCTACAAACAACTCAATAAAGTGCACTCTATTGGTGGTGCTTTGCGTTATTTTAGCTTGGGTGAAATCACTTTTACAGATATCAACGGCGATGTACTTCGCGACGACAAACCAAGTGAGTTCGAACTCGTTGGTGCCTATGCTTTCAAGTTAGCAGACCGTTTCAGTATTGGCGTCAATGGTAAGTTTGCCTACTCTAATCTGACAGGAGGTTTAACTGTGGCGGGTGTCAATACCAAACCAGGTGTGGTAGGGGCAGCAGACCTGTCTTTTAGTTATTTCAACGACGACGCACACATTGGCAATACAGACGGTACTTACACCTTCGGTATGACCATCAATAATATCGGTAACAAAGTTTCTTATTCTGAATTGTCGCGCCGTGACTTCATCCCGATGAACCTCAAGATCGGCAATAGCTTTTTGGCAGAATTCGACGAATACAATAAAGTTACCTTTTCTGTTGACCTCCAGCGTTTGTTGGTTCCGACTCCAGCTATTTACAAGCTCATCAATGGCGATTACGTGATGTTGGCAGGTATGAACGGCGATGTAGGTATCATAACCTCCATGATGCAGTCTTTCTATGACGCTCCAGGTGTACTTGCTACCGACGAAAACGGTGACTACATCCAGAATAATGATGGTTCTTACGAAATTGTCAAAGGCACACGCCTCAAAGAAGAGTTAGCAGAAATTAACATTGCAGCAGGTGCCGAATGGTGGTACAGCGATGTGTTGGCCTTGCGCGGTGGTATTTTTTATGAAAACAAAAGCAAAGGTAATCGCCAATTTTTGAATTTAGGCGCTTCACTCAAGTACAATATGTTCTCCATCGATTTCTCTTATTTGGCTTCTTTAAACGGTCGTCAGAGCCCCTTGGCCAACACCTTGCGCTTTACCTTGCGCCTCAATCTCGGTGGCAACTAATGCAAGCCAAACCAAAGTTGCGTATTGGCTACGGCGTCGATGTTCATCAGCTCGCTGAGGGCTATCCGCTCTGGATCGGAGGTATTCAACTTCCGTCACCGCTTGGTGCGGTTGGTCATTCCGATGCAGATGTGCTCATTCATGCTATTTGCGATGCGTTACTAGGTGCCTTGGCCCTTAGAGATATCGGGTTTCATTTTTCAGACACCGATCCGCAATACAAAGGAATAGATTCAAAAATACTACTCAAAGAAGTATTTCGCTTGGTCAGTGAAAAAGGTTACGGCATTGTCAATATCGACGCCACCGTCATTTTAGAAACACCAAAAGTGAACCCCCACATCGAGCAAATGCAGCTTGTTCTCGCTGGCCTTTTGAACCTAGAAACAGATGAAATAAGCATCAAGGCCACAACCCATGAAAAGGTAGATTCTTTCGGTGAAAAGCGCGCCATTAAGGCGTATGCCTCGGCCTTGCTTTATCAGTTATAGCACTTACGGTACCAGTTGTACGTACACAACTTTTTTAGTCTCAAAAAATGCTTCTTTGTAGAAGTTGGCAATTGGAAACTCTTTGTAAGGATATTTGATGCCGGCGAGTTCTTCGCTGAGGTCTCCTCCCTTCAGATAAAGAATGCCATTTTTGAAAGGGTGTAAGTTTTTCTTACCGCTTTTCCCCTTTACCCATGTCAAAAATACGGGCATTTGAGTAACGGCTCTACTGACAATAAAATCGTAGCGGTCTTTAATGGTTTCTGCCCTTGCGTGGCTTGCTTTTACATTTTGAAGACCAAGACTCGCGGCAACTTCTTGTACTACTTTTATTTTCTTTCCGATGGAATCTACTAAGTGAAATTGTACTTCAGGAAAAAGAATGGCGAGCGGAATGCCTGGGAAGCCACCACCGGTACCGATATCCAAAATTTGTGCGCCGGGTAGGAACTGCACTACTTTTGAGATCGCCAGTGAGTGCAACACGTGTCTTTCGTAAAAGTGTTCGGTATCTTTTCTGGAGATGACATTGATTTGTGCATTCCATTCGTTGTAGAGCGTTTCTAAAGCAGCAAACTGCTTGAGCTGCTCTGGGCTTAGATCAGGGAAATAGTGCTGAAGGAGGGTCATTAGATGCTGTCTTTGGTCTGCTGCATCATGGCGGCGAGGAAGTCTCTGGCGCGAAACAATTGCGCTTTAACGGTGCCGAGGGGTAAGTTGAGTTCTTCGGCAATTTCTTCGTAGCTCTTTTCTTCGAAATAACGCTTCTCTACGAGTTCGCGGTATTTGGGCTTGAGTTTACTCACTAAAAGGCGCATGTGTACCAGGCGCTGACCTTGGATAATGGTTTCTTCAGGATTGAGCGTCTGTGATTTGGCATCGATGTGCATGCGTTCACCATCACTCGTAGTAATACCTCTATCTATGGAGGTTACTTCGATGCGTTTTTTACGGATAAAATCGATACAATTATTGGAAGCAATTTTAAAGAGCCAAGTACTAAAAGCAAAGCTTGGTGAGTATTGGTCTAGGCGGGCAAATGCTTTTCCGAAAGCTTCTATGGTGAGGTCGTCTGCGTCATCGGAGTTTTTGACCATCTTGAGCATCATGAAATAAATGGAGTCTCGGTAGCGGTCTAGGAGATCTGCATAGGCGGCTTGACTTCCCGATCGGGCTGCAGCAACCAAGTGCAGGTCTTGTTTGGCTTTATCAGATAAATGCTCGTTTTCTACCATCGGTAATATTTTTGCCTTTCGGATATATAATAAACGATGGGCATCAAGATACTATAAAATAAATCCCAGGCTGGAAAAAACAACATGAGTTGCTTTTCGCCAAGTTTTTTTAGGCAAGTACCTTGCAGCCACCATTTGATTGCAATTACACCAATAAAAATACTAGACCCTAAAGGCAAGTAATTTAAATTCAAGCACAAAGCAACGAAAGAAATCCACATCAAAATCAGGCTGAGTGGATAGATTCCTAACAACACTTTCTTAATAACAGAATAGCGGGCTGAACTAATGTGATATTTTGCCTTTTGCCTGAGCCAATCGGACCAAGTAGCAGGTGCTGCTGACCTGACAAATGAATCAGGGTCTTCGGAAATATTGACTTTGCTAAATTGAAGGGCATCTTGCAATAGCAAATCGTCGTCTCCGGGGCTAATGGCATAATGAGACTTGAAACCATTGACCTTCTGAAACAATAATTTAGAGTAAGCTAAATTGCGGCCGTTTGCTTTAAACGCATTGCCCGCAAGTGCATAACTAAAAGCACTGGCGCCCATCCAAGCGTTATCAAAACGCACTAATTTGTTGAAAAAACCTTTTGTTTTGGTGAAGGGGCTGTAGCCAATAACGAGTTGTTGTTGGGCGTTGAGTTTGCTCATGACTTGCTTGAGCCATTGTGTACTGAGGGGTTGGCAGTCGGCATCTGTCAGGACAAAATGCTCATAAGAGGCTGCTTTGATTCCGAGTGTAATGGGAAGTTTTTTGCCAAGTTTGAGGTGTGGGCTGCGCGAGATCTCTACAACTTTTAATTGCTTGAATTGATGGGCAAAGGCGGTAAGTATCCAGTTGCTGTCATCGATACTTTGGTTATTGACGACAATCACTTCATATTGAGGATAATCTTGACTCAATATGGTAGGGAGGTGCTCGTATAGGTTGTCGGATTCATTTCGAGCGGCAATGATGACGGAAACAGGTGGGAAGTGCTGCGCGGTTATGTTTTCATTTTTTCGTTTGAAAGCAAATCTGGCGTAAAAGTAAAATGCATACACTAATTGGACAATACTAAAAAGTATGCCGCTGATTAGCAAATAGGCCCAATAGTCGTTTTGAATGCTCGGTAAGTAGTTCATCTCTGAGTACAAAGATGTCTAGGGAATTTAAATACCCGTATCTTTGCTCTAGGTATTTTTCAACATTGTTATGCACTTTGATCTTTTAAAGACAGATTCCCAATCCAAAGCACGCCTCGGAAGGTTGCACACTGCTCACGGCACCATAGAAACACCCATTTTCATGCCGGTGGGCACTGTAGGCTCTGTCAAAGGGGTGCATCAGCAAGAGCTGCGCGATGACATCAATGCTCAAATCATTTTAGGGAATACCTATCACTTGTTTTTGCGTCCGGGCACAGAAGTGCTTGAGGCTGCCGGAGGTTTGCATCAGTTCATAGGTTGGGAGCGCCCAATTCTGACGGATAGCGGTGGATATCAAGTTTATTCACTATCCGGATCGCGCAAAATTCAAGAAGAAGGCGTCAAGTTTCAATCGCACATAGATGGCAGCTACCATTTCTTCACGCCAGAAAGGGCAATTGAAATTCAGCGCAGTATAGGTGCAGACATCATCATGGCTTTTGACGAATGCACGCCGTATCCCTGCGACTACGCCTATGCCAAACGTTCTATGCACCTCACGCACCGTTGGTTGGGCCGTTGTTTTACCGCTATGGAGCAATCAGAGCCAAAATACGGCTACGAGCAGGCGTTGTTTCCAATCGTACAGGGAAGTACTTATAAGGACCTCAGAGAAGCATCTGCGCACGCAATTGCGTCATTTGATGCAGTCGGAAACGCTATTGGCGGTTTGTCGGTAGGTGAACCCGATGACGAACTCTACGAAATGACTGATTTGGTTTGCAATATTCTACCTCAAGATAAACCACGCTATTTAATGGGTGTAGGCACGCCAATTAACTTGTTGGAGTCCATCGCACTCGGTGTAGATATGTTTGATTGCGTGATGCCAAGTAGAAACGCTAGACACGGCTTGCTCTACACGTGGGAAGGCACGATCAATATCAAAAATGAAAAATGGGCCAAAGATTTTAGCCAACTAGACCCAACTAGTCAGGTCTGGGTAGATCAAGTTTATACCAAAGCATATTTGCGTCACCTTATCAAAACCGGTGAATATCTCGGTATTCAAATTGCGACTATTCACAATTTGGCGTTTTATTTGGAACTCATGCGGGTGGCCAGAGAAAAAATTGCCAGTGGTGAATTTGTAGCTTGGAAAAACCAAGTAGTCCAAAAATTGGGTCAGCGCTTATAGACATGCTCAAACGCATCGACCGCTATATCATCAAGAAATTCCTGAGCACGTTTTTTTTCATGCTCGGCCTGATCATGTTATTTTCGGTTGTCTTTGACATTTCTGAAAAGTTGAGCGAGTTCATCAGCAACAAAGCACCCTTACACGAGATATTCTTCAGCTATTACGTCACTTTTATCCTCTATTACGGGAATACCTTCTCGTCAATGATTATTTTTTTGTCGGTCATTTGGTTCACGGGCAAAATGGCACAAAATACCGAGATCATTCCTATTTGGTTCTCAGGTCGGCCCGTTACCCGCTTTTTGCGACCATATTTTATTGGCGCCACTATTCTCACCATTATGTCTTTGGTGCTCAATCATGTTATTATTCCAAGAACCAACAAAATTCGTTTGGCTTTTGAAGAGCGCTATTACCGCGATATATTAACGGTCAATAATTACCAAGCCGAATATCCTGGTAATGAGCTTGTTTATTTTTCTAACTACGCAGCAGAAGAGCAGCGCGTCAATGACCTCACCATTCAAAAATGGAGCAAAGACAACAAACCGATCTACTTTTTGCGCGCCCGCTTTGCCAAAAATAAGCCGGGTACTAATGAGTGGCAATTGACAGACTACTACGAAAAAAACTATGAATTCCCGAAGGCCAAACTCATCCATGGCCGCCATAAGGACACCACCTTTGTGTACCGCATCGAGGAAATGGCCCAGCGCGACAACGCTGCACAAGCGCTCACATTTACTGAGCTCAAAAACGCCATTGAACGCGAAAAATTAAAAGGCTCAAAGCTTGTGCCTGACTTTGAAATAGAACTCCATCAGCGCACCGCTTTTCCTTTTGCAACTTACATTCTCACCCTAATTGGTGTATCAGTCGCCTCTCAAAAAAAACGTGGAGGCATTGGTATGAATATCGCTATTGGGTTGGCATTTATTTTTGTATATATTTTCGCCATGAAGATGCTTACTGTGGCTGCTGTGAAAGTTGGTTTCCCTACGCTGTGGTCAGTTTGGTTACCCAATTTGCTGTTTGCAATTATTGCGCTTGTGTTTTATCAGCGCTCCCAAAAATAAGTCCCCATTTTCCTAAGGTTAACTGCAGGCCATCTTCTGCGGCACCCACATTCGGATGCACTGTGCGTGCTTCTAATAGGTGTTGGAGCGCGTCGTCATAACGCGATGAAAAATGACCGAGCAGCAAGTATTTACAGTTAGCCAATGCGGCTTGTTGGGCGGCTTGTTGGGCCGTTGAATGAAAGGTTTGTTTGGCACGTTCAACGTGCTGTTGGTTAAAAGTTGCTTCGTGATAGAGCAAATCTACATCTTGAATGGCATGTAGATAGCTCGGACTTGGCTTGGTATCCGAACAATACGCATAACTATAAACTGGTTGCGCTGCTAGCGTGTAATCTTTGTAATTGTACTTTTTACCATTTCTTTCTATCGACAACCCAGCCTTAAGTTTGGGCATGTCTTCGATCAATAATCCAGCTGCTGAAATCGCTTCTTTGTTGAGGTTCAGTAATTTGGGTTTTTCATTGATGCGGTAACCAATGGTCGGAAGCCTGTGTTTGAGGGCAAAAGCGTGAATTTCTATCAGGCGGTCTTCGAAAATCAGTTGAGATTTGCCGGGTTGAATCGTGTGAAAAGTAATGTCGAATTGCAGTGGGTGCCCACCTGCAGCAAGCATGGCCCTGATGAGTGCTTCTAAGCCAGGAGGTCCATAAATACTGAGTTTTTTATTGCGACCTAATAAGTGCATGGTGGAAAGCAGGCCCGGCAAACCAAAAAAGTGATCGCCGTGGAGGTGTGAAATCAGGATGAACTGGATCTTTTGGAGTTTTAGTCCGTATTTGCGCAATTGTTGTTGGGTGCCTTCAGCACAATCGATCAGAATATGTCTTTCATTGCAGTTGACATATTGAGCAGATGCTTGCCTTTTGCTTGTAGGTAAGGATGCGCCTGAGCCGAGTATGTGTAGCTCAAAACTCACCTTGCAATTAAATCTAGTGCTGCGTCTGTGGTGTTTCCGATGGTGAGTACTTTGTCTAGCTGAGCAATTTCTATGAGCTTGAGCACGTTTGGTTGTAAACCTGAAAGCGCAAATTTTCCGTTGGTGTCTTTGCAAAGACGGTTGGCGATGAGCACGGCAGACAGCCCAGAGGAGTCGCAGTATTTGGTTTTACTCATGTTCAATACGATGTAGTTGGTACCTACCTTATTGAGCTGTAAAAAGTGGGCTTTGAGCTCAGGTGCATTACTGGCGTCGAGTTTCTCAACTTCGGTACTGACAACCACAATTTGGCCCTGCGGGTCCACGGAGAAATTCATAGCAATGATTTGCTCAAAAATAACGAAATTATCTTTCGATTTTTGCCGCGAGTAAATAAATTACGGCCATTCGAACCGCAACGCCGTTTTCTACCTGATCTAAAATGATACTTTGCGAGCTATCGGCAACGTCCGAGGAAATCTCTACACCGCGATTGATAGGCCCTGGGTGCATGATCACGATTTCTTTGGAAAGACTGTCCAATAACGTTTTATCTAGGCCAAATTGCTGAGAATATTCGCGCAGCGAAGGAAAGTATTTGATGTCTTGACGCTCGAGTTGGATGCGCAACATATTGGCGACATCGCACCATTCGAGTGCTTCTCGGAGGTTGTGAGACACCTGTACGCCGAGTTCTGAAATGTATTTTGGAATGAGCGTGCTGGGGCCACAAACCATGACTTCTGCACCGAGTTTTTGAAGACAATAAATATTGCTCAAAGCAACTCTCGAGTGAAGAATATCGCCAACGATTACCACTTTTTTTCCTTCGACACTACCTAGTCTTTCTTGGATAGAGAAGGCGTCTAGTAGTGCTTGGGTGGGGTGTTCGTGTGTGCCGTCGCCAGCGTTAACAACGCGTGCTTTGATTTTTTGAGATAAAAACTTTGCCGCGCCTGGGTTGGGATGACGCATCACGACCATGTCTACTTTCATGGCCAAAATGTTGTTGACGGTATCGACAAGTGTTTCTCCTTTTTTAACCGAAGAGCCTGCTGCACTAAAGTTGACGACATCGGCAGAGAGGCGTTTTTGGGCTAATTCAAAAGAGAGACGGGTACGGGTAGAGTTTTCAAAAAAGACGTTGGCAATTGTTATATCGCGAAGAGATGGAACTTTCTTGATTGGGCGGTTGATTACTTCTTTGAAACGAGCTGCAGTTTCGAGGATAAGTTCGATGTCTTGACGCGTGAGGTCTACGATGCCGGTAAGGTGATCAACGCTGAGCTGCTTCATTGCCTTCTTTTGTGAATAATAATACTTGGTCTTGTCCTTCGATTTCTTTCCATTCTACAGCTACACGCTCAGAAGCGAGTGTATCGACTGTTTTGCCAATATAATCTGCTTGAATGGGTAAGTCGCGGCTAAAGCGACGGTCAATGAGTGTGAGCAATTGGACTTGAGATGGGCGTCCAAAAGTGAGTAACGCATCTAAGCCTGCACGGATGGTGCGTCCGGTAAATAAGACATCGTCGATAAGGATAATGCGCTTGTTTTCTATGGAGAAATCGATGTTGGTTATGCTAGGGAGCAGTGGTGTTTCTCTGCGGCGGAAGTCGTCGCGGTGAAAAGTGATGTCGAGGTTGCCTGCTTGAATTGGATGGGCCAGAATAGCCTCAAGTTGCGCTTTAATGCGTGTAGTGACATGGATGCCACGTGGCTGAAGGCCAATTAAAACGGAGTTCTCGAAGGTGTCGTGGGTCTCAATGAGTTCATGAGAAAGGCGTTTGAGCGTCAGTTCGAGCTGGGTGGCATTGAGGATGACTTGCTTTTCCATTACTGCAAAGATACTTTAAAAAATCTTTTTTGCAGAAGGCAAATCCGATAATAAGAAAAAACTACCTGTTATCCAAAGAAGATCATGTGGCTGCATTTGCTTTTCTATCTCAGAAATAGCTCTTGGTAAGTCTTCAAAAAGTTGCTTCACACCTAAAAGTTGCCAATCTGCTGCACTTTTGGATCTCGGATTTCTGAAAACACAAGCAGCAACTTTGGCATGTTTGGGAAAGAGGTCTAAAATTTCTTGTGCATCTTTATCTTTAGCGGCACCATACAAAATGTAAAGTTGCCCCGTGCATTCTTCTTCAATTAGTGGAATAGTGGCAGCAATGCCAGCCGGGTTGTGCGAGACATCTATCACAATTTTTGGTGTGTCTTTCCAATGTTCAAAGCGTCCAAAAAATCCGGTATTGGTCTTGAGGTTTTCAAGTGCTGCTAATTGCGTTTGAAGAGGAAGCTCAACACCAATGACTTTTAAGGCCAATAAGGCAGTGTTGAAATTGTGGATTTGATACCCAGAAAGCGACACAGTTTGGGGCAGGTCTATGGCATCTTCGCAAAAATAAATGGGTGCATTCAGCACACGCGATTGAGCTTCAAAAATGGCTTGAGTTGGGCTTGATTTTTCACCGATTACAACAGGTGTCTTGGTTTTAATGATGCCTGCTTTTTCGCCTGCAATTGCCTCAAGCGTGTTCCCAAGAAAATCTTGGTGATCCAAGCCAATGTTTGTAATGATGCTTACTTTAGGGTTGATGACATTCGTTGCATCGAGCCTGCCGCCTAAGCCAGTTTCTATCACGATGTAGTCGCAGTTTTCTTGCTGAAAATACAGCAAAGCCATGGCAAAGGTGAGTTCAAAAAAACTCGCGTCAATTGTGGCATTTAAAGCCTGATACTTAAGGCAGAACGCAATGACATCTTCTTGAGAAATTGGGCGGCCATTGACGCGAATGCGTTCCGAAAAATCGAAAATATGCGGCGAGGTGAACAGCCCTACTTTTGAGCCGCTTTCTTGCAGTAAACTTGCGCAGTAGGCTGCAGTGCTGCCCTTGCCATTCGTTCCTGCAATGTGAATAGAAGGTAGCTTATTTGGATCAAGCTGCAAGAGTGCCATGAGCTCATGAACGCGTTCAAGTCCGGGCTTGTAAGCTTCAGCCCCTAAGTTTTGATAGGCAGGAAAGCGCTCAAATAGCCAACTGACACATTCTTGATAGGCGCTTTTTTGTTCCATATTAGAGCATCAAAAAAGTCAGAACGCCGCCAATATAACCAGCCAACGCAAGTAAAGCGATGCGCTTGAGATACCAGCCAAAGCCAATGTTTTCCATACCCATGGCAACGACACCGGCTGCTGAACCAATAATCAAGATTGAACCTCCCGTGCCTGCCGTGTAGGCAATAAAATGCCAAGTTTCGGCGTCTAAGCCGTCTTTGAACATCCCAATGCTGGCTGCCACAAGCGGAACGTTGTCTATAACAGCTGAGGCCAGCCCTAAAAATGAGATATACAATTCTTTGGAAATTCCAGAGGCCAAAACGTTTTCACCGAGTTGTTCGATAAGGCCAAGGCTTTCCATGCCGGCTACGGTCATCAGGATTCCTAAGAAAAAGAGAATAGAAGGCATTTCAATTTTGCTCAACGCTTTGAGGGTAGGGCCAACGTGTCCGCTGTTGTTTTGCTCGCTGAGCGAACTCAAGTTGAGGTTTCTTTTACTGGCGATTTCACCAATAATGGCAAAAACAGCAAGCGAAAACATCATGCCCATGTAGGGTGGGAGGTGGGTTATGGATTTGAAAATCGGGACAAAAATGATGAGTCCGAGGCCGCTGAGCAAAATAAGGCTAGAAACTTTATTTTGTTGAATTACGGATGAAGCAGGAAGGTCTTGCTTGAAAATCTTGATTTTTTTGGCGATCAGCAAGGGGATGAGTAAGGTCACAACAGCGGGTAAAAAGATATGCGCTACAAGTTTGAACGCACTCACTTTTCCGGCAATCCAAAGCATGGTCGTGGTGACATCTCCAATTGGAGACCATGCGCCACCCGCATTGGCAGCAATGATCACAAAACCGGCCATCCACATGCGCAATTCTTTGTCTTGGACTATTTTGCGCAGAATGGAAACCAGGACAATTGTTGCGGTTAAGTTGTCTATGATAGCAGATAAAAAGAAACCAAGGATAGAAATAACAAGCAGTAATTGGTAGGCCGTTTTGACTTTGATCAAGGACTGCACACTTTTGAAACCATCAAAATAATCGATCATTTCGACAATGGCCATTGCGCCCATTAGAAAGATGAGGATTTCGGTTGTTTTGCCAAAATGATGCAAAAGCAGTTCTGAAAGCGCAGCTATATCCGTCGCATTCAAAGCAATGAGGGCCCAGGAAAGGGTCATCATGAGCAATGCGGGAATGAGCTTGTCGATTTTTAATAAATGCTCAAAGCTGATCGCGGCATAACCAATGATAAAGATAAGTATCAACGACAGCTCCATCATGTATTAAACGAGTTGTTTGAGGGCTATTTCAAAAGCCGTTTTGGCGATCCCTCTTGTACTTGAATTGACTTGATGCGTATTTTGCAATGCTTTGTAGATCGTTTGACTAGCGTCCTCAAAAATGAGTGCGTCGTCTAGCGTAGGGAGGTCCGAACTCATGAGGTAAGCAAAAACGCGTGCCATACCGCAATTGGCAATGAAGTCAGGAATAAGGGCCAAAGATGCATCGGCTCTTTCGGCAATAGGACCAAAGAAAATTTCTTGATCGGCGAAAGGTACATTTGCACCAGATGAGATGACCTCTACACCTGCACCAAGTAATTGTTCTAATTGCGCTTCGGTGATCATGCGGCTACCTGCACACGGAATAAAGATGTCTGCTGGCGTTGACCAAAAAACGTTATTTACTTCTTCGTAGCTCAGTAGGTTTGGTGCACTGAGTTCGTTGCCGTTTTTTTGAATAAAGAGTTCTTTAATTCGTTCAAAACTAAAACCTTCTGTCTCGATGAGCCCGCCAACGCGATCGATGATACCTACAATTTTGGCACCTTTTTGAGCCAGGTAATAGGCAGCAGCAGAACCTACGTTACCCCAACCTTGCACCAATACGCGTTTGCCAGCTAATTGCCCGCCCCAAATATTGTAATAATGGTCAATTGATGCCGCTATACCATAGCCAGTAATCATGTCCGCAACAACATAATTTTTGCTGAGTTCAGGGCTGTATTTTGTGTCTTGAATGACTTTTGCAACACCGCGCTGAAGTTGGCCAATGCGATTGATTTTTTGGTCGTCGTTGGGTTTGAAATGTCCGTTGAATACGCCTTCTTGTGGATGCCATACTCCGAACTCTTCGGTCATGGGGATCACTTCATGTATTTCGTCTACATTGAGGTCTCCGCCGGTGCCGTAATAAGATTTGAGCAGCGGTGATACTGCGGCAAACCAACGTTTGAGCACTTCTTTTTTGCGCGGATCTTTGGGGTCAAAATTGATACCAGATTTAGCGCCTCCAATTGCAGGCCCAGCTACTGTAAATTTAACTTCCATGGTTTTGGCCAAAGATTCGACTTCTCGCTTGTCTAGGCCAACGCGCATTCTTGTGCCTCCACCTGCAGCACCACCGCGCAAGGAGTTGATCACTACCCAGCCTTCGGCTTCAGTGAATGCATCTTTCCATTCAAAAACGATTTCGGGTCTTTTATTTTCAAATTTGGAGAGGAGGTCTTTCATATGGAATTGTTGTTGTGTTAGCGTTGCAAAAATACCAATTTTAAGCGGGCACAGCGCTTTTTTTACCAGATGCGTCCTTGAAAGTCGTGCAGAACGCCAGTCCTGAGCGCCTCTTTAGCACCGGTTACTTCTTTGAGCGTGGTGGTTTCTTTTCTGAGATAGCGTGCCCCCAAAAAAGCAAAAATGACAGCCTCTTTGTAGTCAATGAGCGCGGGTTCGGGAATAAGCAGTTTGCCCTGAAAAGATTTTTGGAGTGTTTCGATGAGAAAATCATTGTGGGCACCGCCACCGGTGATGTAAACTTTTTGCAACTGGAGCAGCTCAAAATACTTGATGCAGAGTTTGTTTAGGATGTCAATGTGCGTGCGCATTTTGTCTGGCAAAGTTAGTGTTTCAAAAAGGGGTAGATACTGTTGCTCAAGCCATTCAGTCCCCAGCGATTTTGGCCCTTCTTGCTGAAAAAAGGCAAGTCCAGTGGCTTTTTGAACTACTGCAGCATCAACAGTGCCCGAACGCGCTAATGCACCGTTTTCATCGAATGATTTGCCAATCGTTTGCATCCATTTATTCATGGGTAAATTTGCCGGCGCAATATCGAAAGCGAGCGTTTGTGCATTTTTCTCGGTAGAAATATTTGCAAAGCCACCCAAGTTCAGAAAACCGTCGGCATATTTTGAAAAAAGCAGTTTGTCGCCGATAGGCACGAGTGGCGCGCCTTGCCCTCCTGCACTGACATCTAGGGTTCTAAATTGAGAGATTACCGGTATTTTAGTGAGGTAATTGAGTGTGGCGCCACAGCCAATTTGCGTGGTGTAGCCTTTTTGCGGCTGATGGAATATTGTTTGTCCGTGTGAGGCGATTGCGGTGATTTGTTCCCGTTGGATGCCAAAATCGAGTATAAAATCATTGACACATTTGGCATAGAAGTGTGCAATTTGTTGATCGAGTTCAAAAACTTGCTGTGCACTCAGTGAAAAAATAGCAAAAAGCTGCTCAAAAATTGCTTGCGGTAATGGGTAGGTTTTATTGTTAAGTAATTTAAAATCAGTGCTTTCATTAGTTGAAAAGTCAAAAGCGACATGTGCGATATCCAGCCCGTCTAGCGAGGTGCCAGACATCAGGCCTAATAACTGCATATTATTGTAGGAATTTGCTTTCAAGAGTTTCGGATTTCGTTTATTTTTGTCAAAATTAAAATAAATCAGTCAACATGAATTTTGAACTCACTGAAGAGCAACTCGCCGTCAAAGAAGCCGCCCGAGATTTCGCACAAAATATCCTCAAACCTGGTGTCATCGAACGCGATAACCAACAAAAATTTCCAGCTGAGGAAATCAAACAACTTGGCGAACTCGGTTTTATGGGCATGATGGTCGATCCGAAATACGGAGGTAGCGGCATGGATACCTTATCTTATGTCATTGCTATGGAAGAAATTTCAAAAGTAGATGCGTCCACTTCAGTTTGTATGTCGGTCAATAACTCTTTGGTTTGCTGGGGTCTTGAGAACTTCGGTTCCGAAGAACAAAAACAAAAATATTTGGTTCCGCTTGCCAAAGGTGAGAAAATCGGCGCATTCTGTCTTTCTGAACCAGAAGCAGGTTCAGATGCGACATCACAGCGCACCACAGCAGTAGACATGGGTGACCACTACCTATTAAACGGCACCAAAAACTGGATCACCAACGGTTCATCTGCTTCTGTTTATTTGGTCATTGCACAAACCAACCCAGAGCTCGGTCACAAAGGTATCAACGCCTTAATTGTAGAGCGCGGCACGGAAGGTTTTGTAATCGGTGCCAAAGAAGATAAAATGGGTATCCGCGGTAGCGACACACACACATTGTTGTTCAACGACGTCAAAGTACCTAAAGAAAACCGCATCGGTGAAGATGGCTTTGGTTTCAAATTTGCCATGAAAACGCTTTCAGGAGGTCGCATTGGTATTGCTGCACAAGCCCTAGGTATTGCAGGCGGCGGCTTGGAGTTGTCTTTAGCATATGCCAAAGAGCGCCAAGCTTTCGGAAAAGAGATTTTCAAGCACCAAGCAATTGCCTTTAAATTAGCCGATATGGCTACCGAAATTGAAGCCGCTCGTTTGTTGGTTTACAAAGCCGCCCAAGACAAAGACGCAGGTCGCAACTACGATCAATCTGGCGCAATGGCCAAGCTATATGCTTCTAAAGTGGCTATGGAACAAACCGTTGAGGCTGTTCAGATCCATGGTGGCTATGGTTTTGTGAAAGAATACCACGTAGAGCGCCTCATGCGCGATGCAAAAATCACCCAGATTTACGAGGGCACTTCCGAAGTTCAAAAAATCGTGATTTCTAGAGGTATTCTCAACGCTTAATACTCAAGTCAATGCTCGCACCGTTCAACCTACAGCAATGGATCGATGAAAATCGAGATTTGCTAAAGCCGCCTGTTTCTAACAAAAACCTTTACAAAGAGGCGGGTGATTTCATAGTCATGATTGTGGCGGGGCCAAATGCGCGCAAAGACTATCACTTCAACGAAAGTGAAGAGCTTTTCTACCAACTAGAAGGCGAGGTTACGGTCCGTATCCAACACGAAGGCAAAGCAAAAGATATTATCGTCAAAGAAGGCGAAATGTTTTTGTTACCAGCCAATACCCCGCATTCACCTGCTCGTGGTGCCAATACAATTGGCCTGGTCATTGAGCGCGTGCGCCGAGGAACCGACTTACAAGATGGCCTGATGTGGTTTTGTGAAAATTGCAACGCGCACCTGCATACCTATCGCTTCCCTCTAGAAAATATTGAAAAAGATTTCTTGCCCCGATTTAAAGAATTCTACGGGTCTGAAGACCTCCGCACTTGCAAATCGTGCGGTCATCAAATGGAAGTGGACCCTAAATTTGTTTAGGGTCCACTTCTTTATTGGGGTTTGATAAATTTTGTCGCTGCTCAGCTCAGTTGCTGAAAACCTCCAAATTTATTGTTGAATAAATGTGAGGCGGTGTTGGTCACCCGTCTGAAAAATCTCTTCTTCAAGTACCAAGCGTTTGTTGCGCAATTCTTTGACACTGTATTCATGTACAGGATTAACCGTTGTGGTGTCTGCATAGAAAAACACACTGGTTTCGTCTTCTCCAAATTTCCACGTACCATGACTGTACGTGCCTTGAATTTGACCGAGTTCGTTGGCATAATTTGAAATAGAATATGTGCCGTCTTTGTCAATACTCATTTTTGTTGTGATGCTTGCATCAAAGACGTTATTTCCATTAAGAACGTAATCAGAGAGTTTCCAGTCGTTGCAAAGACGTGCTTTTCTAGAATGAATAGAAAAAGACGGGCCTTCGCTAAATTTTGAACAGCTAACAAGGCCAAGGGTCAATAAAGAAAGTGAAAAGAGAACAGACTTCATTTTGTGTTTTTTTTCAAATGTACTACTTTTTGGTCAATAAAAAAGCCGCAACGAATTGCGGCTTTGATTTCAAAGTTTGAAATATGCTTATTGAGCAGTGTATGTTTGAATAACGGTATCTGTTCCGTCAACAGCTTTTAATTTGAGTTCTTTGCCAGCTAAACGAACAATTGTTTGCGTATCTGTACCACTTAAACCATCAACCGTAGTGATAAGTTGAGTTTTGTCATCAGAAAAAGCCCAAGTACCAGTGTAGTCGTTGGTGTAATTGAAGCCCATGTAGCTGTAATTGATTACGGTGCTGTAAGTACCTTCTTTGCTAATTACCATGGTTTGTGTGAGGCCAGTTAATGCGTCTGCTACACCATTTGTGGTTTGAGCGGTTAATTTCCAAGATCCTGCCAAACGCGAAGTTTTTGAAGACAAAGCCAAAGATGGGCCTTCTTCGTATTTGCTACAAGAGGTAAGGGTGGCTGAGCTCACTGCTAAAGTTGCCAAGCCGATAAAAAATAGTCTTTTCATAATTTTCAAGTTTTAACAAAACTAACTAAAGACTTGAACATTCGCAATATCCTAAGTAATTTTGTTTCATGAAACTAGTTCTGCTACCAAGCCTCCTTTTTCTTTTCATTTCTTGTAGCCAAACAAATACAAAAAATGAGCAAAACGATACTCAAGTAAAAGTTTGTAAAAGTGTCAAAGCCAATACCACACAAAAATTTGGTGTCAAGGGAATGGTTTGTAAGATGGGTTGTGGTGGTAGCATTCGCAAGGCTTTAAAAGAAACTTGTGCTGTTGAGCAGGTCGAGGTCAATTACGTAGATTCACTTCAAGAACAAACCATCAAAGTACATTACGATCGCCAAAAATTAGGACCAACACAAATGATCACGTTGCTGTCTCAATTAAACGACAAGCAATTTAGCGTCAGAACCCTAGGCGAACCCCAAGCACTCCAATGAAACTTTATTACCGACAACTCGGCCAAGGCAAACCATTGGTGATTCTACATGGTCTTTTTGGTTTTTCTGACAATTGGCAAACCCACGCTAAAAAATTGGCTGCGTATTACGAAGTCACCCTGGTAGATTTGCGCAACCATGGTCATTCAGGTTGGTCAGATGAGTTTTCTTATGCGCTCATGGTGCAAGATCTTCATGAATTGCTTACCGACCTAGGGATACAAAAACCAATTTTACTTGGGCACTCCATGGGGGGAAAGCTCGCCATGCATTTTGATCAAACCTATCCAAATTCCATTGAAAAGCTTTTGGTTGTCGATATGGGAGTGAAGGCCTATCCGCCGCATCATGCGCATATTCTTGCAGCTATCCATGCCATTGACCTTACTAAAATGAGCGCTAGAAGCGAAGCAGAGGCCATTCTCAAAACGTTTGTTGAATCAGAAGGAATTCGTCAGTTTTTACTCAAAAATTTATACTGGGAAGAAAAGGGCAAACTGGCCTGGAGAGTCAATTTTCCTGTACTAGAAGCCAGCATGACCGAAATTCTGAGCGCCTTGCCAGCTCAAGAATCATTTACACCAACGCTCTTTATTCGGGGCTTGCTTTCTAATTATATTTTAGACGATGACATCCCGGTCTTGGAAAGTTATTTCCCTGATTCGCAACTTGCATCTATCCCAAATGCAGGGCACTGGGTACATGCCGAAGCACCAGAGGCTTTTCTAGATGCTGTTTTGTCTTTTAGTTTAAGGTAAGCTAGGGTTCTTCTGAAAAAGGTCTAGCGCTCTTCTGAAAAAGGTATTTTCTAGCCCTTGTGCAGTATTAAAATTATGTCCAATAAAAAAGGGAGCCCGAAGGCTCCCTTTTCTTTTTCCCGTAAGGGAAGTATTATTTGCGAACTGCTAATTTTTTGCTCACTGCTGTACCGTTAGCATTAACGTTTACAGTGTACATACCGCTGTTCAAAGCTGTTGTGTTGATTTCAACAACTTGTGTACCGTTTACACCAGACAAAGTTTGTGTAGCAACAACTTTACCAGCCATGTCAACTACATTGATGATGACATCAGATGTGTTTTTAACATTGAAAGTAACGCTTGTTGCGTCAGTAGCAGGGTTTGGAGCTACTTCAAGACCAAAGTTGTTAGCTGTTTCTTTCATACCCAATGCTGGATCGAAATTCATGCGTACCATTGGTTGTGATGTTGTGTAGTACCAAGTAAGGTCTGTCATGTCGTAGTAGAAACAAGTTTGAACTGGAGCTGGGCCAGCAGTACCAACAACTAAGTCGTTTGTTGCACCACCGTCACCGTTAGAACCAGCTACCAAAAGGTAAGCCTCACCTGCGTTAAGTGGGTAATTACCACCTAAGAAAGAAAGTGTTACTTCAGCGTCGAGGTCGTTTGCAGTCAATACATACGGACCAGTTTCGTCTACGTAAAGGAAGTCACCTGTTGTTGGGTCAATAGAATACAATTTGAGGTACATTTCAGCACCTACTTCAGCAGAACCATTGATGTATACAGAACCACCACCGATTGTAGTGTTTGCGAAGATGTCAAAAATGTTACCAACTTCAAAGCCCATACCGCTATTGAAAGAACCGTTTAGTGCAGTTCCGTTGTCGCGCGCATAAACATATGGGTTGATAGCAATAGAAGCAAAGTTTGCTAAGGTGTTGTTTGTTGGGTCACCTTCTGTATTGCCAATAGCAACAGTACCAGACAAAGAAAGTGTAGCGTTAGCTGTACCTGGTGTGAAAGCAGTAGCACAAGCAAGTGTGTCGATGTTTCCAACCAATACTGGTGTAGCAACAGATGAGCTAGAAAAAGTTCCAGCTGTAGCTGTAAATACAGCGTCTTGCTGATCTTGTGCACCGATGTTTTCTACAACACCAGAGAATTCGATTGCAGTAACTTGTGATGTAGGAACTTGGTAGTAAGCCAAACGCTCAGCCCAGAAACCTGTAGAACCCCAGTAAATGCTGTTCAATTTAAGGTCGTTAGCTTCAGGTACATAAAGTTCGACGTCGTCAACTGCCCAATACCAACCCCAATAGTCGTTGTCATTGTAGTAGAACTGTACTTTCACTTGTGAAGAACCAGCAGCAATTGAAGAAACATCAATGATAGTTACTTCTGGGTTAGCAGAGTTTTGGTTTGGTGTAAAATAATCTACTTCGTCAGAAACAAGGAATTCTGTCCAAGTTGCACCGTTGTCACCAGAAACGCGAACGCCACGGGTGTCATGCCACCAACGGAAGTTGTGGTTGTACTTTAATTTTACTACGCTGTGTGCAGAACAGTCGATCGTACCGACGTTAGTTGCTGTAGTGATGATTGGCGTACCGTCCATGTCGCCAGTGTTGTTGGCGTCAGAGTTTACAAACAAGAAACCGTTTGCTGCTGTTGGCGAAGCAAAAGGGCTCAAGGCAGAAACAGGAATAGACGCAGGCGTATTGATAATATGCCATTGTTCACTATTAGAACCTGTGCTTCCGAGCGTCCAGTTGGCTGCTGTAGAGAAGTTATCAGACCAAATAGTTGTTGCTTTGGCCTCAACTGAAGGCTTGTGAGCAACGCTAGAACCAACTTCAAAAGAAGTTCTTTTTTCTAGACGTGGTGCGTTGACACTTTTCACTTGTGCATGAAAAGTACCTGCTGCCATAACGGCAAGAAAAGATACGTAAAGTTTTTTCATTGTTGAAATTTTAGATAGTTGACGCAAATATAGCGAAAATTCAAAAAATTACTTGGTTAATAGGCCCGAGTAAACAAAAAATTCGCGAGTTCTTTTAATTCCTCTTTTGAGTTAGTTAATTCCATGTCTTCAAGGGCGTTAAGTGCTTGATGGTGATGAAATTCCATTTTTGATTCACAGTAAGAACGCGCCCCGAGTGCAGTGTATAATTTTTGGGTTTGGGCCACCTTTATTTGGGGGTCTAATGTAGACTCAATTTCTTGGAGTACTTTCAGTTCACTTTGATTTGCAGCTTTTTTGGCACTGATAGAAAGTAGGGTCTTTTTGTTTGCTAAAACATCACCGCCTATTTGTTTGCCAACTTGCGCACTTTCGCCAAAGAGGTCTAGGAGGTCGTCTTGGATCTGAAATGCAAGTCCGAGTTGCTCGCCAAATGCATATAAACGCGCCGCGTCTGCAGTACTTACTCCGCCCACGATTCCGCCCATTTGTAGGGCGCAACCTAACAAAACAGAGGTTTTGAGACGGATCATTTCTATATACTCTTCTTCGCTGACATTCGATCTTTGTTCAAAATCCATATCCATTTGCTGACCTTCGCAAACCTCTACAGCTGTTTGATTGAAAACCTTAAATAAGGCCAAAAATGTTTCCGGATCATATGTGGAAAGTTGCGCGTAGGCTTTCACCAAAAGTACATCTCCCGATAGGATGGCTATGTTTGGATTCCATTTTTCATGCACAGTTGCTTGTCCGCGGCGCAGAGGAGCGGCGTCCATGATGTCGTCGTGGATCAGAGAGAAATTATGAAAATATTCTACTGCAAGTGCAGCTGGTAAAGCTTTTTCAAATGGGCTGCCTGCAAGTTTGCAAGCCATTAAGCTAAGCATAGGGCGCATGCGCTTGCCACCTAATTGTAGGAAGTAGTGCAGCGGGTCGTAAAGATTAGCGGGTGTTTGCGGGAAGTGTTCTTGTTGAAGCACCTGCTCGAGATATGCGCTGTAGTTTGCTAGGTTTTTCATATGCGGGTTGCTTTTGGCGTATCGAACTATAACCAACGGAAGATATCGTCAAAAAGCCGCTTTCCCCAAGGGGTTGATCCGTATTCTTTTTCAATCTTTTGGCGCAATTCGGCGATGGTAAAAACCTTGTTTTTTCCGGGGCTGAGCAATAATTCTTCTCGTTTAGGTGCAATTGCGTCAATTTTTTTGGCAAAATAGACAATTCCGCCATCTTCTGTGGCTAGCCCGAGAATAGTGCCTGGTAAGCCGCAAAAACCCTCCGGACCTACTGACGGTGTAAGCATTGGTGTGTACCACGCATAAAGGCGCGTACTGTCGTTTTTTTGATAAATTGCTTTTCTACATTCATAACCACAAATAGTGCGTTTGCTGTCTGTGATTTTCCAGGTGCGTTCGGGTAGGCTATCTTGCACATATACGTTTTGTCCGAAAACCGCAAGCATCATGAGTTGGTTGTTGTCCTTGAGGTTTTGGTAATAGGCATTTTTGGTGGTGAGCCAAGCCATTTCTTCGGGTTCGTTGCTCGGCACAACCGCAAAG
>JACCDQ011645363.1_pt1 | contig 25466 bp, 20 predicted proteins | sample 7446031 | NCBI WGS metagenome assembly JACCDQ01 (sample SAMN15323442, study PRJNA562643) | freshwater metagenome | isolation source: river surface water | place: USA:Blue River Watershed | collected 2017-08-17 | reverse complement strand
CGTGGAACACCATGGTCAGCACAAGCGCATCGAGTTCGATGCACTGCTGTGTGCCGTGGGCCGCACCGCCCGATTACAGGGTTATGGCTTGGAGGCGTTGGACATCCCAACCCAGCGCACGGTCGACGTGAATGACTACCTCGAGACCCTGTACCCCAATATTTATGCTGCAGGTGATGTGGCCGGTCCCTACCAATTCACCCATATCGCTGCCCATATGGCTTGGTACGCAACTGTGAACGCCTTATTTGGTGATTTCAAAAAATTCAAGGTCGATTATTCGGTGGTACCGTGGGCGACATTCATCGATCCCGAAGTAGCACGCGTCGGGCTCAACGAACAAGAGGCCAAAGAGAAGAACATAGCGTATGAGGTCACCCAATACAAGCTGGACCACCTGGATCGCGCCATTGCCGATGGCACCACGCATGGCTTTGTCAAGGTACTCACCGTGCCGGGCAAGGACCGCATACTGGGTGCGACCATTGTTGGTGAACATGCGGGTGACCTGCTGGCCGAGTTCGTGCTGGCGATGAAACACGGTTTGGGACTGAACAAAATTCTCGGCACCATGCATATCTACCCGACCTTGGCAGAGGCCAATAAATACGTTGCTGGCGAATGGAAGCGCGCCCATGCACCACAAAAAATGCTGGCTTGGCTGCAACGCTTCCATGCCTGGAAACGGTCCTGAAAGTCATCACGCAGCTGCACCACCCCCCTCATCCGGCCTGGTGGCGCCGTCCGATACGCCGTTTTACCCCGTTCAGCGTGGCCCTGGCAAACTGCGCTGCGGAGGGCTCGGCTTGAACACCTGGATGCCGGCCGAAATCCGGGTTACCGTGGTGAGCGCACACAGCGCGGCAAAGCCATAGGCCAGCACACCAAACCAGGCAGGCGTCAAACACATGAGCACAAAGACGGCGACCGTCTCGGTACTTTCCGTCAGTCCACCGAGGTAATAAAACCCTTTGTCGGGATAGTCTGTGCTGTTGTCACCCCGTTTGGCTGCGAGTACGGCGAAAGCCAAAAACGTGCAGCCGGTGCCGATAAAACTGTAAATCAGCACGGCCGAAGGCAAGCCGTTGGACGTCGGATCGGCCAGGGCGAACGCCAGCGGAATAGCGGCATAAAACAAAAAGTCCAGGGAAATATCCAGAAAGGCACCACGATCAGTGGGCCCGCTTTGCCGGGCCATGGCACCATCCAGGCCATCGGCCAGGCGGTTGAGCGCGATGCTGACAACAGCCCACTGTGACTGCTCCAGCACAATCAGCGGGATCGCAGTGAGGCCGATCAGAAAGCCAGTCCAGGTCACCTGATCGGCGCGCAAGCCGACCGCGACCAGCCTGGCGGCCAAGCGCTGCAATGGCCGTTGCAACACTGAATTCAAGGCGCGGTCAAACATGTTCTTGCTGCCAATCACCGATGTCAAGCACGCGTCCACCCGGTGGCACATCCGCCAGGTCGTGGGTGACCAGCAAAGTGGGGATGCGCTGGCGTTCAATTTGCGCAAACACGAAGTTGCGGAACTGCCGTCGCAAGGCCGCATCGAGCTTGGAAAAGGGTTCGTCAAGCAGCAGCGCCTGCGGTTCAGCCAGCAGCGTGCGCATCAAGCTGACGCGGGCGCGCTGTCCACCAGAAAGCGTGCCCGGGTCACGATCATGAAAACCCTCCAGCCCAATGTCGGACAGGGTTTGTGCCACACGCTGCCTCCTCGCCTTGCCATCGTTGAATCTTGCCGGCAGGGCAAACGCCAGATTTTGTCCGACGCTCAGGTGCGGAAACAGCAAATCGTCCTGGAACAAAATGCCAATGCGCCGCGCCTCGATGGGCAGAGTGTCGCGGCGGCCTTCATTCAGCCAAAGCTCGCCAGTCGCTGAAAAAGCTGGGGCAAGGTCACCGATCATCCAGTTCAACAGCGTTGATTTTCCCGAGCCCGAAACCCCTGCGACGGTGACGATTTCGCCATTCTCGACAGCCAGAGACAAGCCCGAAAACAGCAATTTGCCACCAAGCGAGAGCGTGAGATTTGATACTTTTAACATCCTTTTGCCTTTTTATCCAAGCCCCTTGCGCTGCCGACTGACCCAATACGTCAGCAGAACAGCCATGGAAAAAGCTGCCAGTGGCAAGACGATTTGTAGCAGCGCCTGCACCGCCAGCACGCGCCGATTGCCCCCTGCACTCAACGCGACGGCTTCGGTGGTGACCGTGACAAATCGTCCACCGCCTGCAAAAAGGGTTGGCAGGTATTGCGCCACACTGACGGCAAAACCCACCGCCAGCGCCGTCATGATGGGCTTGAGCAGAATAGGCCATTTCACACACAGGCAGGCGCGCAATGGAGAGCAACCCAGCGCTCGGGCACTGGTCATGAGGCGCTCATCGAACGCACGGTAAGCGCCCACAAGCGTGAGCATCATGTAGGGCAGCACCCACAGAAGATGGCTCCACACGAGCGCCACCGCGGTGCCATCGAGGTTCAAATGCAACAATGCGGCATATTGCCCCGCCACCAAAGGCAGGGCCGGTAGGATCAGCGGCAAATACAGCAGCGCGTTGTAGCGCTGCGGCCCCCATTCCAGCCAGACCAGAACGGCGGGCAGACAAAGCAGGCTGGCTGCCAGGGCGAGCCAGAGCGTGGTCCAGAAAGGCGCCCAGTCAGCCTTTTCCCAACTCTCAAGTGACACGGCTTCGGGCCAGAGCGCCGGAAAAAACCAGGCCTGCGCCACCGACCAAAGCAGCAACACCGCCACCACCGCATAGCCCATAAAAAAGAACGGTATGTGCAAGTGCCGCCATGCCCACCTGGACGCCACTGGGTGCGATGGCTTGCGTTGGCCCGCGGGGTAACGCTGACGCCACAGCAGCAGCCAGAACCCGCGCGCGGTCAGGACACCAAACAACAACACGACCAACAGCAACAAGGCGGCGGCACTGCCCCGGGCCTGCAGCCCAGCGTCAGGGTCGGTCAACCAGCGCCAGATCAGCACGGCCAGTGTGGATGGGGCACCGGGTCCCAAAATGATCGCCATGTCAACCACCGACAAACCGTAGGCCAGCACAGCCACCGTCGGCCAGGCCAGACGCGGCACCAATTGCGGCCACAAAATATGGGTCCAGACTTGCACACGGTTGTACCCCAGCGATCTGGCCACCACCATCTGGCGCGCCACAGCCTGCTCTTGCAGCACCGCTGCCAGCACCCACAACAAAAACCAGCTCTCCTTGATAGCCAGCGCGAGCGCCAGACTCAGTCCGTAGGGGTCTTGCACCGTGACCCAGGCGGGCGGCCTGCTCCAGCCCACCAGTTGTGCCACCCCACGCGCCAGCCACCCAGACGGTGCCAGCAAGAAAAACAGGCCCACTGCAAAGGCAGCATGGGGCAACGACAACAGCAGAGGCAAGCGCCGTTGCAAGCTGAGCCACAGGGCACCGGGGTAATGCAATGTGGCGACCAGCGCAGCAAAGCTGAAAGCCAGCGCCGTACCCAGAACGGCGGATGTCAGTGTGGCGCGCAACGCTTGCGGCCACTGGGGCTCCGCCCACAAAGCCAGCCAAACCGATGGCTCGAAAGCGGGCATCCAAGTCCACCAGAGGCCAGGCACAAGAGGTCCCAATATCAGTGCGACAGGCAAGATCGCCAGCCAGCGTCCGGGCAGCCCGTCGCGGGCATGAAGCCTCCTGGGCAAAAGGCGCATTAACGTACGCCGTAGCGTTTCAGCCACTCGGCCTCCAGCGCCTCGACCCAACTGGCGTGCGGCTCTGCCAGCGTGGGTACAAGCTCACTCAGTGCGCCCGGTGCCGTCTTGCGGATCAGGGCTTGTGACGCCATCGGCAGCTTGCTGACATTGAGCACCGTGCCATCTCCCCAGACGCTGATGTCGGCCTTGCGCACTTGCGCCTCGGCAGACAGCAGAAAGTTGGCAAACACCTGGGCAGCCGCCTTGGCCTTGGCATTGACCGGAATCGCCACGAAATGCACGTTGCCGATGGTGCCACCACTAAAACCAAAACTGTAAGCGGTTACGGGCAACTGTTTGGTGGCAATCAGATTGGCTGCTTCGTTGGGATTGAAGGTGAGCGAAATTTTGAGCTCGCCATCACCCAACATGCGGTGCATTTCAGCGGCACTGGCCGGAAAATTTTTGCCATTGCGCCATAGACTGGGGTGCAACTGGTCCAAGTAAACCCACAGCACCTGCGTCGCACCAGCGAAGGCGCCGGGTTTCAGCGCTTGCTGCAGTAGCGTTTTATCAGGCGACAGCTCCAGCAACGCCTGTTTGATGAAGGTCGTGCCGTGAAAATCGGGAGGTTTGGGATAACTCAGGCGCCCCGGGTTGGCTCGGGCAAAGTTCAGCAAGTCGACTGCAGAACGCGGCGGGGTTGGCGTTTTGGCGCGGTCGGCAATGAAGGTGAGCTGAGCCATGCCCCAGGGTGACTCATAACCCTCGGTGGGAACCGAGAAATCGCTGAGAACAGGCCGGTTTAAATCCACCAGGCTCCAGTTGGGCAGATTTTGCGCCCAGGGACCGAACAACAAGCCCTCATTTTTCAGCTTACGAAAATTCTCGCCGTTGACCCACATCAGATCGATCGAGCCGTCGGTTTTTCTGCCCGCCGCGACCTCGGTCTGCACCCGCTTCACCACGTCAGCGGTATCGGTGATCTTGACGTGGCGCACGTCAATCCCAAAACGTGTCCTGGCCTCCTTGGTCGCCCAGGTCAGATAACCGTTGGTGGCCTCGTTGCCGCCCCAGGCATTGAAATAAACGGTCTGGCCCTTGGCCTCGTTCTGAATCTGGGACCAGTCGGCGTGAGCCCAGGTGAACACGCCTAAGCCGAGTGCCAAAGCGGCGAACCTTGAAAGCTGCATACAGGTGAACTCCAAAATAACTTGTATAGCGCACATAGTCGGGATCAGTATCCTAAACATTACATCCAGCCATTTTCAACCAAAGCATCAACTCGCTGCAGTATGCGTTGACTTGTGTTTGTCATCTTGGCGAACGGCTGGCAGACCTATCCTGGGGGGTTTGGACTGAACAAATGTCGAATGCCATCATGGCAGATGGCATTTCCTAGGGTAACTACCAACTTGCGGATTGTTAAATATTAATTAACAATTAATTAATTCGGCCAACATGGTGTTGGTCCGGATCAACCCGCGCCCTGCAGCCAGTTTTTGGTGATCCGGGCAGACCCAAAGGAGATGACATGATCAAACTATCCAAATTGGCTTCGGCCGTGGCCATTGTGATGACTGCCAATGCGGCCATGGCTGGTGAAGTCGAAGTGCTGCACTGGTGGACTTCCGGCGGCGAAGCCAAGTCGGTTGGCGAACTCAAAAAAATCATGCAGGGCAAGGGCCACACCTGGAAAGACTTTGCTGTGGCCGGTGGCGGCGGCGACAACGCCATGACCGTGCTCAAAAGCCGCGTGGTGGCAGGCAACCCACCCGCAGCCGCACAAATCAAGGGGCCAGCCATCCAGGAATGGGCGGCTGAGGGCGTGCTGGCCAACCTCGATGCCACAGCCAAAGCTGAAAAGTGGGACCAGCTGCTGCCCAAGGTGGTGGCGGATGTCATGAAATACAAAGGCAACTTTGTTGCCGCACCGGTCAATGTGCACCGCGTCAACTGGATGTGGGCCAATGCCGCGGTATTGAAAAAAGCCGGCGTGGCCGGCACACCCAAAAGCTGGGACGAGTTTTTTGCTGCCGCTGAAAAGGTCAAAAAAGCGGGTCTGATCCCGGTGGCCCATGGTGGCCAGAACTGGCAGGACTTCACCACCTTTGAGTCAGTGGTGCTGGGTGTCGGCGGCGCCAAGTTTTACAGCGATGCACTGGTCAAGCTGGATCAGAAAGCACTCACCAGCGCCACCATGACCAAGGCACTGGAAACCTTCCGCAAGGTCAAGGCTTACACCGACCCAGCCGCCCCGGGGCGCGACTGGAATCTGGCCACCGCCATGGTGATTCAGGAAAAGGCCGCCTTCCAGTTCATGGGGGATTGGGCCAAGGGTGAATTTACCGCCGCAGGCAAGGTGCCTGGCAAGGATTACATCTGCGCAGCCGCTCCGGGCACGGCCAACGCCTACACCTTCAATGTGGACTCGTTTGCCATGTTCAAACTGAAAGACGCTGCCGCCCAGAAAGCCCAGGCGGACCTCGCTGCTGCCATCATGGGCACCGAGTTTCAGGAAGTCTTCAACCTGAACAAGGGCTCGATCCCGGTTCGTCTGAGCATGAACATGGCCAAGTTTGACGACTGCGCCAAGCTCTCGAGCAAGGACTTTGTCGACACCGCCAAGACCGGTGGCCTGTTGCCCTCGGTTGCACACGGCATGGCGGTGCGGCCTGCCGCTGAAGGTGCCATCAAGGACGCGGTCAGCCAGTTCTGGAACAACGACAAGATGAGTGTGGCTGACGGTGTGAAGAGCATCGCCAAGGCGGCTGCGACCAAGTAAAGCTGGGGGGAGTTCTGGCGACTGTTACCCATGACCGCGGAAGGGCTGGGGTACATACCGCCGCTCATGTCCCCCGCCCTGACGGGCTCCTCCTTTACTTCGCTCTGGTATGCACCCCAGCCCTCCCGCTCAAGCGCTGTGATCGCCGACAAACAGCCAAGCACCGGCACAGGATCAGGTGGACCGGGTATTTCACGCAGCGAGGTAAAGGAGGAGACCCTAGGCCTCAGGCTTAGGGTCGGGGGACACGAGCGAAGTGAATTACCCGGCCCGCCTGATCCGATCACCGCGCCCACCCGCCATGCATGGGGACCCAATCTTGACCAACCGTAAGGCGAATCAGCCATGAAATCTCTTGAAAACGTGATCCCCAAGCTGGTGATTGCGCCGGGCTTCGTGCTCGGGTTTGCCTTCATCTACGGCTTCATGATCTGGAACGGTCTGTTGTCCCTGACCAATTCGCGCATGCTGCCCAACTATGACGAGTTCGTCGGACTGGAACAATACATCCGCCTGTGGGAGATGGATCGCTGGTACGTGGCGCTGCGCAACCTGGGCATTTTCAGCGTGTTGTATGTCGGCGGCTCGATGCTGCTGGGCATGTTGCTGGCGATTTTTCTGGACCAGAAAATCCGCTTTGAAGGCGTGATCCGCACGGTGTATTTGTACCCCATGGCGCTGTCCTTCATCGTCACCGGCACCGCCTGGAAGTGGATTCTCAATCCCAGCCTGGGACTGGAAAAACTGATGCAGGACCTGGGCTGGAGCCGCTTCAGCTTTGACTGGCTGGTGCAAAGCGACACCGCCATTTATTGCGTGGTGATTGCCGGCATCTGGCAGTCGGCAGGGTTTGCCATGGCGCTGTTTCTGGCCGGCCTGCGCGGCATTGACGACAGCATCATCAAGGCGGCACAGATGGACGGCGCCTCGCTGCCGCGCATTTACTGGCGCATCATCCTGCCGGTGCTGCGTCCGGTGGTTTTTTCCACGATTCTGGTGTTGTCGCACCTGTCGATCAAGGCGTTTGATTTGGTGATGGCGCTCACCTCGGGCGGCCCGGGTTATGCGTCGGATGTGCCCGCCACCTTCATGTTCACCATGAGTTTTACCCGTGGCCAGATCGGCCTTGGGGCGGCTAGCGCCACCATGATGCTGGCCATGGTGGCGGCACTGGTGGTGCCCTATCTTTACAGCGAACTCCGTTCCAAACCGCATGAGCGCTAAACCATGAACGCCAAAAATCTCTCCCGTCTGGTGGTGTACGCCGTGCTGCTGGTAGCGGCCCTGTTTTTTCTGGCACCGCTTTATGTGATGCTGGTGACGTCGTTGAAAGACGCTGACCAGTTGCGTGCCGGCAACCTGCTGAGCCTGCCGAACTCGCTGAATTTCGAGTCCTGGCAACTGGCCTGGTCCACCGCTTGCACCGGTGTCGACTGCCGCGGCCTGAAACCCTACTTCTGGAACTCGGTGAGCATGGCCGTGCCGGCCGTGCTGATCTCGACGGCCTGGGGCGCCCTCAATGGCTACGTGCTGAGCATGTGGAAATTCCGTGGGTCTGACCTGCTGTTCGGGTTCATCCTGTTTGGCGTCTTCATGCCGTTTCAGGTCGTGTTGCTGCCCATGAGCCAGGTGCTGGGTTTCATGGGCCTGTCGAGTTCGATTGCCGGATTGGTGCTGGTGCACTGCCTGGCCGGCATGGCGGGCACCACGCTGTTTTTCAGAAACTACTACACCGCCATTCCGCGGGAACTGGTCAACGCGGCGCGCATGGACGGCGCCGGTTTCTGGCGCATTTTTTACCGTATCGTGATCCCGATGTCGACGCCTATTTTGATGGTCACGCTGATCTGGCAGTTCACCAACATCTGGAATGACTTTTTGTTCGGCGTGGCCTTCAGCGGCGCCGACAGCAAGCCCATCACCGTGGGCCTGAACAACATGGCCAACACCACCAGCAGCGTGAAAAGTTACAACGTCGACATGGCCGCGGCCATCATCGCCGGCCTGCCAACCATGCTGGTTTATGTGCTGGCCGGCCAATACTTCGTCAAGGGTCTGACTGCTGGTGCGGTCAAGGGATAAAAAGGACACCCATCATGGCAGCTTCACTCCACATCGCGGGTATCCGCAAGGTTTATGGCAAGGGCGACAAAGCCGTCGAAGTCTTGAAGAAAATCGAGATCGACGTGGCGCCAGGCGAGTTCCTGATTCTGGTCGGTCCGTCCGGCTGCGGCAAGTCGACCCTGCTCAACATCATTGCCGGGCTGGAAGATCCGACCGAGGGCGAACTCAAGATCGCCGGCAAAAACGTGATCGGCGTGGCGCCAGCGCAGCGCGACATCGCCATGGTGTTCCAGAGTTACGCGCTCTACCCGACCATGACTGTGGCGGACAACATCGGTTTTGCACTGGAGATGCGCAAGGTACCGCTCGAGGTGCGTCAAAAACGCATCAAGGAAGTCGCGGCCATGCTGCAAATCGAGCACCTGCTGGACCGTCGGCCGGCGCAGCTCTCGGGGGGCCAGCGCCAGCGCGTGGCCATGGGCCGAGCCCTCGCGCGCGACCCGCAACTGTTCCTGTTTGACGAACCCCTGAGCAACCTGGATGCCAAGCTGCGTGTGGAAATGCGCGCCGAGATCAAGCGTCTGCATCTGGTCAGCGGCATCACCACGGTGTATGTGACACACGACCAGATCGAGGCCATGACACTAGGCAGCCGCATTGCCGTGATGAAAGACGGCATCCTGCAGCAAATTGGCACGCCCGATGAGATCTACCGGCGCCCGGCCAACGCTTATGTGGCCGGGTTCATCGGCTCACCCACCATGAATTTCATCTCTGGCGAGGCCAGCGGCACGGGGGAAAACGCGCTGTTTTCCTTTGCCGGCGGGCACCTGGCGCTCCCGTGCCCGGTGACAGGCCCGGTGATGCTGGGGCAACGTCCCGAACACATCCACCTGAGTGACGATGCCGACTGGCGCGGTGAAGTGACGCTGGTGGAGCCCACCGGAGCCGATACCTATGTGGTGGTGAAAACCGGGGTTGGCCTGATCACGGTGCGCACACCACCGAACACGCAGGTCAAGATTGGCGACACCGTGGGCATGACAGTCAGCGACCGACACAACAACTGGTTTGACGCACAAAACGGACTGCGTTTGACCTGAGCGCTGCAGTGCCGCTCAGGCCGTCTGGTTCAGCGCCTCGTCCGAGGCCTGGACCATGGCTTCAAATTCAGCCGGGCTCACCGGACGCGAGTAGAAATAACCCTGGGCATAGTCACAGCCGGCATCTTTCAGCAGGTCACGCTGCTCTGCCGTTTCCACGCCCTCGGCAATCACCTTCATGCCCAAGGCGTGGGCCATGGCGATGATGGCCTGGCACAACACCAGATCGGTGGTGCCGGCCTTCAGATGTCGCACAAAAGACTGGTCGATCTTGATGAAATCAATGTCGAATTTCTGTAGGTAGGATAGCGAGGAATACCCCGTGCCAAAGTCATCGAGCGACACGTTGATGCCCTCATCTCGCAGCTTCAGCAGTTGTTCCACCACCCCGTTGCTGGTCGACAGCAACAAGCCTTCTGTAATCTCGACTACCACACTTTCACCGGGCAAGCCGAGCACACGCAGTTGATCGATCCACGGCACATGGTTGGGATTGGGGTTTTCAAACTGCAAGGGTGACTTGTTGACACTGACCTGAAACTCGGGATGCAAGTCGGCACGCCAATTTTTCACCTGGGCTGCCGCCTGGGCAAAGATCCACTCGCCCAATTCGACAATCAGACCACTGCTTTCTGCCACCGGAATAAATTCGGCCGGACTGATCAAACCCCGCTTGGGATGCTGCCAGCGGATCAGCGCCTCAGCTTTGTGAATTTTGCCGGTGGCCAAAGTCACGATGGGCTGGTAGACCATACGAAACTCTTGTGCCGGCAGGGCCGCACGCAGGTCGTGGGTCAATTGGGCGCGCTGCATCGCAGCCTCCTGCAGCGCTGGCGTAAAGAAGCTGAACCGGTTACGCCCCGCCGCCTTGGCCACATAAAGCGCCTGGTCGGCATTTTTCAGCAGGTCGTCCACTTCCATCGTATCGGTAGGGTACACCGTCACACCCATGCTGGCGGACACAAAAACCTGGTCCAGACCCAACTGGAACGAGGCGCTCAGCGCGTTCAGGAGTTTCGGCAGGATAGTCTGCAGATTGGACTCGTCAGTCATGCCGGTGATGATCACCGTGAACTCGTCGCCGCCCATGCGCGCCACCGTGTCAGTCTCGCGCAAACAGCGCTGGATGCGTTGTGCTGCCTCGACCAGCAGTTCGTCGCCGCGGTCGTGCCCCAGCGTGTCATTCACCTCCTTGAAGTGGTCGAGGTCAATGAACAACAGGGCAAGCTTGTGGTCGTTACGGCGACATTTCTTGATTTCCTGAATCAGGCGCTCACGCATCAAGCGCCGATTGGGCAAGCCGGTGAGCGCATCAAAATGCGCCTGCTGCCAGACCAGCGCATCCGCCGATTTGCGCTCGGTGATATCGGCATGGGTGCCCAGCATGCGCAGCGCCTGTCCCTGGGCGTCGCGGCTGATCACCATGCCCCGGCTGTGCACCCATTTCCAGCTGCCGTCCTTGCAGCGCACACGATGCTCATTGCTGTAAGTGAGGGTGATGCCTTCCAGATGGGCCTGGCGGTCATGCTGCAAGCGCCCCACATCCTCCGGGTGCACCAGCGCATCGAGCTCGGCCACACTGGGCTTGAGTTCGCCATCGTCATAACCGTACATGCGCAGCAGATTCGGTGACAGGTACTGTTCGCCGCTTTGCACCTGCAAGTCCCAGACCCCGTCACCCACACTCTCGAGCGCCAGTTTCCAGCGTGCCTCGCTGTCGCGCAAGGCCATTTCGGTCTGCTTGCGGCGGGTGATGTCCTGAACGATCGCGGTACGCTTGACCGGGCGGTCATTCACCCACGTGGTGGTGCCCCGCGAATGCAGCCAGATACGCCGCCCCTTGAGGGTCAACATTTCAATTTCAAATTCGTGGGTCGACGTGGGCTGACCCGACGGCTGGTAAGACGCCTCTTCAATGCGCAGCGACTCTTCGGTGAACAGGTGCCTGACGGTGGCCGGCGAAGGTGTAAAGGCTTGCGGTGTGGTCTCGAAAATACGGTATACCCCGTCGGTCCAGGTCATCTGCTCGTGCAACAAATCCACTTCCCAGCCACCCAGTTCGGCCAGCGCCTGGGTGGCAAAAAGCAACTGATTGGCACGCTTGCGGCCAGCTTCGGCCTGCGCGAAGTCGCTGACATCCATCACCGTCTGCACCAGGCCTGTACCCGGCACACGTTTGGTTTCCACCCGCAAGGTGCGATCCAGATGTTTCAAATGCAAAAAATGCTCGGTCGTCAAGGCTTGGGCAGCGTCGGCAGAAACATCATGACTTGCCGCATCCCGCGGTGGAGACTCGCCGGAAAAATCACCGCGCTGCATCTGGAAATCATAAATTTCGCGCAACGAAGGGCCACTGGCCAGAAACTCCGGTGGAACGTCGAGCAGATCGGACAAACAGGGATTGAAGTGGCTCACACAGCCATCCGCATCGAAGATGCAAACACCCTGACTCAGGCTGGCCAACAAGGTTTGCCAGAAGTCAGGGGTTCCCCGCCCGCTATTGATCTCAGTCTTTAGGTTCACCATAAATTTATTACCACAAAAAGGACACCGATGGTCACAACGCCACATTGTCGGCGCGCCGATGGGGCAAACACAAGCGCACCCGTAGGCCTCTCGGCTGTGCCGCCGTCACCTCGGCCTGGCCGCCATGGCGCTGGGCAATTTCAGCCACAATGGCCAGCCCCAAGCCACAACCACCCGGCACGTTGCTGGCGCGCCAAAAACGCTCGAACACATGCGGCAAATCCTGCGCTGACAGACCCGGACCATTGTCTGCCACCTCCAGCACCACCCGTGTGTCCTGTGCGCGCACAGTCAAGGTCACTTCGCTGCCGGAGCCAGCATAGATCAGGGCATTGTCGATCAGGTTGTTCAGTGCTTCCCGCAGCAGAAAAGCCTCGCCGGCAATCATCAGGTGGTCGACACCGTCATAACCCAAGTCTATCCCGGCCTTGAGCGCACGTGGGGTCCAGTCCCTTGCGACCTCGCGGGCCAGGCTGGCGACATCGAGTGGCTGCAGCCTGACCTCGACCTCGTTGCGCGCCAGCGACAACAATTGCTGCACCAGGTGGGCACTGCGCTGGGCACCTGCGAGCACTTTGTTGAGCCGATCACGCAGAGCCTGGGGATCACACTCGGCCAGCGCCAGCTCGGTTTGGCTGATCAAGCCAGCCAGCGGCGTGCGTAACTGATGTGCGGCGTCGTTCAAAAACCGTTTCTCCTGACTCAGGCTGCGCCGCACAGCGCTCAACAAGTGGTTGACCGCGCTGGCCAGCGCATGCACTTCCTGCGGCGCTTCCTTCATCTCGATCGGCGACACGTCAGACAGGGCCTGCTTGCGCCGATCTCCCAATTGCGCCTGCAAGCGTTTCAGGGGCTGCAAGCCTCGCGAGATGCCGCCATACACCAGCACGCTGAGCACGCCGGCCAGCAGCAGCAAGGGCGCCAGCATGTCGGCGATCAGCTCAGGGGTCAGGCGTTGCTGCACCGCCAGGCTTTTGGCCACCTGAACCCGCATGTGCTGGGGTGCGCCGGCATCGCCATATTCCAATTCAAGCAAGGCCACACGCATCGGTTTGCCGTCAACCTGGGCGTTGTAGAGCAACGCTTCTTGGCTTGGCCGCTGCAACGCGTCAGCCGGGGCCGGTAAGGTGCCATTGCCCAGCAGGAAGCTGCCAGGCGGGCTTGAGACCATGTAACTCACACGGTCCCCGGGGTCCTGCTCGATGATGTCTTGCGCGGCCCGCGGGAAGTCGATCAGCAGACCGGAACCGATCGGTTTGACCTGGCGTGCCAGCGAACGCACCGACTGGGTCAGTGACTGGTCAATGGCTTTTTCGGCGTAATTCAGCGCCATCCGGTAAGCCAGGGCACCACCGACCAAAAACAACACCAACTGGGGCAACAGCAACCACAGCAGCAACTGGCGTTTGAGTGACAGGCCATGACCGTGGCGCGGCGCTTGCGTGGTCATGCTCAGGGCGTCATGGCAGACCTAGGCGCTGCCGGTTTCCAGCATGTAGCCCAAGCCTCGCACATTGCGGATGTTCAGGCCCGAATCCGCCAGCTTGCGCCGCAGCCGATGGATATACACCTCCAGTGCATTGGAAGCCAGCGCGACCGGCTCGCCAGGTTCGCTCTGCCAGGTCTCCAGCACATCCTCGCGACTCACCACACGACCGGCATGCATCACCAGCAGCGACAACAAGGCCCATTCGCGCTGGGTGAGCTCCAGCGCCTCGTCCCCCAGCCAGGCTTGCGGCAGGATGGCATCGACCCGCAGCGGCCTGGCCTTCTGGCTGCCAGCCAGTTCCAGCGAGCCTCCAAATGCCGGCAGCCGGGCGCGACGCAGCAGCGCACCGAGGCGGGCCTGCAGCTCGGCCATATTGAAGGGTTTGGTGAGGTAGTCATCGGCGCCGGCATTGAGTCCCTGCACCCGGTCGTCAACCCCTTCGCGCGCGGTCAGGATCAGCACCGGCAAGGCAGGCAGGCGCTTGCGTACCCAGCGCAGCAATGCCATGCCGCTGATTTTTGGCAGGCCCAGGTCAAGCACCACGCCATCAAAACGATGTGTCTCGAGCAGGGTTTGTGCGGCCTCGCCATCAGCCGCAGCGATCACGGTATGGCCCGCGTGGGCAAGCTGCGCGCACAAACCGTCGCGCAGCAATTCGTCGTCTTCAATGATCAGCAAACTGGACATGTGGCAAGCATACCCGAGGACATCAGGCTTTCAGCTGCGGCCTGGCCAGGGCGGTCTCGACCGCAGCCACCCGGGCGGCATGTATGGCTGCAGCGATTTGTTGTCCCCTGGCGCCACACGCCATCACATGCGAGGCAATTTGCCCGGCGTCGACGCCCTGCGCGGCTGCCAGCACGGCCTGCAAGTGCGGTCCCTGCGGGTACGCGCTGTCCGCATGGCCCAAACGCCCGCGCGCGTCGCATTCACAGGCCAGCAAGATCTGACTGAAACGCCCCGGCTTGCGCAGCGCGTCACAACGCTCCAGCAGCCGAACCAAAGCTGAGGTACTCAGCCCGGTGGCGCGGTGTATGTTGCTGTGTTCGCGAGCCACCACCTCAGCCAGCTCCCGGCAGAGCGTGGGCACACGCAAGCGCTCGCACAGGCGCTGCAGCAAGATGACACTGCGCTGTTCGTGCCCCAGGTGATGTGGCAGGAGCTCAGCCGGGGTGTTGCCTTTGCCGAGGTCATGGCACAGGCAGGCCAGGCGCACCGGCAGCGGCGCCTGCAGATGCGCGCTCATGTCGAGCACCATCATCAGGTGAACACCGGTGTCCACCTCGGGGTGGTAGTCAGCACGTTGCGTCACGCCCCACAGGCGATCGACTTCGGGCAGCAATCTGGCGAGTGCACCACAGTCGCGCAACACCGCAAACATGCGCGAGGGCGCGGCCTCCATCAATCCTCTGGCCAGTTCCTGCCAGACACGCTCTGGCACCAGATGATCGACCTCACCACTGGCCACCATCTCGCGCAGCAGCGCCAGCGTTGCGGGCGCCAGCCTGAAATCGGCAAAACGGGCGGCCAAACGCGCCACCCGCAACAGACGCACCGGATCTTCACGGAAAGCCGGGCCGACGTGGCGAAACACCTTGTTGGTCAGGTCCATGGCCCCGCCATAGGGGTCTAGCAACTGGTGTTTGTCCCAGGGTCCGTCAGGATGGCTTTGCGCCGCATCAGCACGGACCGCCATGGCGTTGATGGTGAGGTCGCGCCGAGCCAGATCTTGTTCCAGGCTGACTTGCGGCGCCGCATGGATGGCAAAGCCATGGTAGCCGGGTGCTGTCTTGCGCTCGGTGCGCGCCAGTGCATATTCTTCATGGGTCTGCGGGTGCAGGAACACCGGGAAGTCCTTGCCCACCGGCACAAAACCCCGGTCCAGCATGTGCTCAGGCGTGCTGCCCACCACCACCCAATCGCGGTCTTTCACGGGCAGCCCCAGCAACGCATCACGCACCGCACCGCCCACCATGTAGATCTGCATCTCGGCGCCCGGCATCTCAGCGCGACAAGCGGTAAGGCTCTTCAAAGTCAAGAAAATCCCGCTCGGCCAGCGCGCCATCGACCCAGGCCTTGACGCCCGCCAGAGCGTACACACGCTGGACATAAGCGACCACGTCATCCGGCAATGGCAGGGCATAGGTGCGCAAACGGGTGCAAACCGGGGCAAAGAAAGCATCGGCCACACTGAAGTCGCCAAACAGCATCGGGCCACCATGCGCGTCAAGACATTGGCGCCACATAACCACCAGGCGCTCGACGTCGACGCGCACCGCGGCCTGGTCGCGCCAGATCAGCGCGCCTGCCTCAGGCAAGCTGGCCTCGATGTTCATCGGGCAATAGGTGCGCAGGCCGGCGAAGCCACTGTGCATGTCGGCACACAGGCTGCGCGCCCTGGCCCTTGCGGCCCGCTCCCGGGGCCACAAGGCCTTGCCAGGGTACTGTTCGGCCAGGTACTCGGCAATGGCCAGTGTGTCCCACACCACGAGGTCACCGTCCAGCAGCACCGGCACCTTACCCGTGGGTGACAACTTGCGCAACGTGGCCTTGAATTGCGAGTCGGGGGTGAAAGCATCAAAACGCACCATCACCTCTTCAAACGGAATACCGGCCTGGGTCAGCAGCACCCAGGGGCGCATCGACCAGGAGGAATAATTCTTGTTGCCGATATAAAGTTTCATGGCGCAGTTTCGAAAGCTGTCATGCTAGCAGCCAGCTGTGGCGACGGTTGCTCGCTGAGGGCGCTCATCCAGCTCGGTGCAGCCCGCCAGCGCTGTGCCCATACCAAAAGCTCGGGCCCGGGCATGGGTTTAGCAATGCCATAACCCTGGGCCAGCTCACAACCCAGTTGCAACAAAGCACGGCCATGTGCGACGGTTTCAACACCTTCGGCGATCACCTCCCGCTTGAAGGCACGTGCCAGTCCGATCACGCCTTGCAAAATCGCCAGATCGTCGGCGTCATCGAGCATGTCACGCACAAAACTCTGGTCAATCTTGATTCGCGCCACCGGCAGGCGTTTGAGATAGTTCAGCGACGAGTAACCGGTACCAAAATCGTCAAGCGCAAACAACACACCCAGCAGGCGACATTGCTCGATGACGTGGGTGACCCCGCTGATGTCCTCGAGCGCACTGGTCTCCAGAACTTCAAGTTCCAGGCTGCCGGCCGGGACCAACGGGTGTTGGGACAGGATGCCTCGCAGGCGCCCGACAAAATCCCGTTGTTGCAACTGTCGCGCCCCCAGGTTCACACTCACAGGCAGATCGAGCCCGTGGGCGTGCCAGGTCTGAACCTGATCGAGCGCGGTGTGGATCACCCATTCACCGACATCAATCGCCAGCGCATGGTTCTCGATGATTGGCAAAAACATCCCGGGTCCGAGCAGGCCGCGCATGGGATGCTGCCAGCGGATCAACGCCTCCACACCCACAAGATCGCCGGTGCGCATGTTGACTTTGGGCTGATAGAACAGGATCAGCTGCCCGTTGCCCAAGGCTTCACGGAGTTCCTCGAGGCTCTCGTTGTGACCCCGCACACTGCGGTCATGCTCGGTATCAAAAATGTGGAACCGGTTCTTGCCCGACAGCTTGGCCTGGTACATGGCCTGGTCCGCCTGGCGCTGTAACTGGTCGGCGTCGATGTCGGACTCCTGCGGGTAAAAAGTGACCCCCACACTGGCCGTGACCTGCAGGCGGGTGTCATTGAACGCAATCGGCTCGGCCACCGCCCCCAGCAGGCGGTTGAGCATGGGCAGGCTCTCGGCGTCGGTGGCCATGTCCGCCAGCACCGCAACAAACTCGTCGCCACCAATACGCGCCAGCGTGTCCCCCTCGCGCAGGGTCAGTTTCATCCGGTTGGCAAGCACGGCCAACAGGTGGTCGCCTGCATCGTGGCCGAACTGATCGTTGATGGCCTTGAAACCATCCAGATCCAGAAAGATGACAGCGAGCTTGTGGCCGCGACGCTGGCTTTGCAACATGGACTGGGTCAGGCGATCGGCCAATAGCACGCGGTTGGGCAAATTGGTCAAGGCGTCGTAATGCGCAATATGGTGCAGTTGTTGCTCGTGTTGCTTGGCCTCGGTGATGTCGGAAAAAATCGCCACGTAATGCTGGGGCTTGCCACGGCCATCAAACACTGTGCTGATCGTCAACATCTCGGCGTAGATGTCACCGTTCTTGCGGCAGTTCCAGATGTCACCATACCAATGCCCCTTTTCGCGCAGGTCGCGCCACATGGCCTCGTAGTGAGACTTGTCCTGCCGCCCTGATTTCAGGATGCGCGGGTTTTGCCCGATCACTTCATCGTGGCCGTAACCCGTGATCACGCTGAACGACTGGTTCACATCAACGATCCTGCCATGGATATCAGTGATCATGATGCCTTCACGCGCAGTGCCAAACACACTGGCGGCCAGCGTGAGCTTTTCCTCGGACAGCTTGCGTTGTGTGATGTCCGTGATAAAGCCATGCCACAACACCGCGCCATCGGTCTCACGTTCCGGCAGGGCACTGGCATGCAGCCAGCGCTCCACGCCGTCATCGAATCTGATACGGTACTCTTGCTCCCAGGGCGTCAATTGTTGTGCGGATTGCTGGATGCTGACCGAGACCTCGGGCAGGTCGTCGGGGTGAATCAGGGCAAAAACAGGGCTGGCATCTGCATGCACATCGGCCGGACTCACACGATGGCGGTACAAGGCCAAAATAGCCTCGCTGACATAGGGAAAGGAAGCCTTGCCATCGCTGCACAACCTGAACTGGTAGAGCACCCCAGGCACACGGCTGGCGATTTTCTGGAAACGATTGAACACCTCATCACGCGCCAGTCGCGCCTGTTTTTTCTCGGTGATGTCCGAGATCACACCGACATAGTGGCGCAACCTGCCCTGGTTGTCCTGAGAAATATTGATGGCCAGACGGGCATCAAAGAGGCTGCCATCCTTGCGCCGGTTGACCAGATCACCGCGCCACATCCCGGTCTGCGTCAACTGTCCCCACAGACGCGCGTAAAACGCAGGATCCTGCTTGCCCGAGGACAAAATTCGGGGATTGCGCCCCAGCACCTCTTGTTCTGTGTAGCCAGTCATACGCGTGAACGCGGCGTTGACGGACAGGATATTGGCCTCGTGATCAGTCACCAGAATGGATTCCGAACTGGCCTCGAAGACGGCGGCATTGACGCGCAGCAGGCGCTCCGCCTGCTCACGCTGTTCGGACAATGAGCGCTGTTTCAAAAGCGCCATCTGGCGGCTGTAAAAAGCAATTGCCAGGGCAATAAACCCCAGCAGCACCGGAATCAGGGTGCCCATCAGGGTTTTGGTCTCAACACGCCAGGGCGCCAGTACACTGTCACTGTCAAGGCGCGCCACGATCACAAACGGGTACAGGCGCGAGGCCCGAAAGGCGGTCAACTGCGCCCGTTGCTGGGCATCCGTTTGGGTGTAGGTGCCCGATTCGGCCTCGCCCGAGGCCAGGCGCCGTCCGATTTCGGGCCGCAAAATACCCACATTGGCCTGCTCGTCGGTACTCATCAGCAGGGTACCGTCATACCGCAGGATATCCACCGTTCCCTGTTCCCCGGTCACCAGATCCGCCAGGTGACCCAGAAAATAGTCTGGATTCAACGCCATCAACACGCGCAGACTGCGCGCGCCAACCTGCCGTGTGATGGTGACTGGAATAAAGCTTTGCTCGGATGACGCGACGGGTGTGGATGCGCTGCTGGCGCGTCCATCCGCGAAGTCCCGCCGGGCCCAGGGCTGGCCAATACGCAACAGGTCCTGTTGCTCGGAGGCCACTGGCAGGTAACTGCTGGTGACAACAGCCATGCCGACATTCGCCGGATTGGAACTGGCCAGAATGCGCCCGTTTTCGTCAAGCAGTGACATGGACCGCAGAAAAGGCGAATGACGCAGCGTGGCATGCATCGCACCCTCGATACGTCGCAAGTCTGATGTCGTGCTGGCTGCCGAGGTCAGGTTGTCTACCGCCATTTCAGCAATGCGCAAATTTTGCGTCAGGAAATCCTCAAAGCTGTAAGCCTGCAACGCGGCAACCTGCAGGCCATTGGCCAAGGCTTCAGCCCGCAGGCGCCACAAGGTGTAGGTGCTGATGCCCAGCGTGGTCAAGACGAATACCAGCAGTCCTGCCAACAAGGCGCGTGGCAGTTGTCGCTGGAAGGCGGTCATGGCGCCACAATGGGATCGAGCCGGTACTGCTTGGCAGCTGCCATCAAACGACCGTCGCGCTTGATGGCGCTGACAAACTGCTCCAGGCGAGCATGCCAGGCATCGTCGCCAGGCTTGCTGGCATAGGCATAGGGAGTGATGTGGTATTTCCCTGGTGGTGACACCAGCCGCGCCCAGTCGGCGTTGGCCATAAAACGCTGGCCGTACGGATAATCGGTCATGAAAACATCTGCGCGGCCGGACTGCACCTCCTGTTCGCGGGCAAACGGGGTGTCCAGAACCACCAGTTGCGCGGCTTTGAGTTTGCCTTTCATGACCGACTCATGCAAGGTACCACGCGCCACCGCGACCACCGAGCCGGGTTTGTCAATATCGTCCCAGCCCTTGATGCGGCGGTTGGCCTTGCTGGTCACCGCGTAAATGTCGCTCGCCAGGTGTGGCTGGGTAAACCGAATTTTCTCGGCGCGTTGTGGTGTGATGCCAACCGCAAACATGGCCACATCACAGCGTTCCTGGGTGACATCATCGATCAATTTGGCAAACGAGCTGTCAACAAATTCGACGGCAACACCGAGGTCCTTGCCAAGCGCCTGCGCCATGTCGATGTCAACCCCCGACAGCGTCTGTGTTTTGGGATTGCGGTAAGTGATGTTGTAGTAGTCGGGCCAGATGCAGACACGCACCAGCCTGGCCGCCCTGACACGGTCCAAGCGGCTGGTCGAATGGTCCTGGGGCAGTCCTGGCGCTCCCACAAAGGCAAGGCACAAGGCGAGCAGATGGGCACGACGCATTGACATTGAATCTCCAGCTAGTCGTTCAACAACAGGCATGCAGGCCCCGCCATGGTAAGTTCAGGGCAGGTCGTTGCTGGCCATTGTGCCACTGGGGTCGCGCGGACCCACCTGGCCCAGCCGCAATTTCAGCGACTGGGTCTGACCACTGATCATGGCGGCATAAATGGTGGTGTTGGCCAGTACCTTCTTGACGTAATCCCGGGTTTCGCTGAAAGGTACGTTTTCAGCCCAGATGGCAGCTTCCATTATCGGGGCACCACTCTGACCACGCCAGGCACGAGGCCGGCTGGGGCCAGCGTTGTAGGCTGCGGCGGCCATCGGCATGGAACCTGCAAAATCATCGAGTACCAGCTTGAGATAGCCGGTGCCAATGGCGATGTTGGTGTCGCGATCGGTGATCTGCTGCGGTTTGAAACTGGTCAGACCGATTTTTTTGGCGGTCCAGCTCGCCGTGGCCGGCATGACCTGCATCAAGCCAGCCGCGCCGACACCAGAACGAGCGTCCACCACAAAGCGGCTCTCTTGCCGGATCAGTCCATAGACGTAGGCCGGATCCAGCCCGATGGCGCGGCTGCGCGCCAGTACCTCCGGCTTGTGCGGCATGGGGAAGCGCTGGGTGAGGTCAATCACAGTCTTGGTGCGCTCGCTGGTGTTGATGCAGCGGTCCCAGACCTCGTTTTTGCAAGCCAGGTCGGCCGCGGCCAGCAACTCGCGGTCACCCATGCCGCCGGGGGTATGCAGGTTGGTGCTGTAGTTCCATTCGCGCACACCCTCAGGCCGCATACCGATGGCAATCGCGGCCAATGCACGCTGCAACCCCGGGTTGGCGCTGGCAGCGGTCTTTTCGGCCTCGGTCAATGGCTCGGGCCGGGGCGGCGGCGTGATCGCCAAGCCCAACTCTTCCTGCGCCAACAGCTCGTAAAAACCGCGCACACCTGCCACACGTTGCAGCAACTGGCGCGCCTGCGCCTGCTCAGCGTCCGTGGAGGGCAAGGAAAGCATCGCCCGTGCCCGCCAATAGACCCAGACCGCTTCCGAGGCGCCGTCCGGCGTCATGGCCTCGATCGCCATCCGCACCCGTCGCCAGTCGCCCTGGCGCAGTGCCGCCCGTGCATACCAGGCCAAATGTTCGTCCTGCATGACCGATGGCTTGCTATTTGCAAAATAAGCCAAAGCGTCGTCCGAGAGCTTTTGTGCCGCCTGCACGCCAATGGCCGCCCATGCCCAGTCACGCTGGTTGGGGTCCAGGTGTTTTTGCCAGCGGGCAGTCAAGAGTTCCGCAGCGCGTTGCGCATCACTCTGGGCCAGCCGAATCAGCGCCAGCAGCACAAGCTCCTGGGTTTGGCGCTGGTTGGACAAGGTCGTTTGGGTCAGAAATTGCTCTGGTTTGCTGCTGAGCGCTACCCACTGCGCACCTGCCTGGGGCGCCACCATGTCGAATGCCTGCCGGGCTGCTGAACTACGCCGCATCTCCAAGGCCGAGCGCACCTTGTGCCAGACGTCCTGTTCGCTCAGCAGTTGGCTGTCCAAGTGTGCCTGAGCAGCAAAGGCACAGCCCTCGTCGCTGCTTTTTTGTGCCAGCCAAAGTGCCTTGGTCTCCTGGGCCATGTCCACCTTGGCCAGCACATGCTCCATAGCCAGGACGTAACAGCGCACCTCACGGTCATCTTTCATCCGGTAACTGGAGGCCTCAACCACAAAACGGTTCCAGTCACGGTTCTTGCCGAGCAACAGCAGCCAGTCGTTACGCAAGCGGTCTTCCTGATAAGTGCCGACATAACGATTCAAAAAGGTGCGAATTTCCTCCGGCCGGGCGGTCTCGAGGCGGGCACGAAGCTCCCAATAGGCGGCCCAGGGTGCCAGCACATGGTTCTGGGCGCGCGGCAACAGCTCGGTCAGGCGTTTCGCCTGGCCTTTATTGAAGGCCTCCCGCATGTCAAGAATCACTGCATCGGCCGCGCTCAAGCCCGCCATCGGGACCTGCGCTGATGCCGCCAGACTACCCAGTGAAACCAGCAAGCCAATCAATGTCAAAATAGTTCTGAACTGCATGTGGTGATTATCATGAATTCTGACGAACAAAAGGCCTTCGAGAAAAAAGCGCTGCGCAAACAACTGATCGAGCAGCGCTTGCGGCTGCCAGATCGCTCGCAGCGCGTTGCCATGCTACAGCAGGTGCTACGCATTTGGCTAGTGGGGCGCCCCGATACCGTGATTGGCGCCTATTGGCCGATCAAGGGAGAGTTTGACCCGCTGCCAGCGCTGCACCGATGGAAAGAGGACGGCGAACTCATCGAGCAACAACAATTGCGCAAGATCGGACTCCCGGTAGTGGACAAAGTTCACAAAACCCTGGCCTTTCATGCCTGGTACCCCGGTTGCCCAATGGAAGAGGACGCCTACGGCATCCCCAAACCCAAGGACACCGAAGTCATCACGCCAACACTGCTGTTTGTCGCCTGTGTCGGTTATGCCGCTGGCGGCTACCGCCTCGGCTATGGCGGCGGTTTTTATGATCGCACCCTGGCGACGCTCAAGCCGCGCCCCTTCACCGTAGGCCTGGGTTTTGGCACCGATTTTTTACCCGACTTTGAACCCGAACCACACGACCTGCCGATGGACGCCATCCTGAATGACCATGGCGTGGTCTGGCCGGTTTGAACACCATGGCCCACAACACCTCTGACACCGCAAGAAAATTTTTCCTCAGTGACTTTGATTTTCAGCTGCCCCCCGAACTGATTGCCCAGCATCCTGCGCCAGAACGCAGCGGTTCACGCCTGCTCGACGGCAGCGCCAGCGCGCCCGTTAACCGGATCTTCAAGGACTTGCCCACGCTGCTTAGAGCAAGCGACCTGCTGGTGTTCAATGACACCCGGGTCATGAATGCGCGCCTGTTTGGCGAAAAAGCCACAGGTGGCAAGGTGGAATTGCTGATTGAACGCGTGCTGGGCGGCAACCAGGTGGCTGCCCACATGCGCGTCAGCAAGAAACCCGACGTGGGTGCCACGATCTCGCTCGTCAGCGCGCCCGGCCATGAGGATCACCTGAGTGCCACTCTGCTGGGTCGCTGGCCGGATGCCGAAGGCGTACTGTTTCGCTTTGTGCTGTCCAACGACGCGGGCGACGACCCCTACACCCTGATGGCGCGCCATGGTCATGTGCCGCTGCCACCCTACATTTCGCATGCCGACTCGGCCGAGGACGTCGAGCGTTACCAGACCGTTTTCGCGAAAAACCTCGGCGCGGTGGCCGCACCCACGGCCGCGTTGCATTTTGATGAAGCCTTGCTGGACAGACTCGGGGCCATGGGTGTGGCGCGCGCCCACGTCACCCTGCATGTGGGTGCGGGTACCTTCCAGCCGGTCAAAACCGAGGACTTGTCCGAGCACCAGATGCACAGCGAGTGGTACGAGGTGCCGGACGCCACCCGGCAGGCGATTGCCGATTGCCGTGCGGGTGGCGGACGCATCGTGGCAGTGGGCACCACGACAGTGCGCACACTCGAATCCTGGGCCTTGAGCGGCCAGACCACCGGCGATACCTCGATCTTCAGCACGCCGGGTTTCTAATTCAAGCAGGTGGACGCGCTGATCACCAACTTCCACCTGCCCAAGTCCAGCCTGATGATGCTGGTGAGCGCTTTTGCCGGTTATGAGCACATCATGGGTCTTTATGCCCACGCCATTCGGGAGAAATACCGTTTCTTCAGCTACGGCGATGCCATGCTGCTGACACGCAAGCTCAGCGCGCCTGCAGCCGGTTGATGTATTCAATCAGAATCAGGATACGCCCCCGGACCAGGGCCGCCGCGTCGTAATTGCCACGTGCCTCGATCAACCTTTGGGCATCTTCCACCTGATAGGTGCGACCCCAGATCGGCATCTCGCGACTGCCATGGCTCGGCACACCCTGTCCGTCAATCACCTCGTACATCCGGTTGACCGGCAAAATGCCCTGGTTTTTTCTGGCCAGCTGGGTCAGGTCGGTCGCGCTGGATCGCAGCAGGGTGCTGAGAGAGCCATCGCCCTTGCCGCCCGAGCCGTGGCAAATGGCGCAGTTGCTGTCGTACTCCAGCTTGCCCAGGTCGGTTTTCTGCTGCTGTGCCAAAACGGCGCCGCCACACAGCGCCAGTAACACGGCGATGAACGCGGTTTTTTTGCTGACATGTTTCATGTTGATGCTCCTCGGGGTTGATCTATTCGAACCATGCTAGGCCGAGCGCACGCCTGCCTCATTGCGAATTCTCATTTTTCTGGCGCTCCGGAGTGGGCGCGGCCAGACCCGCAGATCTAAGACAATACGGGTCAAGTACCTTGCCTTTGCCATGACACACGATCACGATCACCCACACGACCACCCGCATCCACCACCCGCCCAAGCCGTGGTTCAATTCGACCTGCTACGCACCGACCCACCGGTGCCTGAGACCGGTTATGCAGGCACACACGCACGCCGCGGCACCCTGGTGCTCAACCACGGCATGGTGCAAACCCCGATCTTCATGCCGGTCGGCACCTACGGCACCGTCAAGGGCGTGATGCCGAGCAGCCTGGAAGACATGGGCGCGCAAATCATCCTCGGCAACACCTTCCACCTGTGGATGCGCCCCGGACTTGATGTGATGCAGAGTTTTGGCGGCCTGCACGCGTTTGAGCGCTGGAACAAACCAATCCTGACCGATTCGGGCGGCTTTCAGGTCTGGAGCCTGGGCGCGATGCGCAAGATCAGCGAGGAAGGCGTGCGGTTCGCCTCGCCGGTCAACGGTGACAAGCTCTTCATGTCGCCCGAGGTCAGCATGCAGATCCAGACCATCCTGAACT
>JACCDQ011683672.1_pt1 | contig 25475 bp, 19 predicted proteins | sample 7446031 | NCBI WGS metagenome assembly JACCDQ01 (sample SAMN15323442, study PRJNA562643) | freshwater metagenome | isolation source: river surface water | place: USA:Blue River Watershed | collected 2017-08-17 | reverse complement strand
TAAATCAAACGTATCAAAGTCAATAAGACTGCCGAAAGCGAAATCAAGCCGGAGCTAATCGATATTTTCTCGGCAGGCGACATGCGTTGGCGGTGACGAGTCGGCACATAGACCGTCATGCCGGGCTGTACTTTTGGATATGCCCGAATGCCCAAGAAACTGGCAGTACGATTGGTACTTCCGTTGGCATAGCGAACATAGGTTTGTTTCACAAAAGCACTGTCGGTGAATCCTCCCGCTTGTGAAATATAGTCTTTGAACTTAAAGCTAGGCTGATATGCCACTGACGTTGGGCTATGAACTTGTCCAGCAATGGCAATGGTCTGACGGACTTTCGGGATGTACAAACTATCTCCGTCTTCCAGCAATAGATTGGAAGCCGAGCTTGTTTCGGCGAGGGCTTTTTCAAAGTCCACCGATACCAATTTTTTCTTGCGGAAAAACTGAGCCCCCTTCATATACGCTTCCGGACGAGTTCCTCCAGCACGGTTCAAGATACCGTCGATGTGTTCTATTTTACTCTCGATGGCATAAGTTCCAGGATAATTGACTTCTCCTTGTACTTTGACCAACTGTTGCGGCTCATAATTGGGCAAAATTCGGATAAATACCTTGTCGAAAGGCAATAATTTGAATTTATCATTGGTAATCGCCAAACCATTTTCAAAATTGAGGGTATATATTTCAACCGATTTGTCCACCGACTCATTGTTGTACAAACGGCGAGCCACCTCTACTCGTTGGCTGCTTGCCCCATCGGCAAATCCCCCTGCCATCAAGACCAAATCCCGTACTCCCATGTTGTCGGCATAAGGATAGACCCCTGGCAAATTGACCGCTCCCCCAATTTCGACATTCCGTTCGGTACGCATTTCCACCAAGGATTTAATTACCACTTGGTCTTGTCTTTTCAAGTCGATGTCTGGGGCTTCCCCTTTCATGATTTTACTCAAATCAATGGACAAATACACTGGGTCTAAATTTTCTTGTTCACGAATGATGACAATTCTTTGAGCAAAAGCATCTTCTCGCAAGCCCTCTGCCAATTGTATCAATTGTTTCAGGGTCTTTAGCTTCGTACCCAAGGCATATTCCCCTGGACGAAAGACAGCCCCACGAATTTCTACTTTGTTTTCATACCGGTCGAGAATGGTACCTACCACAAATTTATCCCCATTCTGCGTGCCAAAAGACATCTCCCCACTGGGGTCAAAGGTAAAAATTTTTCTTTCTTTGCTTGTATTTCTATTGACATTCACGGAGGCAGTATATGCCAATTCTCCAAATCCCCCTGCAAAACGCAATAAATCTTTGAATGTTTCATTCGACCTCAGCTCAAACACCGCTTTTCTCTTGATCTCTCCACTTATTTCCACTTTTTTGTCGAAAATCGGCACCATGATGACATCTTGGTCTTGCAAATTGACATTTTCGTCCAAGACCCCACGCAAAAGAAAATCATACAAATCTATTTTTTTGATGACCACATTGTTTCTCAATACTTGAATATTACGAAAAGAGCCATTTTCATTTGGTCCTCCTGCCAAATACAAAGCATTGAATGCCGTAGCCAAGGAAGAAAGCGAATAAGTCCCTGGTGTTTCGACTTCCCCTACCACCGTCACCTTGATGGTACGGACATTTCCGAGGGTTACGTCGGCAGACAAAGCACCCGTTTTCAGTCCAGCAAACAACATTTTCAGACGCTCCACAATTTTGGCTTTGGCTTGTTCCACGGTATTGCCATTGACATAAATGGGAGCAAGGTTCTCAATCTTGACCGTCCCTTCGGGCGAAATCTTGGCATCATAATGTTGATAAGCATAGCCAGTGATATCAATTTTCAATTCATCGTCTGGTCCCAACACATAATTTTTAGGCGTAGGCAAACGAAGGTTGGGCTCAAAAGTCAGGTTTTTATTGCTGAATAATTGTTTTCCAAAAACATTGCTTTTGGCTGCCACTGTTTGTGTTTCGGCAACCACAGTAGAAGTACGCTCTGCCAATTCACCAATTTGTTGGCGTTCGATGGCTTCGTTTTGTTTTTCTTGGGCTTTGTCCACTTTTCCAGTGGTGGTGGTAGCTGCCGCAGCCCCCGTGGCTCCAGTTTTGAGTCGATTGATTCTCTCTCGTAGAATGGCGATGTCGGTTGGACTATAGCCATTGGCAAGAGCAGCTGCCTCTACTTGAGCTTCCGACAAACCCCTTGCTTCCGCTTGTTTTAAATATTTACTCAGTTGTTCGTCGGTAATTTTATTGACATCTGCGGGTAATTGTGCCAAAGATAGCCTGATAATTCCGAGCATAAATACCAATAATAGAAAATAAAATTTCTTTGATAGTAGCATGATTTGAAAAAGAGTTATAAGAAATAATGACAAAGATACAGAAAAGCATCGAAAGGCAAAACCCCCGATGCCCTTGGACTGAAGCTTACTTCAGCAAATTCAACAAATATTGTCCGTAGCCACTCTTGACCAAAGGTTGAGCAATATGTGCCAATGTCTCCGAATCAATGTATCCCATGCGGTATGCCACCTCTTCGATGCAACCTATTTTTAAGCCCTGACGCTCTTCTATCACTTGCACAAACTGACCCGCTTGCATCAACGACTGAAACGTCCCTGTATCCAACCACGCCGTCCCTCGGTTCATAATCCCAACTTTCAGCTTCCCTTCTTCCAAATATACCCGATTCACATCCGTAATTTCCAACTCCCCTCTCGGCGAAGGCTTTATGTTTTTGGCAATAGAAACCACTCGGTTGTCGTAAAAATACAAACCCGGTACAGCATAATTGGATTGAGGATTCGTTGGCTTCTCCTCTATCGAAATGGCTTTCTGCTCTTGGTCAAATGCCACCACCCCATAACGCTCAGGGTCGGTTACTTGATAAGCAAAAACAACCCCTCCCTCAGGATTGGTACTTGCTTGCAATAATTTGCTCAAGCCACTGCCATAAAAAATATTATCTCCCAAAATTAAGGCTACACTGTCTGTCCCGATAAACTCCTCTCCAATGATAAACGCTTGTGCCAAACCATCGGGGCTAGGCTGTACTGCATAAGAAAAACGACAACCCAATCGGCTTCCATCTCCCAACAGTTTCTCAAAATGTGGCAAATCGTGTGGGGTCGAAATGATTAAAATCTCACGTATGCCCGAAAGCATCAGTATCGACAAGGGATAGTAAATCATGGGCTTGTCATAGACGGGCATCAATTGCTTGCTCACTGCCAAGGTTAAGGGATGCAAGCGGGTTCCAGAACCTCCTGCCAATATGATTCCTTTCATAAAAATGAATTTTATTGATTTTTCTTCAAAGTAAAATCTATTTCGTTGATTTTACAACATATTTTTATCGACTGGACGAGTCCTTCATAAAAAAAGAGGCAGAGCCTCTTTCAAAAATACCATATTCATCGAAATTATTTTGAAAACAAACGAATGTCCGATGCCATCATGTCTTTTACCAAGGCAGGCAAATCGTACTTGGGTTCCCAACCTAAAATAGACTTCGCCTTGCTAGGGTCTCCAATCAACAAATCTACTTCCGTTGGGCGGAAATACTTCGGATCGACTTCTACCACCACTTGTCCAATCGGTAATTGATACGCTGCATTCGTACAAGCCTTTACTTTTCCAATTTCCTGAACTCCTTCCCCTTCAAAAGCAATATCGATGCCCAATTCGGCAAAAGCCATGCGAACAAATTCCCTTACACGTGTCGTTATGCCTGTGGCAATCACAAAATCTTCTGGTTTTTCTTGTTGTAAAATTAGCCACATTGCCTCTACATAATCTTTGGCATGTCCCCAATCCCTTTGAGCATCTAAATTACCTAGGTATAACTTTTCTTGTTGTTTCAAGGCGATTTGTGCCACCGCACGAGTGATTTTGCGGGTAACAAAGGTTTCGCCCCTCAAAGGAGATTCGTGGTTGAACAAAATTCCATTGACCGCAAACATGTTGTATGCTTCACGGTAATTGACCGTAATCCAATACCCATACAATTTTGCCACCGCATAGGGCGAACGGGGATAAAAAGGCGTGGTCTCCGATTGTGGAACGGCTTGTACCAAACCATATAATTCGGAGGTAGAAGCTTGGTAGATTTTGGTTTTTTGAGTCAAACCCAATAGCCTGACTGCTTCGAGAATTCGGAGCGTTCCGATACCATCTACTTGAGCGGTGTATTCAGGTTCGTCAAACGACACCTTCACATGCGACATTGCCCCTAAGTTATATATTTCATCAGGCTGCACCTCTTGTACGATGCGAATAATATTGGTAGAGTCCGATAAATCCCCATAGTGCATGATGAATTTAGCGTCTTTTTCATGTAAATCTTTATACAGATGATCGATACGTGCCGTATTGATGAGTGAGCTTCGACGTTTGATGCCATGTACCTCATATCCTTTGGCGAGCAAAAGCTCGGCAAGATAAGCACCGTCTTGACCGGTAATTCCTGTTATAAGGGCTTTTTTCATAAGTACTCTTCTTTATATAAATTGATTATTATAGTTGCTATCTTATTTGGCATACTTTGCCAAGAAATCTTGGTATGCCAAGGCTATCCCCTCAGGAAGAGAAGTTTGGTATTCCCAGCCCAATTGTTTCAGATGCGAGACATCCATTAGTTTTCGAGGAGTGCCATCTGGCTTGGAAGTATCCCATTCGATGTGTCCTTCAAACCCAACAATATCTTTGACCAAATTCGCCAATGCTTTGATGCTGACATCTGTCCCAGAGCCTATGTTTACAAATCCCTCCTCGCTATAATGATTCATCAAAAAAACACAAGCATCTGCCAAATCATCTGCGTACAAAAATTCACGCAAGGGGGCACCCGTTCCCCACAACACGACACTTGTATGGCGATTCATTTTTGCTTCATGAAACTTTCGAATCATGGCAGGCAAAACATGAGAATTTTGCAAATCGTAATTGTCGTTGGGGCCGTATAAATTGGTAGGCATAACCGAAATAAAATCACAGCCATATTGCTTGCGATAAGCCTCACACATCTTGATTCCTGCAATTTTGGCGATGGCATAAGGCTCATTGGTAGGCTCCAGCAAACCTGTCAATAAATAAGATTCTTGGAGCGGTTGAGGAGCTAATTTGGGATAAATACAAGAAGAACCCAAAAATTGCAATTTTTTGACTTTATTGAGATACGACGCATGAATGACATTATTTTGGATTGCCAAATTTTCGTAGATAAAATCGGCACGATAAGTATTGTTTGCCACAATTCCCCCTACTTTGGCAGCAGCGAGAAAGACATATTCTGGTTTTTCTTGCTCAAAAAAATCAAAAACAGCCACTTGGTTTCTCAAATCCAACTCCTTGGATGTTCTATAAATCAAGTGTTGATACCCTTCTTTTTCTAATTTTCTGACGATGGCAGAGCCCACCATTCCTCGGTGACCTGCTACATATATTTTGGCACTTTTGTCCATAAAACCAAATTTCCCTTGCCGTTAAAATAAAAAGCTTTGGCAAAAATTGTATAAATTTGCCCGATTCGCAAAATTACGCAAATAATGCCAAAAGCTTGATACATTCTTGATATATTTATATCGTAATACGATATACCTGTACCTATTTTAAAATTTCACGGGCAATCACCAATTTCTGAATTTCGGAAGTTCCTTCATAAATTTGAGTAATTTTGGCATCTCGCATCATTCGTTCCACATGAAATTCACGGACATAGCCATATCCTCCATGAATCTGTACCGCCTCCGTCGTGACATCCATCGCAACATCCGAAGCGTACAATTTAGCCATGGCAGCAGACAACGCATAATCCTTTCCCTCATCTTTTTGTCGGGCAGCCTCATACACCAATAATCTCGCTGCCTGAATTTTAGTAGCCATTTCTGCTAATTTGAACTGAATGGCTTGGTGTTCTGCGATGGCTTTGCCAAAGGTTTTTCTTTCTTTGGAGTACTTCAAAGCCAACTCGTATGCACCCGTTGCTATCCCCAATGCTTGAGCTGCAATTCCGATTCTACCACCGTTGAGGGTACTCATGGCAAATTTAAAACCAAAACCTTCCTCCCCAATACGGTTATCTTTGGGAACTTCTACTTCCGAAAACATCAAGGTATGTGTATCCGATGAACGAATCCCCATTTTGTCTTCTTTTTTTCCTACCACAAAACCCTCCATTCCTTTTTCTACAATCAAGCAATTGATTCCTTTGTGTTTGAGAACATGATTGGTTTGTGCCATGACCAAGCAGATATCCGAACTCCCGCCATTGGTAATCCAATTCTTCGTTCCGTTCAATAGATAATACGCCCCCTTATCCAGAGCGGACGTTTGTTGCGAAGTCGCATCAGAACCCGCTTCAGGTTCCGACAAACAGAAAGCCCCCAAAGATTGACCCGAAGCCAAAGGGAGTAAATATTTTTGTTTTTGCTCGTGGGTGCCATACTTTTCCAATCCCCAACAAACGAGAGAATTATTTACCGACATAATCACGGCGGCAGAAGCGTCTATTTTTGCTATTTCTTCCAAAGCCAAAACATAGGAAAGGGTATCCATGCCACTGCCACCGTACTCAGGGCTGACCATCATACCCATGAAGCCCAACTCCCCCATTTTCTTAACCGCTTCTTTGGGGAAAATACTCTGTGCATCCCGTTCTATCACATCGGGCAAAAGATATGTTTTGGCAAAATCTCGGGCTGCCTCCTTGACAGCCATCTGTTCTTCCGACAAGTTGAAATTCATTCCTGATTCGTGTGAGGTATTCATAATCATTTTTTGTTTATTGATGCGTGTTTATTATTTAATCAAAGCGTAATCAAATTTAATCATAAAACAACATAAATTTGAGGATTCTTCAATAATTAAAGCAGATTTTTTTTAGAGCATGTTTACGCTGGGAATCCCGTGACCTTGAATCTTTTAGACACTCTTTGGTTATAGAGAAGTACCCCCTATCAATTCTACAAAATCTCCCAACCATGCCCCTTTCGGGCTAAAAAATAAATACAAAAAGAATTTTTTAAAAAAATAAAGCCAAATTCCAAACAAAAGATGCCACAACCTATTCGCCAACAACACAAAAAAAAGCTGCCCTTTCGGACAGCTTCCTTTCATTTCAGAAATCCTATTATCAAGCTTTTTTCGCTGGATTTTCGCTAACTTTTGAATCCTCGTTTTTCATTTCACGTTGAATAGAATCCACCACAATAGGAGTCGCTACAAACAAAGACGAATAAGTTCCGACAATGACACCGACAAACATCGCAAATACAAATCCACGGATGGTTTCCCCACCAAAGATAAGCAATACCAATAGAACCACCAATGTCGAGAATCCCGTGACGGCAGTACGGCTTAGTGTGCTATTCAAGGCATTGTTGATAACAGTCGGAATATCTTCTTTTACCCCTCTTTTTTCGGTCAAATATTCACGGACACGGTCAAATACAACCACCGTATCATTCATCGAATAACCCATGATAGTAAGAACCGCCCCAACAAATGCTTGGTCCACATCGAGAGAGAAAGGCAATATCCCTCTGAAAATAGAGAAGATACCTAAAATAATCGCCACATCATGGAACAATGCCACCAATGCCCCATATCCGAAAGCCAAACGACGGAAACGAACAAAAATATACACAAATACCAAAGCAATCGAAATCAAGATGGCTTTCAATGCCCCACCAATGGCATCATTGGCGATGGTTGGTCCAACTTTAGAAGAAGTAGTCACTTTTCCTTTGTTTCCATTTACATTTGCCAAAGCAGCATTCACACTATTTTCAAGTTGTTTTTCAACCTCTGGATTCGTATTTTCGATTTTATAAGGAGTCGTAATTTTCACTTGGTCAAAACCACCAAAAGTTTTCACCTCCACTGCTTGGTTTTCAAACGTAGGTTTCAATGCTTTGGTAATATCCTCTGTATTGACTGTTTGTTCAAATTTAGCAACATAGGTACGTCCACCCAAGAAATCAACCCCTAAACCAAAACCTTTGAAGAAAATCGACACGATTCCGGCAATGATGATGACACTTGAGATGGTATAGTATAATTTACGTTTTGATACGAAATCGAAATTAGAATCTTTGAATAATTTTTCTGTCCATTTCGTAAAGAAAGAAACGGTTTTATCTTTTTTGATAAAATACTCAAAATACAATCTCGATACGAAAATAGCAGAGAACAATGAGGTAAAAATACCAATCAATAGTGTCGTTGCGAAACCTAAGATTAAGCCTGAGCCAAAAATAAACAATACCGCTCCGGTAATTAATGTAGTGACGTTAGAGTCGATGATAGAAGACATGGCATTTTGGAAACCATCACGAACAGCCGTAGCGAATGATTTTCCTAACAATATCTCTTCTTTTATACGTTCGTAAATCAATACATTGGCATCAACAGACATACCAACCGATAATACCAAACCTGCAATACCAGGTAAAGTCAAGGTAGCCCCAAACGATGCCATCACCCCTAGTAATAAGAATAAGTTGACGATTAAGGCAACATTAGCGATTAATCCAGCCTTGTTGTAATAAATCATCACAAATGCCAACACAAACAACACTCCGATAATAGACGATAAAATACCCGCACGAGCAGCTTCCGAACCAACAGTAGCACCCACGATGTCTTCAGAAATAATATTGGTTGGAGCTGGCAATTTACCTGCTTTCAAGACATTTGCTAAATCAAGGGCTTCTTCAACAGTAAAGTTACCAGAAATACTTGAACGACCACCGCCGATTTCGCTATTTACATTCGGAGCAGAATACACAAAATTATCCAAAATAATTGCAATCGGACGACCTACGTTTGCACCCGTTAAGGCTTTCCATTTTCTAGCCCCTTCTGCATTCATTTGCATTTCGACCGCAGGTTTACCTCTCTCATCAAAATCTTGGGTTGCGTTTGTTACCACATCTCCTTCTAATGGAGCTTTGCCCAAATCCTTGATGAAATACATATCTACGATTTCTTCTTTTACATTGGTTCCGTTGGCACGAGGTTTTACATCATACAAGAAACTTGCATTTGCCGGAAACAAAGATTGTACATCCGGACGGTGCATGATTTGATTAACTCTTGAAGTATCTTTCACACGGACAGCAACGCCATACCCTGTACCGATAAACAAATTGCTGAATGCACTTGACAATGAAGCCGAATCTTTTTTAACACTATCTGCTTTGCTTGCCAAAGTAGCCGCCAAACTATTTTTTGTAGTATCGGCTTTTGCTGGAGCAGCTTTTTTCGAAGCTTTCGCTTCCGCATCCAATTGCATTAAAATAGCAGACAAGCCATCAAATGCCGGAGCGATTTCTTGCATGGTATAAACCTCACAGAACTCCAATTTAGCAGCACCCGACAATAATTTACGCACACGTTGAGGATTATCAACTCCTGGCAATTCCACTTGGATACGGTTCGTACCTGACAAACGTTGTAAGTTCGGGTTTGCCACACCAAATTTATCCACACGGGTTTGAATGATACGGAAAGCACGGTCAAATGCCCCATCCACTTCTTTTTTGATATAAGAGATTACTTGGCTATCCGATGATTCCAAGCTTAATATACCACGGTTTGAACTATTTGAGAAAATACTTGCCAATTTGGTGTCTGGAGCTATTTTTTTGAACTCATCAGCAAATAAATCTACAAAATTTGTACTACTTGTAGCTGCTCTTTGTTGTGCTTTTTCAAGAGCAACACTTACTTTGGTATCACGAGAATTTGCCAAAGCACGCACTATTTCTGTTGGAGATACTTCTAAGATAACACTCATCCCTCCTTGCAAATCCAAACCCAAACCCAACTCTTGTTTCATCAAATCCTCTGTGGTTGTCATTCCTAAGAACACAGGCTCTTTCCACAAAGAATCTAAATAGCGTTGTTTTTTGCTGTAATCAACTTTGCCGGACTTATCCGTTGCATACACTTCCGCATCTTTTCTGATGTCATTGGCTTTCCAAGTACGAGCCAAAAAATAGATACTGATTGCTAAAAAAGCCACTAATAATGCGACTATACCACCTTTATTTCTCATAATAAATATATTTTCCCCAGCCTCGATGAGGAATAATCATTTGAATAATTTGCTTTTGAGGCAAAAAGCAACATAAAAAATTTTATTTGAATGTCAATAATCCGTAGAAATACTATTGAAGAAAGAAAAATTAAAAACTCAAGGGGCATTGGGAGCGATAAAATGCTCGCACAGACTTTCGAAATAAGCTAATCGGAAGAAAAAATTAGCATATACCTTATGAAAAGATTCGACCGTAATGTAAGTAAATTGAGGAGCCGGCAAAATGATAGCATCGTGTCCAAAATCAAAAGCATGGCTTGGCATGATGACCTCCAAAGAAAGCTCACTGACTGTCGTTTTTTGGTCTGAATTTTCTTTCTTGTCGGTTTTTTCTTGTTTGGCAGAAGCTTTTGTTTGAGGCGATTGCGACGACAATTGCCTGCTGAAAATACCCGTCAGCAGTACCATTACCAGCCATAAAAGACCAAAAGTTCGTGTTATGTAAGAATGTTTTTTCATATTTACGCACCGCAAAGCTACAAGAAAATCTTTGAATAAGTCAAATCTATTTTGAAAAAAGATTCAATTCAGATAAAATTTATTCCGATTCTCTCCCATGCTTATTGATTTATTTTCCCTGTGAAGTTGTTGTGGTTTTTTAGTATCAGCTATTTTATCTATTTTTGTACTTGGTTTATCATAAACAAGAAAGATATTTTATGGCTCAGTACGACGTTGTAATACTTGGAAGTGGTCCCGGCGGTTATGTAGCTGCCATTCGTGCATCACAATTAGGCTTAAAAACAGCCGTTATCGAAAAAGAAAACTTGGGAGGCATCTGCCTAAACTGGGGTTGTATTCCAACCAAAGCCTTGTTAAAGTCAGCCCAGGTATTTGAGTATATCAAGCATGCCAAAGATTACGGAATTGAAGTAAGCGAGGCACATGCAGATTTCAATGCAGTCATCAAGCGTTCTCGAAACGTGGCTGAAGGAATGAGCAAGGGCGTAAACTTCTTGATGAAAAAGAATAAAATCGATGTTATTTTGGGGTATGGAAAAGTTCAGCCGGGAAAGAAGGTTGAAGTGACTGATGCCGAAGGCAAAAAATCGATAGTCGAAGGCAAGCATATCATCATTGCTACTGGGGCTCGTGCCAGACAATTGCCTAATGTACCCATTGATGGGCAAAAAGTTATCGAATATCGCAAAGCCATGAGCTTGGAAAAACAGCCCGCTTCAATGCTTGTGATGGGTTCGGGTGCCATTGGGGTTGAGTTTGCTTATGTTTATGCAAGCATGGGAACAAAAGTGACTATTGTTGAATTTATGCCAAATATCGTACCAGTAGAGGATGAAGATATTTCGAAAGAATTGGCAAAAATTTACAAAAAATTAGGCATTGAAATCCATACAAACTCAAGTGTTGAGAAAGTAGATGTTTCGGGAAATACGTGTATTTCTACAGTCAAGACACCTTCGGGAGAAATCACCATCGAAACAGATGTGGTACTTTCGGCAGCTGGAATCGTATCCAATATCGAAAATATCGGATTGGAAGACGTGGGCATTGCGACCGACAGAGGCAAAATTTTGGTTAATGGCTTTTCTGAAACCAATATGCCTGGATATTATGCCATTGGCGACGTAACCCCAGGACAAGCCTTGGCTCACGTGGCTTCTGCGGAGGGCATTATCTGTGTTGAAAAAATAGCTGGACATGCTCCACAACCTTTGGATTATAAAAATATTCCGGGTTGTACTTATTGTTCTCCTGAAATTGCATCGGTTGGCTATACAGAAAAAGCAGCCAAAGAGGCAGGCTATGACATCAAAGTTGGAAAATTTCCATTCTCAGCATCTGGAAAAGCCAAAGCTGGTGGTGTTGCAGACGGATTTGTGAAAGTAATATTTGATGCCAAATATGGCGAATGGTTGGGATGTCACATGATTGGCAATAACGTCACTGAAATGATTGCAGAAGCAGTAGTTGCTCGTAAGTTGGAGACAACCGGCATGGAAATAATCAAGTCAGTTCACCCACATCCTACTATGTCAGAGGCAATTATGGAAGCCGTAGCAGCTGCTTATGGTGAAGTAATTCATTTATAAAAATCAATAGGAAAATGAAAAAATCGGTATTCTGTTTGAAAATAAATAGAATACCGATTTTTGATTGTGATGTATTATTAGAGATAAAAGACTATTTTTGTAAAAAAATCTAAATAAATATACTTTTTGGCATAATTTTTATGAAAGTATTGATAGAAGTTCAAATCAATTTCATAAATTTGCACTCCAAAAATTATCTAAACGAATCAAGGCATATCTTTACCTTTATTCCTACAGATTTTGAAATGGTAGTTTTACATCAAAATTGAGATAAAATATAGTCAAAAATGGCAAAAGAAGAAAAATCAGGTCTTGAAATCATTGAAAGCACCGAAGAATTACAAAAAGAATTTATAAAAGCAGAAGGTTTTTTGAAAGATAATCAGAAAGCTCTTAGCATTTTAGGTGGAATTATCGTAGTGGCAATTCTCGGAGTATTCGGATATAAATATTATACCAAAACTCAAGATAATGAAGCTCAGGCGGCCATGTTTAACGCTGTTTTTGCTTTCGAATCAGATTCATTGAAGCAAGCCTTGAATGGTACTGGAGGAAACGAAGGCTTGATTGCTATTGCTGATAACTATTCCTCTTCAAATGCTGGTAATTTAGCAAATTTTTATGTTGGAGTTGCTTTGGCAAAACAAAACAAGTATGACGAGGCTATTGAGCGTTTGAAAAAATTCAGCTCAGATGATTTGTTGTTGCAAGGAAGAGCTTATGCTTTAATCGGCGATTTGTACATGGAGAAGAAAAGCTTGGAAGATGGCATCTCTTACTACAAAAAAGCTGCGGAATATAAGCCGAATAAAACTTTCACCCCAGTTTATTTAATGAAATTGGCGACAGCTTATGAATTAAACAACAATAACAAGGCTGCTTTGGAAGCTTATAACGAAATCGTTGCCAAATATCCAGAATCGATTGAAATTGGTAATGCAAAGAAATACAAATCCAAACTCGAAGGCATCGTCGGCGAGTAATATTTGGTTATTTTAGCTCATAATCAAAGGGATAAGCCGAAATTAGGTTTATCCCTTTTTTTTAATTATTACCACTCGGCATTTACCGATAGTTTTGAAGAATTTTTAAACATGTAGTATTTATGTCATCCGCAAATAAAAATTTAAGTGAGTTTCGCACAGAAGGCTTGCCCGATGTCAGCCAAAAAAAATTTGCTATCATTGTCGCTGAATGGAACAGTGAAGTAACAGAAGCCCTGTTTGAAGGAGCCTACCATACCTTGCTAAACCATGGCGTATCAGAGACAAATATTATTCGTGCCAATGTGCCGGGAAGCTATGAGTTGAGTTTTGCTTCTCAAATCTTTGCACAAAAAGAAGCCATTGATGCCGTGATTGCCATCGGCTGTGTGATTCAAGGAGAAACCAAACACAATGATTATATCAATCATGCCGTGGCACAAGGACTTACGAATGTGTCTTTGAAGTACAACAAACCTGTTATATTCGGGGTATTAACACCCAATAACCAAGAACAAGCCTTGGACAGAGCTGGAGGAAAACACGGAAACAAAGGCGATGAAGCCGCCATTACAGCGATTAAAATGCTTGCTTTTTCATAACATAATTATTTTTATACGATTAAACAATTATTCAAAAATCAATATAATACAATGCAAGTTTGGAAATTTGGTGGCACCTCAGTAGGAAAGCCGGAGCGTATGCACTCAATTCGTCATTTGATAACAGAAGACGGAGCTCGTAAAATCGTTGTTTTGTCTGCTCTTTCAGGCACAACTAATGCCCTTATTTCGATTGGAGAATCTTTAAAAGCCAATAATGATGCCGAAGCAATTGAAAAAATTGAGGCTTTGTATGCTCATTACCAATCTTTTATCAAAGAGCTATACAAAACTTCAGAAGGACTTGCCAAGGGTACTCAAATCGTTGAAAATGAGTTTGGATTTATTCGTTCTTTGGTCAATATCAAACCCTTTTCGCTGAAACAAGAGAAAGAAATTGTAGCAGAGGGAGAATTGCTTTCTACCCAAATGTTTGAGGCATATTTGCAAGAAGAAGGCATAAGCTCTGCTTTATTACCTGCTTTGGATTTCATGCTGATTGATGCCGACAACGAACCAGTTTTAAGCTTTACAGAAGAAAAATTAGGTGCCATGCTTGCACAATTAACAGACAAGCAGATATTTATTACACAAGGATTTATTTGTCGCAATCCGAGAAATGAAGTCGATAATTTGAAAAGAGGAGGGTCGGATTATACCGCTTCTTTGATTGGCGGAGCGATTCGTGCCGAAGAAATTCAAATCTGGACAGATATTGATGGCATGCATAATAATGACCCTCGTATTGTGAAACGGACATTCCCTGTTCGAGAACTAACTTTTGAAGAAGCCGCTGAACTGGCTTATTTTGGAGCAAAAATTCTTCACCCAAGTACCATTACACCAGCAAAAATGAGAGGAGTTCCTGTACGTTTGAAAAATACAATGGAGCCAAATGCTTACGGCACATTAATCGCCAATAAATCAACAGATTCGGAAATCAAAGCGATTGCCGCAAAAGATGGCATCACCGCTATTTATATTCATTCCACTCGTATGCTCAATGCTTATGGTTTTATGAGAAAAGTATTTGAGGTATTTGAAAACTTCAAAACTCCAGTAGATATGATTACGACTTCGGAAGTATCCATTGCCGTAACGATTGACAATGCCGAAAACTTAGATAAAATCACGGCGGTATTGGGACAATTTGCTGACTTGGAAGAACACGACAGAAATCAATCAATTATCTGTATTGTTGGGAATTTTATGGCAGACAAAGCTGGCATTGCCCTCAAAGTAATGGAAGCCATGAAAAATATCCCTATTCGGATGATTTCTTATGGAGCATCGGAGCATAATATTTCTCTTTTAGTAGATACAAAGCACAAAAATGATGCTTTGAATGCTCTAAACGAAGGTCTATTCAAATTTGACTAATCAATATGTTCCTATCATTTTAAGATGGGAACATACATCCTTCATCGAAACAAAGATTTTTTATGTTACAACTCAATTTTATCAAAGAAAATAAACAAGCGACTATTGCTGCACTTCAACGAAAATATTTCAAAAATGCAGAAGAAACGATAGATGCTGTATTGGCAATTGACCAAAAACGTCGAGAAATTCAGGCAGAATTAGATAATACTTTGGCTCGGGCAAATGCTTTGGCAAAAGAAATCGGAAATCTGATGAAATCTGGGCAAAAAGAAGAAGCAGAATCTGCCAAAGCTGAAACGGCAACTTTGAAAGCTAAATCGAAGAGCTTGGAGGAAGATTTAAAAACGTCAGAGACTGAGCTGTATGATATTCTTGTGACTATCCCCAATCTGCCGCATGAAAGTGTGCCTGAAGGAAGAACAGCAGAGGAAAACGTAAATATTTTTCAGAATGGTACAATTCCCGAATTACACGAAGCAGCTTTGCCTCATTGGGATTTGATTAAGCAATACGACATCATTGATTTTGACTTGGGCAATAAAATCACAGGGGCGGGGTTTCCAGTTTATAAAGGGAAAGGAGCAAGAATCCAACGAGCAATGATTAATTTTTTCTTGGACGAAGCTCTTGCCGCAGGGTATTTTGAGGTACAGCCACCCATTCTTATCAATAAAGATTCGGGATTTGGCACCGGTCAATTACCCGACAAAGAAGGGCAAATGTACCATGCGACCGTGGATGATTTATACCTAATCCCGACAGCGGAAGTGCCGGTTACAAATATTTATCGAGACATGATTTTAAGCGAAAATGAGTTGCCCATCAAAAATGTCGCTTATACGCCATGTTTCAGAAGAGAGGCAGGTAGCTGGGGAGCCCATGTACGTGGATTAAATCGTTTGCACCAATTTGATAAAATTGAAATAGTGCAAATCAGAAAGCCCGAAGAGTCTTACCAAGCCTTGGACGAAATGGTTAATCATGTAAAATCATTGTTGGAAAAGCTCGAATTGCCTTATCGAATTTTAAGACTTTGTGGCGGCGATATGGGCTTCACTTCTGCTTTGACTTATGATTTTGAAGTATATTCAGCAGCTCAAAAGCGTTGGTTAGAGGTTAGCTCGGTGTCTAATTTTGAATCTTACCAAGCGAATCGATTGAAATTGCGATATAAATCAGATGGAAAAAATCAGTTGTTACATACGTTGAATGGCTCTGCGTTGGCATTGCCAAGAATATTGGCCTCGATTCTCGAAAATTTCCAAACACCCGACGGAATTAATATTCCTAAAGTGTTGGTGCCTTATTGCGGATTTGAAAAGATTTAAGAAGCGTGTTTATATAAAAAAATGGCTGTTTAAAGAAATTAATCAGCCATTTTTACTTATTTGACATACATCAAAGCAATTTTTTTCGCAGATACTCAATTGCCATCGTATTGGCTTCTTTCGCAGCTACCTCATCAAACTTCGGATTACTTGGATTTGCAAAAGCATGAGCAGCATTGAAAATTTTATAATTCAATACTTTTCCTGCTGTTTTCATATTTTCGGCAAACTGTTCAATAACTTCTTTTGAAATGTACTGTTCGGTAGCAAACAAGCCCAAAACATCAGTATTGAGTGACTTTAATTTTTCACTATCTTTGACCGGCATTCCATAATACATCACCGAGCCTACCGTTTGTTTTCCTCCGATAATAGCCGATTTGAGAGACCAACTTCCCCCAAAACACCAGCCCACATTGGCAACTTTGGCTTTTTTACCTACAAAATTCAAAGCTCCTTTGACAATATTTTCCAAACGCCCTTCTACAACACCTTGCATAAATTTTCCCGCATCTTTTGGGTCAGTTGCAATTTTCCCATCATACATGTCCAAAGCCAAGACATTTACATTTTGGTCTAAAGCCCCATAAAAAACATCTGCCTGACGCTTGATGTGGTCGTTAAGTCCCCACCATTCTTGATACACAAAAAGCCATTTATCGGTTTTTTTCTTAGCTTTTACAAAATAAGCATTGCCTTTTGTACCGTCTTCCGTATCAAACTGAATCATTTGTCCACCTACTTCACTGACGTGTTGATAGACCAAAGGAGCTAAATGGGAAGCAATGAATGATTTATCATTAGCAAAAACAGCCATATTGCCATCATTGCTTGCAAATACGACATCACAACATGTTTGTGCAAATCCCGCCAAAGATCCACCCCACAGAATTGTCAAAAATAAGATTTTCTTCATTTTTATAAAAAATTAGTTTATTCAGATAAAATAAACAACTTGAGAATGCCGCAAATGTTTAGATACATTTTTGCATTTAATGTCTTTTTAAGCTTTTTTCTTGATGATTTTTTTAGCAGCATCCAATAAATCTTTTGCTTCTGTATAGCCTAAAAACATTTTCACTACTTTTCCATCATTCGGATTAATAAAAAACAAAGAAGGATAGCCTTGCACTTCATACGTAGTGGCTAATTTCTCGCCCTCCTCCGTTTCCATGTCAATGGCAGCATTGATAAAATTAGCATTAAAAAACTCACCCAAGGCTTTATCAGGAAAAACCCTGGTTTTTAGCATTTTACAAGGTCCACACCAAGTGGTATAAGCATCCATAAAAATAAGCTTTTTTTCGGCTTTTGCTTTTTTTACAATTTCCTTCCAAGAAGCAGATTCTGTAAATTTAATACCGGACTTTTGCTGGGCAGATGCCACAAAACTGATAACCAAAGCGAGGAATAATAAAGAAAGATTTTTTTTCATTTGAGATAGAAGATTAAATATAACACAACATTCGCTTCCTGAGAAGTGAAAACATAACGACCAAATAATGAAATTAGTTTATTTTTTATCTAATCGAGCTTATCCTGCCCAATTTTCTCTATCTAAACTTCTGTATTGAATCGCTTCTGCCAAATGCTCAATTCTGATGTCGTCAGTACCCGCCAAATCGGCAATGGTACGAGCCACCCTCAAAATTCGGTCATACGCTCTTGCCGAAAGCCCCAAACGCTCCATTGCTTTTTTGAGCAACCCCTTCCCTGCTTCATTTATTTCGCAAACATTTTTCACCATTTCAGGCGGCATCATTGCGTTGGAATGGATTTCGGGAAATTCCTCAAAACGGATAGTTTGTAAAGCCCTGGCTTTGATGACCCGTTCTCTGATTTCCTCAGAAGTTTCACTTTTTCGGTTGGAAGAAATTTGGTCAAAACTGACGGGAGTCACTTCTACATGCAAATCTATCCTATCCAATAGCGGACCCGAAATTCTATTCAAATATTTACCAACAGCTCCAGGCGGACAAGAACATTCTTTTTCTGGATGATTATAATAGCCACAAGGACAAGGGTTCATACTTGCCACAAGCATAAAATTGGCGGGAAAATCAACTGCCTGTCTGGTTCGAGAAATGACGACCTTTCTTTCTTCTAGTGGTTGCCTCATCACCTCCAACACTGTTCTCTTGAACTCCGGCAATTCATCCAAAAAAAGAACCCCATTGTGGGCAAGCGATATTTCACCCGGTTGAGGGAAACTTCCCCCGCCCACCAAAGCGGCATCCGAAATGGTATGATGCGGAGCTCTAAACGGACGTTTGGCGATGAGTGATGCTTTGACTCCCAATTTACCTGCGACCGAATGAATTTTTGTGGTTTCGAGAGCTTCATGCAGAGTCAAAGGAGGAAGAATCGAAGGCAATCGTTTTGCCAACATCGTTTTGCCAGCACCAGGAGGCCCTATCATGATAACATTATGCCCCCCTGCAGCGGCAATTTCCATGGCACGCTTGATATTTTCTTGTCCTTGCACATGCGAAAAATCCGCCTCATATTCCCCAACAGAGTTAAAGAAAATCTCACGAGTATCAGTTACCAAAGGAGGAATCTCCAAAGTTCCCGACAAATACTCAATCGCCTCATTCAAACTATGAATAGGAATTACATCCAATGAATTGACAATAGATGCCTCCATGGCATTTTCGGCAGGTAGCAGAAAACCCTTTAACTTAGACCTTCGGGCTTCGATAGCAATAGGCAAAACCCCCTTGATAGGTCTTAATGTACCATCAAGAGACAATTCACCCAAAATAACATACTCTTCGAGTTTTTTCTGAAACGACAATTGTCCCGAAACAGCCAACAAACCCAATGCCATTGGCAAATCATACGCCGACCCCTCCTTTCTAATATCAGCAGGAGCTAAATTAATGACCGTTTTTTGACGAGAGATTTGAAAATTACAATTTTTTAAAGCAGCATCAATGCGTTGTTGACTTTCTTTCACAGCACCATCCGGCAATCCTACAATAGCCATTCCGGTACCTTGTACGACACTGACCTCCACTGTAATAAGAGTAGCATTGACTCCATATACAGCAGCCCCAAATGTTTTAGACAGCATAATTATATATTTAATAAAGGAATTAATATCTTGGGAATTAAAAAGCAATCTCCGTTTGAAGATTGCTTTTTAAGTATGCTTTACTCTTCCCAACGCCAATCTTTACCGATAATTAATTCGGTTTTTAAGTTTTGCTTAATCAAAAAGTCTTTTGTTTCTGCATCATTCATTTTTTTCACTGGCAACGCCTCTGCATCTGCTAAAGCATAAAGCATCATCGCAGTATATCGCACATTGTTGTTGATTTGTTTTTTGTTAATCAAATCAAATCGGTCACAATTGGCATGGTAGCAATTATAAGCCTTCACAGGAAAACTTCCCGAAGGAGAGCAAACCGGCACGCCCTCTATCATAAATGGCTGATGATCTGAATGTAAGCCTGCCGAGTTATGATTGGCATTGGTATATGTTGTATCAATTTTTTGAATTTTTTGACCAATTTCTTCAATAAACTTCTTCAATTCACCACGACCCATAGCATTAAACCCTTGAGCATTATTGACCATGTCGAGGTTCATCATCAGTTGAACTTGGTTTAATTTCCCCTCTTCTTTGTATTTTTTCACCATCGCTCTCGAACCCAATAAACCCTGTTCTTCCCCCATAAACATCACAAACTCAATGGTTCTCTTCGGCTGTAAATTCAATGCTTTAAAAACCCGAGCAATATCCAATACCGAAAAAGACCCAATGCCATTATCCATTGCACCAGTTGCCAAATCCCAAGAATCCAAATGCCCACCGATGACTATTTTTTCTTTTTTCAAATCTTTGGAACTCCCTTGAAGGGTCGCAACAACATTTCTTGCCCGAATCGGTCTGCTAAAATTTCGCATATCAATCACCGCCAACAGATTGGGTTCATCTTTAATCCACTTACGAATGGCCTTTCCACTTTCGACCGAAATACACACTGCCGGAATAGGAATTAACTCCCCGGTTACAGAGGCAGTACCCGTCAGCAATACCCCCCCCTCAACAGCATTGGCAATAATGACTCCAGATGCACCATATTTGATGGCTAATGCTGTTTTTTCCGAACGATGCAAATTCTTTTTCCCTTTATTCGCTTCCTCTTGAATATTAATATTAAACAAAGCGACATTTCCTTTCACCTCAGACTTGATTTTCTCGAAATCACTTTCCAATCCATCGGCACAATCGACTATTTTTCCCTTCAGGTGAGACGAAACCGGAGAATGAGCCAATGCCACCACTTCCACATCACGGAAATTGTCACTTCCCTTAGGAACAATAGATAAACTGACCGTATCTCTCGCCCAAGACTCCACCTCAAAAGGTAAAAATTTGACATCAGCAAAGCCATAATCTTTCAGCAATTTAAAAGCATATTCTTCTGCTTTTTTTCCGTTGGTGCTTCCAGTTAGTCGATGACCGATAGTAGAAGTAGCTTCCCCAAGCGTTTCGTAAGCCCTTCCCCGCCCCAATACATCCTGATTGATTTTGATAAAAATCTCTTCCAGTGTTTCTTTTTTACTTTTAAATGAAGAGAAAGCTGCCAAAAAAATTATAAAACTGATAAAAAAAATACTTTTTTTCATTGAGTTTGATGAGTCTGTTAATTTAAAGATTTTAACTCTAACTTATACTAAAGATTAGAAATGTAATATTAAGCCTAAAAAATGTTTTTTTTCAATATTTTCTTTAAATATTTTTTGAAGAAAACTATCTAAAATCAGCGATACAATCTATTTTTCCATACTTTGATAAATCTCTACGTACCAAAAATACCATCTGATTGCCTTATAATCAATCATTTCATTTGTTTTGAGACAAAAAAATCGCAGTTCAGGAAAATTATTCTAAGAACTTCGGAGGAAATAATGTTTTTTTTTAGAAAATTTTAATATTTTTCACTTACTTTGTCAAATATTTTGATAGAAAGTGACCGTTTGAAAATTATTTCGTCTAAATTAAAATTATTTTTGAATAAAACCATAAACTTTATCCCAGCATGAAGAAGGTAACATTCCTTTTCTTAGCGTTATTAAGCTTTTCGCTAACAACTCAGGCACAAGATACTTGTAAGGTATGTAAACCATACAAGTGGGAGATTGGCTTGCCAATCGGTGTAAACCAATATTTCGGAGATATGCACTGCAGCAAACCTTATGCATCTGCCAACAGTATCATGATTGGTGCATTTGCCAGAAGACATATCAACGATTATTTTGCATTAAGAGGGCAAATATTATTCGGCAAGTTGGCTGGAAATGATTTGGATAACCCTGATGGTCGTTGGGATTATCGTCGCCTTAAATTTAGCTCTCCCCTAACAGAGGTAGCTATTATGGGCGAATATTACCCTTTCAAAGAGCGTAAATACAACTGCGACGGCACATTCCGTAGAACTTTAGCTCCTTATTTATTCGGAGGTATCGGTGGTGTATTTACAAATCCTACGGTTACGATTCAGCCAGGAGCAACATTCCCTCCAGTACAAAGATTATTAGACCAAGACATGGCTAATTTGAAAAAAGCGGCTTTGGTTTTGCCATTTGGGGTTGGTTTAAAATACAATATCGCAGAAAGATGGACAATCGGTGGCGAAGTAGGATACCGCTACGCTTTTTCTGATTATTTAGATGGAACTAAATTATCTACCACTGCTATTGGCTCAGGAACAGCAACAGACCCGAAAGGGCCATCAAATAATGATGGATATTTAGTAGCAAACTTGTTGGCATCTTATCGTTTTGGAGACAAAGATACTGATAAAGATGGTGTAGTGGACAGATGTGATGCTTGTCTTGCAGAAAGAGGTTTGCGTAAATTCCAAGGCTGTCCAGATACTGATGGAGACGGAATTCCTGACAAAGATGATGCTTGCCCGACACAAGCTGGTCCAATGGCTCTGAAAGGATGTCCGGATACTGATGGAGATGGTATTGCAGATAAAGATGATGCTTGCCCAACGCAAGTAGGCTCAGCAGCCTTGAAAGGTTGTCCGGACCGTGATAAAGATGGTGTAGCCGACAAAGATGATGCTTGCCCAGATGTAGCTGGTGTGAAAGCGTTGAAAGGTTGCCCAGATAGTGACGGGGATGGTATTGCCGACAAAGAAGATGCTTGCCCAACACAAGCAGGCCCAGCTTCTTTGAATGGTTGCCCAGATACTGATGGAGATGGTATTGCGGATAAAGACGATGCTTGTCCAACAGTGAAAGGTGTGGCATCGGCAAAAGGATGCCCAGACCGTGATGGTGACGGAGTCGCTGATGCAAACGATAAATGCCCTGATTTAGCTGGTTTGGCTACAAATGATGGTTGCCCAGAAGGTTATGTCAATGGAATTTTGGCAAAAGGTTATACTACTGCTAGTGGATGTACTATCTCTCAAGCAGAGCTTGATGAATTGAGTCTTGCCGCAAAAGGAATAGAATTCTACAGTGGAACAAATAAATTGAAATCTTCATCGTATGCGAAGTTGGACAGAGTTTGTGCTTTGTTGCAAAGATGTCCAGATAGTAAATTGCATATTTCGGCATTCAATGATGGAGCAAGTAATTCTTCAAACTTACGTTCTGCGAAACTTCGTGCATGTGCTATTTATGCTTATTTCTTGAAGAAAAAATGTATTAGCAAAGCAAGAATGACTTACTCGGGTCAAGGAGATGAAGACCCTTCAACGGAATACACCACTCCAGAAGGGAAAAAATCACAAACTCGTGTGCAGTTTGAATTAAAATAATACTTACCAATAGCAATAAAATAGGCTGTCTTCTTTTTAAGACAGCCTATTTTATTTTAAGGATAATTCGGCTTCCCTTGAAAATTACCTTTTACAACTTTTCAATAGAAAAACCACTTGGCGAAATTTGGAGAATTCAAATCAAATAATGTATATTGCATCTGTATTTTATGGTTTTCACAGACACAAAATACGAAAAAACCCCGATATATGCCAAATTTGTGCATATTCGGGGTTTTATTTTGATATAAGTTACTTATTATCAGTTGTTTACATACCCAAAGAAAAGCCTAATCTGAATATTTGGTCGTAATAGATTTGTCAGCGAGGTTATAGGAAATGAATCATTCTTTGTTTACTTTTCTCTTTTCAGATAAAAGCTTTAACAAAACCCCATTTGTCCATCCAAAACCATCTTGTACGGGATATTCTCCTCCACCTGCTTCCAAAGTAATATCTTTCACATTATATTTTTCGAGTAATTTTCCTGTATTTTTATAGACTCTGATATTATTTTCTACCCAATTCTGTTTTATTTTATCTGCAAGCACATGAAAACCATAATTTCTCAATCCAACGATTGCCAAATATTGCAAGGGAGCCCAGCCATTTTTACCATCCCATTGTTGGTTAGTTTCGTGCAGTGTCGTTTGTAGCCCTCCTGCTTGTAGAAAAGATTTCTCAAGCACTTGTGCTACTTTGGCAGCTTGATGAGACGAAGCCATTTTGAAAAATAATGGATATACCGCAGCCAATGAATAAATATTTGTTTGTTTGTTTTGAACAAAGTCATAATCAAAATAGAATCCAGCACTCTCATTCCAGAAATATTTATCAAAAATGGCTTTACGTTTAGATGCCAAAACCCTCATATTTTGGGCATAATCTTTTTGTCCTTTTGCCTGATAAGCATTGGCAATCGTTACCTCCATATCATAGAGAAGGGCATTCAAATCTACTGGAAGTATTTCTGTTGTATGAATGGTAGATAAATTTTTCTCGTCGGCAAGCCATCTGCTCGAAAAATCCCATCCCGATTCTGCTGCTGAACGCAAATCTCTATAAATCAATGCTTTATTTTTTCTTGAATATAATTTTGCGGTAGCAATGTCTTCTTTGAAGGCTTCAGGACGAGGAGTATTTTTGTCGTCATAATAGCGATTCAGTAAATCATTCTTCCCAACAAATACTACTTTCCTATACGATTTCTCTCCATTCAATCTTGCTTGATTCAATTGACCGACATCTTCTTTCCCTCGGTCTGCCGACATCCAATATTGATATTCTTTCTGCATTTGAGGCAAATACTGAACCAATCTGTCTTCATATCCCTTGATATGGCTTAGTAATTTAACCATTTGGGGGAAAAATGGTGGCTGCGACCGACTAAAATAATAACTCCTATTGCCATTAGGGATATGATTGAAATCTTGAATAAGCTGTGCAAAATTCAAGACCATGTTTGAAATTAAAGAATCCTTACCAGAAACTTCCAAACCTAGCATCGTAAAATAACTATCCCAATAATATATTTCACGAAATCTTCCACCAGGAACAATATATGGTTTGATAAGCGGCACCATGGTTCCTCCCTCATCTTTGGGTTTTCTTGTTAGAATTGGCCAAAGCTCCTGAATATGCTCTTCCACTGTTTGCTTGGGATTCGACACATAGCTATTGTTTTTTGAGGGGACAATAAAATGTGCATAAACGAATTTTTTCAAATCAAATCCAGGCTTATTTTTTTGTTTTTGATAGTTCTCTAAAATAACCGAGCTTTCAAATTTCGGAATACAATCTGGAAAAGTTTTAGAATCAGGGAATACCGATTTCAACTGCACCTCTCTGAATAATTCTCCAAATGCTTCATCTGGAGAGTGATACTCTTTTTTACTGACAGATTCTCCACAAGAAATGAAAACGAATGTTAGAATCGATAGATAAATTAATAATTTATACATTTTTATTAGTTGATGATTGATAAAGGCTTAATCATAAGAGTCTGATTTTTCTATTTCTCTGTAGTATGGCTAACTTAAAATCTTTCCCTCTTAAATTTGGATTTAAACATACGATAAAGAAGTGTATATTTTCTTATTGTTTGAATATTTTGTTTGATGATAATAAAATATTTATCATAAAATACATTTTTTGGACAAGTATAAGCACTATTTTGGACTAATTTAATATTAATTATTTGTCGATTTTTTTTTAATTAGTCTAATTTTACAC
>JACCDQ010218697.1_pt1 | contig 25497 bp, 21 predicted proteins | sample 7446031 | NCBI WGS metagenome assembly JACCDQ01 (sample SAMN15323442, study PRJNA562643) | freshwater metagenome | isolation source: river surface water | place: USA:Blue River Watershed | collected 2017-08-17 | reverse complement strand
TGAACCTGGCGGCATGCTCTACCTCACAACCGGTGATTTTGGCGCGCTTTTACCCAAGCTGCAAGGCAAAAAATGGCGCATGATCCACCCCCCAACGCACTTGCATTATTTTACGCAAAAATCCATGACGGCACTTTTGCAGCAGCACGGCTTTGAACCTGTTTTTTACAAATACCCACCGGTTTACCGCTCCTTGAGACTGATCTATTTTGCGCTGTTCATTTTGAATAAAACACCCAACCGTTTTCACAATTGGCTCTACGAGCGCATCCCGAAAGCGGCCTCCATTCCGATCAATACACGCGATATCTTTTTTGTTGGCGCCAAAAAAACAACCGTATAATGTACCACACCATCACTTCCGCAGACCTCAGCTTTTTTGAGTCGCTTCTTTCAGACCGTTGTAAATCAGACCTCGCTACCCGCGAAGCCTATGACCACGACCACACCGAAGACCTGCATTTTACGCCAAGCGTGGTACTCTTTCCTCAAAACACCCAAGAGGTCTCAGAAATATTGGCTTATTGTCATGCGCACAATATCCCCGTTACGCCTGCTGGTGCCAGAACAGGCTTGAGTGGCGGCTGCTTGCCCATTCATGGAGGGGTCCTTTTGAGCTCCGAAAAACTCAACCGCATCATCGAAATTGATGAAAAAAATGCGCAAGTCACTACCGAACCTGGGGTCATTACAGAAGAATTACAAAACGCCGTCAAGGCCAAAGGTTTGTTTTACCCGCCAGACCCTGCCAGCAAAGGATCTTGCTTTATCGGGGGGAATATTGCCGAAAATTCAGGCGGACCCAAAGCGGTCAAATATGGCGTCACCAAAGACTGGGTGCTCAACTTAGAAGTGGTTTTGGCCGACGGCACCATCATGTGGACCGGCGCCAATGTTGTCAAGAATGCAACTGGGTACAACCTCACCCAATTAGTGGTGGGTTCGGAAGGTACTTTGGCTTTTGTGACCAAAATTGTGCTCAAACTCATTGCCCACCCTACCCAAACGCTGCTCATGCTGGTTCCGTTTTACGACGCAGTACAGGCTTGCGAGGCGGTGGCTTCCATTTTCAATGCAGGAATTACGCCCAGCGGCCTGGAATTCATGGAACACAACGCCTTGCGCTGGTCTCAGACCTTTTCTGGCGATTTCAGCATTGAGGTTAAGGATACCCATGCGGCGCATTTGCTCATTGAGGTAGATGGTTTTGATGCCGAACAACTCATGAAAGAATGTGAAGGCATTATGGCCGTGCTCGAAACTTACCCGACAGACGAGATTTTATTTGCCGAATCTGAAGCCCAAAAGAACACGCTCTGGAGCCTGCGTCGCAAGGTAGGCGAAGCCGTAAAAGCACAATCTGTCTACAAAGAAGAAGATACGGTAGTGCCGCGCTACGAGCTACCGCGTTTACTTGCAACCGTTAAGGCCATTGGGCAAAAATATGGTTTTGAGTCGGTGTGTTATGGCCATGCCGGAGACGGTAACTTGCACGTCAATATCATCAAAGGAAACTTAAGCGACACTTTTTGGAATGAAGAACTCACCGTAGCCATACGCGAACTTTTCACGCAAGTTATTGAGATGGGCGGCACTATTTCTGGAGAGCACGGCATTGGCCTTGTTCAAAAACCCTACATGGACCTCGCTTTTAGCCCTGCAGGCCTTGAGCTCATGCGCGGCATCAAGCAAGTTTTTGATCCAAAAGGCATTCTAAATCCGGGGAAGATCTTTTAGGCTTCCATCCAATGCAAATTGCGGCTGTACAGCAAGACCCACACGCCACCATAAAGGATCCCAACAATTGTTAGAATGGTTGGAATACCGGTAATCGGATTGAAAAGATAAGGCAAGACCACTAAACCAAGGCTGTAAATGATGTAAAAATGAAAGCCTAGTTTACGGCGTTGGTACATCAAAATAACGCCCGCTAGGCCCAGCACCAAGATCAAAAACTGAACGCTGTTATAGGCCTGAAAATGCTTAAACATGTTGTCTGTGACACTTTCCATCTGGTCGATGATGTAGGTAAAATCAGCTGCACCGCCTTCTTCGAGTTGTTCGCGCATGTTGGCAAATTCCAGCTTGGCTTGCTTGATCATTTTAGCATCCGGCTTCGCGCCGAGCATACCGCTGAAAGACCCTAAAAGACTCACACTCATGTTGAGACTAGACAGGATAACCAAAACCAATAAGAAAACCGGTCTTTTCTTCTTGACGATAGGCTCGTCTTGCATTTCAAAATCACTCATGCGCTAAAAATTGTTGTAAAAATGCTTGAGCCGTGCGCATATCAGTAGCCATAATGCGGTCGGTTTCTAAACTAGGCACCACCTTTCTGAATTCAGCATGAAGTGCTTCTGTCCAGACAGCTGCTTGCAATGGCCTTCTGAATTCAAGGCCTTGCGCAGCATGAATGAGTTCGATGGCGAGGATTTTTTGGCAGTTGTCCAAAACGCGATAAAGTTTGGTAGCGGCGTTGGCTCCCATACTGACGTGGTCTTCTTGACCGTTACTGCTGTCGATGGTGTCTACAGATGCAGGCGTGCACAATTGTTTGTTTTGACTCACGATAGATGCACAAGTATATTGGGTAATCATGAGCCCAGAGTTGAGCCCCGGATTTTTGACCAAAAACGCAGGCAAACCACGCGTTCCGGAAATAAGTTTGTAGGTTCTGCGCTCAGAGATGCTGCCCATTTCGGCCATTGCGATGGCTAAGAAGTCGAGGATGAGCGCCAATGGTTGGCCATGGAAGTTGCCGGCTGACACCACTTGGTCGTCGTCTGGAAATACCGTTGGGTTATCGGTGACGGCATTGATTTCTCTCGTGACAATTTGCGCGGCGTGGTCAATGGTGTCTAAAGTAGCACCGTGCACTTGCGGTATACAGCGAAAGGAATACGGGTCCTGGACGTGCGCTTTGGCTTGTTCCATGATTTGACTGCCTTCCAATTGGTTTCTGAACCAAGAAGCCACACGAATTTGTCCTACTTGGTTTCTGATTTCATTGACATTGGCCGCAAACGGTTCTTTGCGGGCATCGTAGGCTTCAATGGAGAGCGCAGCAACCTGATTGAAACCTTCAAACAAGCGGTAAGATTGCGCTACGGCATAAGAGGCATAAGCAGACATGAACTGCGTACCATTGAGCAAAGCCAAGCCTTCTTTAGACTGAAGGACAATAGGCTTCAAGTTAAATCTTTTGTTTAATTCAACTGCGCTTATCTTCTCATTTTCAACATAAACCTCTCCTTCTCCAATTAAGGGAAGCGAAAGGTGTGCCAGCGGCGCGAGGTCGCCAGAAGCGCCCAAACTACCTTGCTGATAAACCACTGGATAGATGCGCTCATTGAAGAAAAACAAGAGGCGTTCCACTGTGGCCAACTGTACGCCAGAGGCGCCTTTAGAAAGACCGAGCACCTTTAGTAAAAGCATGCGGCGCACCACTTCTTGCGGCACCTCCTCACCCATTCCACAAGCATGCGAACACACCAAATTGCGCTGCAGCGCTTCGAGGTCTGCATGACTAATGGCGGTGTCGCAAAGGGAGCCAAATCCGGTATTGATGCCGTAAATGAGCTGGGTACTCTGTGCTACTTTTTGATCGAGATAGGCTCTGCATGCTTGAATGCGGTCCTTTAATTCTTGCCCGAGAACAAGCGGTTCTTTGGTATGCATTAAAATCTCAAATTCTTCGAGACTTAAGTAATTCGAAGTAAGCTCTATTGACATGTTTCAAAACAGTTATGAATGCACAAACTGTGCAAAATCTTTGGCAAAATAAGTCAGGATCCCATCGGCTCCCGCACGGCGCATGCTCAAAAGCATCTCGCTCACCGCGCGCTCGTAGTCTAGCCAACCGTTTTTGGCAGCAGCGTAAACCATAGCGCACTCACCGCTTACGTTGTAAGCCGTGATAGGCAAAGGAAAATTCTCTTTGAGTAAGGCAATGACATCTAGGTAACAAAGCGCAGGCTTCACCATCAGCATATCGGCGCCCTCTTCAAAATCGAGCTGAGCTTCGAGCAAGGCTTCTCGCTTATTGGCTGGATTCATTTGATACGTTTTTTTATCGCCTGATTTAGGTGCGGAATTGAGCGCATCGCGGAAAGGGCCATAAAAAGCACTGGCGTATTTAGCGGTATAAGACATAATAGAAACGTCCGTGTAGCCTTTTTCGTCTAGGGCATTGCGCAAATAACCCACACGGCCATCCATCATGTCCGAAGGACCAATGATATCGGCTCCGGCCTGTGCTTGCGCAATGGTCATGTTGGCTAAAATGGGCAAGGTTTCGTCGTTGAGAATGCGGCCATCTTGAACCAATCCGTCGTGACCATCAGACGAATATGGATCCATGGCTACATCGGTCATGACTACCAGCTCTGGAAATTCTTTTTTGATTGCTGCAATAGCGTGCAAATAAAAGTTGTCGTCAGACCAACTGTAAGAGGCCATTTGGTCTTTGTGCAGCTCATCTACCGCCGGAAAGATATCGATGGTAGAAATACCCAGTTTGTGGCAGGCCTCTAGTTCAGGTAACAAGCGGTCGAGGGACCAACGGAAATTGTTGGGCAAAGAAGCGACCTCATCTTTGATGCCTTTTCCGTCTTTGAGAAAGATGGGGTAAATGAGGTGCTGTACGCCTAATTGCGTTTCTTCCACCATGTGGCGGATTGCGCTGTTTTTGCGGTTGCGTCTGGGGCGAATGGTATTCATATGCTTACATGAGCATGCCGCCACAAACATGTAGCGTTTGTCCGGTGATGTAGGCAGAAAGATCAGAAGCCAAGAAAACAGTAGCGTTTGCAACGTCTACTGGCTGACCACCGCGCTTGAGCGGAATGCTGTTGCGCCAAGAAGCTACAACATCTTGGTCGAGTACTTCGGTCATTTCAGTTTCAATGAAACCAGGCGCAATGGCATTGCAACGGATATTGCGCGAGCCAAGCTCAGCAGCAATAGATTTGGTGAATCCGATAAGGCCTGCTTTAGATGCTGCGTAATTGGACTGCCCCGCGTTTCCTTTGACACCAACAACTGAACTCATATTGATAATAGAGCCAGAACGCGCCTTGAGCATCGGCTTTTGAACGGCTTTGGTGAGATTGAAGGCAGATTTGAGGTTGGTATTGATGACTTCGTCCCATTGTTGTTCGGTCATGCGCATCAAGAGGGTGTCACGGGTAATTCCAGCGTTGTTGACAAGTACATCTACGGTACCAAAAGCAGCCACAACGTCGTCTACGAGTTGTTGTGCTTGGTCAAAATTAGAAGCATCTGAGCGGAAACCTTTGGCAATGCCGCCATTCGCTGTAAGTTCGGCCTCGAGTGCACGGGCTTTCTCTTCAGATGATAAGTAAGTAAATGCAACGGTTGCGCCTTGTTGAACGCAAGTTTCTGCGATTGCTTTACCGATGCCGCGTGAGGCGCCAGTAATTAATACGACTTTGTTGTCTAGTAATCCCATGTTATTTTGTGTTGTTATTTAGGTTCAAAGATAGAAAAGACTTATTAGAAATGATGCGCAAATCTTCGCGATGAATGCCCTTTCTTTTAAAAGTGGTATCGCAGAGCGAACTGGCATAATGCGGCGTTACTTCCACACAGCCCGACTTCACAATCGGAAAAACTTCCTCAATTTTTGGCGCGCTGCAATAAGCTGTTTGTCTCTTGCGCAAGCCGGCTTGTATCGTTTGCAAAAGGCCAGGTGAACCTTCTAGAAACAACCTTGAAATTTGATTTCCTTCTCGTGTAAAGAGGTAATTGACGATTGTTTTGCGCGTACCTTCAGACATCGGGCAATCTAGCCACACTTCTTGTTTCATGCTCAAGACTTTATCGGTTGCCCATAGCACTTTATAGTGGATACGGACATTGCGCTGCCCCACACAAAAAGCACCCAAAGTATCTTTTTTGAGCAAGTGCTGCATTAATTTGGTGAAAGGATGACCGCCAAAATGAGGGTATTTGATTTGAATGCTGTCGAGCTGCAGGTTTTGAAGATTGTGCTTGATGGGTTCTGCCGTGGCGGATTGCTCGAGCAGATCAAATTGATCCATGCGGGCACGGTTTTCACGGCCACAAGCAAACAGCATTAAACTCAATAGTAAAAAAGACCCGACTTTAGAAATCATATCACGAGGTTGCCATAAAGATCGTAGTGATCTGCGCTGGTGATCAATACACGCGAAAAATCGCCCAATCGAACATATCCCTCTGCTTTTTTGACCAATACTTCGTTGTCTACCTCCGGGGAGTCAAACTCAGAGCGCCCAATGAAATAATCGCCTTCTGCGCGATCAAACAAGACTTTAAGCTCCTTGCCTACTTTGAGCTGATTGAGCTCATAAGAGATGCCGCTCTGCAATTCCATAATGGCATCGGCGCGTTCTTTTTTGATCGCCACCTCTACGTCGTCGGTAAACTGATAAGCGTGGGTGTTTTCTTCGTGCGAATACGTAAAGATGCCCAAGCGGTCAAAACGCGTGCGCTCTACGAAGTCGTACATTTCTTGAAAATCAGCTTCGGTTTCTGAAGGATAACCAGCTATGAGTGTGGTGCGCAAAGCCAAACCAGGCACTTTGGCGCGGATGGCAGCCACGAGTTCTTCGGTTTTTTCGCGGGTGATGCCGCGGCGCATGGCTTGCAAAATGCGCGTGGAGCCGTGCTGCAAAGGCATATCGAGGTACTTGCAGATGTTGTCGCGCTCGGCCATCACATCAAGTACATCCATCGGAAAACCAGACGGAAACGCATAATGCAAGCGGATCCAGTCCAGACCTTCGATATCGGAAAGGCGCTTTAGTAAATCAGAAAGCGCGCGTTTTTTATATAAATCGAGGCCGTAATATGTGAGGTCTTGGGCAATGAGCATGATTTCTTTGACGCCTTTAGCAACCAAACCTTTGGCCTGCAATACCAAATCTTCTATTGGTGTAGATTGGTGCTTGCCGCGCATAAGTGGAATCGCACAAAACGAACAAGGGCGATCACAGCCCTCTGCAATTTTGAAATACGCATAATGACTTGGTGTGGTGAGGATGCGCTCTCCAACGAGCTCGTGTTTGTAGTCGGCTTTGAGTGTTTTGAGCAAGCGCGGAAGCTCACGGGTACCAAAATAAGCATCGACCTCCGGGATTTCGCGCTCTAAATCTTCGCGGTAACGCTCAGACAAACAACCCGTAACGTATACTTTCTCGACCAAGCCTTCTTGTTTAGCTTCTGCGTAGCGCAAAATGGTATCGATAGACTCTTGCTTGGCGTTGTCAATGAAGCCGCAAGTATTGATGATCACAATCTCGGAATCGTCTTGTTGGGCTTCGTGCTCGACCTCGAACTGATTGGCCTTGAGTTGGGCCATCAGGAGTTCTGAATCAAAGGTATTTTTAGAACAGCCAAGGGTAACCACATTGACTTTGTTCTTTTTTAGCGTTTTGGTCTTCATTCGGCTACAAAAATAGGACTCTTTGCGCAAATGGTATTACTTTTGAGGCGGCATTAGCACCATTGTTATGAAATATATCCTGTTTACTTTAAGTCTTTTGATTTTATGGAGTTGCAGTCTGTCTCAAAAAAGCGTCTTAACATTGAAATATCCGAGCGTTCAAACATCAAAACACCCCTTAGCAACTAGCATTGCGCGCATAGACGACAACAGCTTTGCATATCCAGGTGCAACAATCACCATCGATTCGATTATTTTGGAAGAGAACTTTTTATGGATCAAGTACCAAAATTTTACTGCTGACGCTCGCTTGGAGTTGGTAGGTCGCAGCGCAATTGCGAAATCTTTCCCTCCTATTCGAGCTTGTAAAATCATAGCACACGATGACGTTCAGAAGGGCGAAGCAAGCGCTGCTGCTGGTTGGCTCAAAATTGATATCAGTGACCTAAGCAACAAAAAAGTAAAAGACAATCCGATTTATCTTCAGCTCGAAGGTTGGTCAGAAAATATCCTTTATCTGTACCCCTACTAGAAAATATGGAAGAAAAACACAGCGAAGAAGAACGCATTGACAAAATCATTCTCGAACGCGGCTTGGTCAGTTCCCGTGTGCGCGCAGAGGAAATCATCAAAAAATATGGCGTAAAGGTCAACGGCAAGCTCTTTTCCAAGCCTGGCAAAAAAGTACCCACCGATGCCGTCATCGAACTGCTCGCCGCAGAAATTCCGTGGGTTTCAAGAGCCGCCTATAAGCTGATCGCTGCACTGGATCACTGGAAAATTGCTGTCAAGGACCAAACTTTCATCGATCTAGGCGCCAGTACGGGCGGATTTACGGAAGTCATGCTAGACCGAGGTTTGGCAAAGTCTTATTGCGTTGATGTAGGCCAAAAACAACTCCACGAAAAAATCAAAAACGACCCAAGGGTTGTCAATTTGGAGAAGACACATGCCCGCGACCTCACCGAAAAATTACTCCCAGAACAAGTAGACGGCTTGGTGGTGGATGTCTCTTTTATTTCACTCGAGAAGGTCCTACCCTTCACGATTCCCTTTCTCAAACCAAAAGCAACCGTTGTTTTATTGGTCAAGCCGCAATTTGAACTCGGTCCGGGTGCTTTAAACAAAGCGGGCGTCGTGAAAGACACCAGTCAGTACCCTGCACTTTTAGAAAACATCAAGCAAATGGCACAACGCAACCAATTGCAATGGAAAGGCTACACAGACTCCCCTATTCTCGGTGGCGACGGCAACGCCGAATTTTTAGGCTATTTTGAAAAGATTTAAGCTACTTTTGCAGCATCATGATGACTATTGAAGCATTAGAGCGGGCATTTTTAGACCTCGAATTTCAGGCCAATCGGATTGCCAAGCTCAAAGAAATTGACCCCGACCACCTTCATAAATTCAATGCGCGTTCAGAAGAAGTGCGCACACAACTCTTGCAAATGGGGCTGCATCCAGACCTCCATGCCAGCCTAGACGCCTTTGACCCAATCGATGAAAACTACCAGCCTGCTTTTGGATTTGGTAGAAAACTGCTGAATATCCTTTTACTGGGTCAACACAAAAAGCGTTTCATTCCCAAAAGACAAGAAGCTTATTTCCGAAAAGAAGTGTCCGAGCGGCAAAGGCTATACAATTACGCCAAAGATCACCTAAGCATTGATTAACTAGTGAATAAGCTCGAGCTGCTTGAAAACTTTTCCTTGATTGGTTTGAAGAACTAACCAGTAAAATCCAGACTCAAGAATATCTATTTGAACTTGAAATTCCTTTTCGTTGACAGCTACAAACGAAAGTGAAGTTGTTTTCCCCGACACATCCACAAGAGCCATACTTTCCAACTGCAGCCCCTCAGAGAGCGCTACTTTGAACTGTCCGTAGTTTGGATTTGGATAGACCACCACTTCCATACCGAGATTTTCCTCTAACGCAGCACCAGGCTCTGTAAAAGCACAAGCACATTTGTTTTTAACCTCGTTGGTGGCCACAACTGCTGGCGCTTGATAGATAGCCTTAACCCAGCAATGCTGACCAGCTTGCGTCGCCGTTGCATTGCGCAGGCGAATGGTGTGCCAGCCGCTGTAAGTAGGCGTAAATGTAAATAGGCCATTACCTGTTTGGGTAGCCGAATCGATTGGGCCGCAGTCTTTATCTAGGACAGCAAGCGTGAGCGCTAAATTGGGCGAACTCGGATACCACTCAATTTGAACTTCTTCGCCGGCTTTGGCGTAAATACGCCCCACCACTCTGCATTCGAGGCTATTGTTGGGTAATTTACCGCCTTGTTGTAAGGAGTTGGCGTGGCGATCACCGAGGTCGTCATTCATTTCCCATTCTTGGACCACGTTCTTAGCTGGGCGCTGGTAATTGGCGGTAATACCTTGCGGGGCCCATACACAATAGCCTCTGCGGCCTAAATTGGCGCTGCCGTCGCAGGGTGGAATGGAAATATTCACTTTGCCGCCACCGTATACCGTTGTCGGATTGCTATTGGCGCCTGAGTAGTCTATCAATACGGTGCCGTCAGGCCAATTGGTTTGCACGCCCGTTAGGTTTTGCCATTGCGTCCAGTTATCGGTGATGCCGATAAGCGCTTTAGCACCGCGTTCAATAACGAGCGCATCTGGGGCTTGCCAACGCACAAAATAGGCACCGTCTTTGAAATGCAGGTTTTGGTGGCACCACAAAAGGTTTTCGATGTCGCTATCGATTGGCAATGCATTGGTGTCGGTCGGGACATGACCAAAACGATTGCCATTGTAGCCAATGTTAAACAAGTCCTCGAAAAAGAGCTGCGGGGCGCCGTCTACCGACATCGCAATTGCATGTGCAGCCGAACTTCGGCCGTCGTTGGGTTCAATGTGCGGGCTGAGTTCGGAGCCGGAGTTCCAACCCGTGTAGTTGCCTTGTGCAGACAGCTGTGGTCTGAAGGTATCGTGGTTATTGACAAACGGAACCGTTCTTTGGCGATTTTGCTGTTGCTGACTCGGTATCTGACTCAAGTCGTAGTTGCCATTGCTGTTCACCATTGCAGAGAGCGCAAATCGCAGGTTGAAATCAAAGGTACCCGCGCGGTTTTGAACGGCGTCGGCCCAAGCGTCGAGTTGTGCAGTGCTGCCCACCCATTCGCCGACTGCAAAAAGTTCAGGGCCTCCACTTGCCCACATGGCGCCGTATTGTAGGTTCCAAAGTACGTCTTCAGAAACATAGGCAGGAAAGTGCTTGACCGCATCAAAACGCAGGCCATCAAATCCGACTTGCTTTTTGTACCAAACAAGCCAATTTCGCATGCCAGCTCGCATGTAATCTGCGCTTTGTGGTGGATTATATAAAGCATTAGATGAGGTGCCAAACGCGTTGCTTTCAAACGAAACATCAGGGCCCCAATACGGTGAATTGATGTCGTTGCTACAACAGACATTATTGTTATTGGGGTAAAAGTTCTGCCAGTTTTTACTGAAACGACCCTCACGAGCGAGATAATTGGCGGCGCTTTCAGCCGAGGCTGGCGTCTTGAAACTCACGTAACGGAAGTTCTTATAGCGGTTGTTTTGACCGTCGTCCATGGCTGCCGGGTCTTGGCCTCCTGAACCATTGGCGCTGCCCGCATTACTCACGTGATTGAGCACTACATCTTGAATAACGTCGATGCCATTGGCATGCAAAACAGCCACCATTCGCAAGAGCTCGTCTTTATCGCCCATGCGGGTTTTGGTGCTGTTCTTTTGGAATTTGTCGCCGAGGTCGTAATGATCAAAAGGGGAATAGCCCACGCTGTTCGTACCCGCATTTTTGATGGTTGGCGGAATCCAGACGGCATCTACGCCCAACTCCGCCAAGCGCGGCGCAAGTTCGGTGAGGTAATTGCACCAGCCATTGGGGTAATTGGTGTTCCAGTAATCCCACCAATAGGCCTGCAAAACCACCTGTCGATTCGTTGGGTTGACCTGCGCAGCAACTTGCTGCAAGCTAAAAAGCACAAGCGTGCTCAACAATAATTTTTTCATCACAACCTGAATTACTTCAGTGCTGTTTCATGCTGGGCTCCTGCCTCAATTTGGATGGTAGTGCCCGCTAAATCACATGAAATCAGCGCCGAACCTAAATTAGTAATCGTTACTTTTTGTTGAGTGATCGCTATGTCTAGGGGTTGATTTTGATAGCGGATCTGAAATGCATAACTTTTCCAAGGACTAGGAATTTGTGGATCGATAGACAAACTGTCTTCGTAAACGCGCACACCTGCCAAGCCTTCTACAACGGACATCCAGGTGCCTGCCATAGACGTAATGTGCAAGCCTTCATCTGCCTCGTGATTGTAGTCATCGAGGTCTAGGCGGCTGGTGCGCAAATATAACTCTAGGGCTTTGTCTAGACGCTTGATTTTGGCGGCGAGAATAACGTGTACACAAGGCGAGAGCGAAGATTCATGAACCGTTTTAGGCTCGTAAAAATCAAAGTTTTCGCGAATGATGTCTTCGTTGAAATGGTCTTCAAATAAATAAAGTCCTTGGAGCACATCGGCCTGCTTGATAAAAATGGAGCGCAAAATTCGGTCCCAAGACCAATGCTGATTGATCGGACGCTCCGCAACGGGAATGTCTGAGGCACTCAACTGCTCTTTGTCCATGAAACCCTCTTGCTGCAAGAAGATGGAAGTACCTTCCAAAGTTGGAAAGTAGACGTTTGCTGCGATGTGTTGGAACTTTTCAATTTCTTTGGCAGTCAGTTTTTGAGGAAGATCGGATTTGACTTTCGCATTGACTTCCAAGCAATAAGAAATACACCAACGCGCAATGTAATTGGTGTACCAGTTGTTATTGACGTTGTTTTCGTATTCGTTTGGCCCTGTTACGCCGAGCATGACATAAGCTTGCTTGGCCTCAGACCAATTGAAGCGCTGCGCCCAAAAGCGCGCGATACCAGCCAAAACGGGCAAGCCGTAGGTGTCTAAGTAAGCGTGATCGCCTGTGTGGCGCACGTAATTGTAAATACCAAAAGCAATGGCGCCGTTGCGGTGGATCTCTTCAAAGGTGATTTCCCACTCGTTGTGGCATTCTTCGCCGTTCATGGTCACCATTGGGTACAAAGCAGCACCGTCCTTGAAACCGAGTTTTTCGGCGTTTTCTATCGCTCGGTCTAGATGATGATAGCGGTAGACCAATAGCTGGCGCGCAACTTTTGGATCGGCTGTTTTGAGGTAAAAAGGCAAGCAATACGCTTCGGTATCCCAATAGGTGGCGCCGCCGTATTTTTCGCCGGTAAAACCTTTTGGCCCAATATTGAGCTTGGCGTTTTTACCCGTATACGTTTGATATAAATGAAAGATATTGAAGCGGATGCCTTGCTGAGCGGCAACGTCGCCTTCAATGGAGATATCTGCGCTCTTCCAGATTTCGGCCCATGCGGCTTCGTGTTCGGCGCGCAAGGTGTCAAAACCTGTGGTGTAGGCATCGCGCACGCGCTTGATAGCTTTAGCAGCTAATTCAAACTCAGAATGGTTAATTGTAGAAGTGACGGCTATATATTTTTTGAGCGTAAAGCGCACGCCTTGCTCCAAGTAGTGCTCAAAGTTGTTTTCAACGTAAAACGCGCGCTGGGCAACGTTCGGATGAATAGTCAGGAGTTCTTGTTCGCGCCAAAAACTAAAACGCATGGCTGTAGCGACGCAAAAATCTGTTTTTTTGGTTCGCGTGCACAAAATTCCTTTTTGAAAATCTACTTTTCTGGAGTCTTCTTGCCAAAAGAATTCGTCGTAGTTGGCGTCGTGGTTACTGACGTTACCATCTAGATACGGCGTAAACTTGACATTTCCACTGAAATTGAGGGGTGTGACGCTGTAGCTGATTGCTGCAATTTCTTCGCGCGCCATTGAGCAAAAGCGGATGCTCTCGATTTCGAGTTCTTTTCCGCTGCCAAACACAACGCGTACTGTTCTTTTGAGCAAACCGTTTTGCATGTCCAGCTCTCGGTGAAAGTACTTTACTTGCTGGCTATTTAAATCGAGTTGTTCGCCGTCGATGCTGATGTCTATGCCAATCCAGTTAGTAGAATTGAGCACTTTGGCAAAATATTCTGGGTAGCCGTTTTTCCACCAACCAACTCTTGTTTTGTCGGGGTAGTAAACGCCACCAATATAACTACCTTGTAATGAAGGGCCACTGTATTTTTCTTCAAAATTGGCGCGTTGGCCAAAAGAACCATTGCCGATACTGAAAATACTTTCGGCTTGTTGTTGCTTACTCTGGTCAAATTTGCTTTCGATGATCTTCCAAGGATCAATTTCAAATAAATTACGCATATTGCTCTACTCTAAATTCGGTCAAATCGTTCAAATAAATATCTGCTAGGTCTGCAATGTGAGGGTTACCTACCCCAACAGCTGTAAAACCTCCTGCTTTTGCGGCAGCTATGCCGGAAGCGGCATCTTCAAAAACCATGCATACCGAAGGGTCTAGACCCAATGCACTGGCGCCGTTTAAGAAAACTTCGGGATGCGGTTTGGGGTCTTTGACACCATTTCCGTCGATTACCACTTCAAAATAAGTACTGATTTGAAGCTTGTCTAAAATGAAATTGGCATTTTTGCTCGAGGAGCCTACACCTAAGCGGATTCCTTTTGCTTTGGCCTGCTCGAGCAGGTTCAAGACGCCGGGCAGCAAGTTTTCTCGATTCAAATTTTGTATAGACTCGAGGTAAAAATCGTTTTTACTCTTCAATAGCGCCTCAAATTCTGCTGCAGAGATAGTCTTCGCACCTAACTCAAGGATTTTTTTGAGAGAATCGGCGCGGCTTACTCCTTTCAGCAGTTCATTTTCTTTTTCAGTGAAGGCGATACCCAATGCATGTGCACAGCGTTGCCAAGCCAAAAAGTGGTTGTGTTCGGTGCTGACCAAGACGCCGTCGAGGTCGAATAAAAAAGCTTTCATGTTATCCACGCGTAATTTGCTTATCGGTAAGAATCAAATTGAGCAAGCCCGCCAACACAAGCGACGAACCCGCTAAGAGCATTGGTGCAATTGGGCCCGATCCAAATATTTTGGAAAGCACATTGACACCACCTAAAGCTGCAATAATTTGAGGAATCACGATAAACATATTGAACAAGCCCATCATGAGGCCCATTTTGTTTTCATCTACGGTGCTCGACAACATGGCGTAAGGCATCGATAAGATACTACCCCAAGCAAAGCCGATGAGTGCAAAGCACAGCCAGAGGTAATCTGGGCTCGGGATGAAACCCATCAGGATAAACCCAACTCCGCCAGCCACAAGTGAAGTTAAATGCACCCATTTGCGGTTGACACTGTATTTGGCCGCATAAAAAGTAAGCGCCAATGCAAAAAGCATGGAGGTGAGGCCATATATACCCATATTGGAGCCTACAGCATCGGCAGCAACTTGATACGCTTGATTCATTTGCTCAAAGTTAGCATTGTTTGCTGCAGGTGCGGGCGCGTTGTAAACGGTTGCGGTGAGCGCTGGCGTGGCCATACTCCACATGGTAAAGAAGGCAAACCAACTGAAAAATTGAATCAGACCTAGTTTGAGCATTGTGGGTGACATACTGGTCACTGAACTCCAAAAATCTTTGATGAAATTGGTGTTTTGCTTTTCTTTTTGAAACGCTTCTTCATCGGAAGGCGGATATTCCGTGGTGGTAAAGATAGTGTACAAGATACTGCCCAGGAAAACAAGGGCTCCAATGGCGAAAGCTACTTTGACGTTCATCGGAATGCCTTTGGCAGCAGCGTCTTCAGAGAAACCAAGTTTGGAAACCATCCAAGGCAAATTAGAAGCGACCCAAGTACCGATACCGATGATGAGCGTCTGCAGTACAAAACCATACGAACGCTGAGATTCTGGTAGTTTGTCGGCAACGAGCGCACGAAAGGGCTCCATGCTGATATTGATAGAAGCGTCTAGCATCCAGAGAAAACCAGCGGCGATCCATAGCGTAGGCGAATAGGGCACAAAAAAAAGTGCGAGCGAACTGAGGATGGCACCAATTAAAAAGTAGGGCTTTCGGCGACCAAAACGCACAGACCATGTGCGGTCAGAAAGAAAACCGATGATTGGCTGTACAATTAAGCCCGTGAGCGGGGCTGCAATCCATAAGCCCGGAATTTCTTCGGGTGTGGCGCCTAGCGTCTGAAAAATACGCGACATATAGCCGCCTTGGAGGGCAAAACCAAATTGGATACCCATGAAGCCAAAGCTCATGTTCCATATTTGCCAAAACGAAAGAGTAGGTTTAGTTTGCATGGCTCAAAAAGTCAGTAGGTTTTAGCGCACATAGACTGCATAGCCCCATGGAGCCAGCGACAGGACTTGTTTGTCTTTCAAAGTTTCTTTTTTATCGCTAAAAAGATTCTTGTAAGTACCAGCTGCAGCAGCTCTTAAAGTTACTTTTTTAGCCTGCGCACTTAAGTTTAAGACCACAAGAACTTTAGATGTCCCTTGTTCACGGGTATAAATTAATACATCCTTTTGATCTTTTGAACTCAAGAACTTTGGTGTCGATTGTTGAAGACCAACAGCAAGCGCAGGATTTGTTTGGTGAAGATGCAATAAACGGGTGTAGAAATCGACGAGGTCCATTTTGTCCCAGTTGATGCTGTCTTTGTCGAAGAATTTCAAACGACGATCTAAGGACGTTTCTTGGCCATTGTATACTAAAGGCATGCCTTGAATGGTGGCAGCCATAACAGCTAGTGCAAAGCGCGCCTCACCCATGCGTTCCATTTCGGTACCGTTCCAAGAGTTTTCGTCGTGATTAGAGGTAAAGTTCATGTGGAAAGCCCCCGCCGGAAGTTGCATGCGCTCAAAATACGCTTGCACGTCGGCAGCGTTTTTCTTTCCTTTAGCAACGTCATTTAAAATGTGGTGAAACTCCCAACCGTAAGTCATTTCAAAAGCAGAATATAGTTCTTTACCTTCTGCTTCGGCCAGCATAAAGACGGGTTTAATTTGATCCAATGCAGCGCGCGCGGAGTTCCAGAAATCCATAGGCACCCAACCTGCTACATCGCAGCGGTAGCCATCAATATTGAAATCGCGGACCCAGTATTCCATGCAAGCAATCATTTCTTTACGCATTGCTGGGTTGTCGTAGTTCAAATCTGCGACATCCCACCAGTCTGTGCCAATTGTTGGTTGCACTTTTCCAAGAGAGTCCAGGGTATACCAATCCAATTTACCTTCTTCTATCCAAAGCGCATCAGGGGAAGTATGGTTGGCTACCCAGTCAATGATGACTTTCATGCCAAGATTGTGTGCTGCATCGACTAAATGAGCAAAATCTTCGTGGGTTCCGAACTCTGGATTGATGCCGCGGTAGTCGCGCACAGCGTAGTAGCTACCCAAACTTCCTTTTCTGTTGAGTTCACCAATCGGGTGAATAGGCATCAGCCAAAGAATATCTACGCCCATCTCTTTGAGGCGCGGCAAGTGCTTTTCGAACGCGCCAAAGGTACCCTCTGGGGTAAATTGACGGATATTGACTTCATAAATGGTGGCATTTTTCACCCACTCAGGTGTTTTGAGTTGGGCAAATGCAACAAGGTAGAAAAATCCAAAAAGGATAGATAGCGTGATTTTTTTCATGGCTTAAACGGTTTCGGTTTTAAGAATGTATTTCAAATGATATGCCACTAAGCCTTCTACAGGCTTTTGAATAATAGAAGCAATTTGGATTTGGAGTTCTGCTGCAGCTTGGTACAATTCTTTTTCAAAAATTTTAGATAAAGAACCTACAAAATGAACTTCGGTGTTTTGATAGTCGTCGTAGCAACAAACGTGTACCTTCATAAAATGCTTAAAGCCATTGAAAACCATTTCTGAGAAGAAAGGATGTGCTTTGTGCTTGGCAATGAAAGGCATAAATGACGCAATAAAAACGTTGGCGTTGGGCTCACGGTATACGCGGTCAACGATGAGGTCTTTGTCGAGTTGATAAGTTGCGATAAAATCTGCTTCAATTTCTGCTGGCAAATGATGGTATAAAAAAGAAGAAAGCAATTGCTTGCCAAAATAGCTTCCACTGCCTTCGTCTCCGAGCACATAGCCCAAAGCCGGAACTTCTTCTGATAAAGTAATGCCATCAAAATGACAAGAATTGCTTCCGGTTCCGATGATGCATGATATACCAGGTTTGCCATTGTAAGTAGCATAAGCGCAGGCAAGTAAGTCGTGTTCTACTAAAATTGAAGCATTGGCAAAGATGCGGCGCAAGCCTTCTTCTACAATTTGATTGAGTTCAGGGCTTGAACAACCAGCACCATAAAAGTAAATACCTCTGATGCCAGCAGCTAAATCCATGATCTCTTTGTTTTTCTTCAACTCCGCCTCGATGATATCGGCCGAATGAAAATATGGATTGAAGCCCATTGTTGAAAAAAAACTTTGGTTATTTTTGTTGTCTACTAATACCCAATCGCTTTTGGTAGAACCACTTTCAATAATGAAATACATAGTTTGTTATAGAGTGAATGATAGCTTTGTGTCAATTTTACACTATCCAAATATATAGATAATACTTCATACGTGCAGCACAATCCAAAAAAAATCAATTCAGAACTCAATCCAAACGTATCTGTCGACTGCGTTATTTTCGGCTTTGACCTCGAACAACTCACGGTGCTGCTCATTGACCGCGGCGAGATTTCATCTGCATTTGGCCCGCGCATGGCCCTACCCGGCAACCTCATCTACGACAACGAAAACCTCGATATGGCCGCCAACCGCGTTTTGGACGAACTCACTGGCCTCAATAATATTTACTTAGAGCAAGTCGGTGCCTTTGGCGACCCCGACCGCATTCACAAAGAATCTGACCGCGAATGGCTCAAGAGCATCCGTGCTGAACCAGAAGCACGCGTAATTACCGTGGCTTATTTTACATTGGTCCCGATGTCAGACTACAAACCACAGGCCTCTTCTTTTGCTAAGAACGCAGATTGGGTACCAGTCAGTGAAATCAAAGAACTTGCCTTTGACCACTTCGAGATTTTACAAGCGGCTAAAGAAAAACTCAAGCAAAAAATCAAAATTCAGCCAATTGGTTTCAACCTTTTGCCTGAAAAATTTACTCTGAGTCAATTGCATCGCCTCTACGAATCTATCCTAGAAAAACCCTTAGATAAACGCAATTTCAGACGCAAAATTCAAAAGCTCGACATCCTGACGAGCCTTCGAGAAAAACAACGCGGGGTGCCACACAAGCCATCTTTACTCTACGAATTCAACGAAGAAAAATACCAAGAACTCACCCAAACGGGCTTCGATAACTTTGGTTTCTAGGTAGTTTCTTTTTTATCCGGACAAAAAATCGTAATTTTCTTGAGTAATTGTTACCACCATGTAACTTTTGCAACCAATAAATTGTTCTACTGCCGGACACAATTTTGAACCGCTCTGACTACAACACCAGTGTAGACCTCCACAGCGATGCGCTGTATAGGTTTTGTTTGCATTTCTTGCGAGATGTCGAACCAGCACGAGACACCGTACAAGACTGTTTTGAAAAATTGTGGATCAACAGAAAAAGCGTCACCACAGACAAAGCAAAAGCTTGGTTGTTTACTTGTGCAAATCACCTGATGCTCAATCATGTGAAACGCAACAAAGTCAAACAACAGCATTTGGACTCGCTCGGATGGAGCAGCACCAATAGCTCTGACAAGCACTTTGAAACCCAACAACTCATTGAATTGTTGGTCAAAGATTTGCCGCCGCTGCAAAAAAGCATTCTGTTGCTCCGAGACCTCGAAGGCTATACTTACCAAGAAATCGGCTCCATGCTCACCCTGACCGAAGCCCAAGTGAAAGTATACCTTTTTAGAGCGAGGCTCAAAGTCAAAAAACGCGCTAACGGACAATTTATATTGGCTTCATGAAACCCACACTAGAAAACATCGATCAATGGCTCTTTGATGCCCTCGAAGGCAACCTAAGCCCTGCTCAAGAGCAAGCGCTCGAAGACTACATTGCTCAAAACCCCGAGTTAGAACTCGAGCAACAAGCATGGTCAAAAACAAATTATGCCGCCTCCGAGGTCACTTTTGAACCCAAAGCAGCCCTTTACCGCAAAAAGAAATTGGGCTACAAACATTTTGCCGCTGCAGCCATTTTGCTCTTGCTTCTTGCCACCAAAGCATTTATTTCAAATCAAACAAGCCCATCGATCACCTCTCCTTCTACTTCGCGACATTCATCATCTGCTCAGCATCCTTCAACTAGTCAATCTTCTTCTTCTTCTTCTTCTTCTTCTTCTTCTTCTTCTTCTTTAGTGAGCACTTCTTTGGTTCAAAACCAATCCGAGTGCCAATCCACCAACACTTTCTCCGCTCCATCAACGGTTTCCTCCCTAGCTATTACTCCCTTTTCAACTCAAGCAGATTTAACAAGTCTTCAAACATTGCAAGCGGGCCAAATCACAGGTTACCGCACCGATTTGCGTTTTGAAGCTTTGGCGGGCGTTGAAACTGAACTTGAATTGAAGAACAATTGGCGTTTACCGGCCCTACAACGAGTTAGTCAGTTTGCTCAAAAAGAATTGGGGCTTAGCAATAACCAAACTTATGACCTGCTGTTGCCAGGCAAAAGCAACATCGACGCGAACATCAGCAGTGTGGGTACGCTTTCTCAAACGCGTTTTCAGAGCAGCAGCATGGCCCGTAGCGGCACCACTGCAGCACAGGAACTCATAGGACAGCAATTTAGTATCGACGGCTATTCGCGCAATTTGCGTGCGGGAATTGGGCTTCAAGGCAGCTACAAACAATACGCCGGCGCAGCAGTAAGCGACTACGAAATCGGCCTCATTGCAGCTCCCAAAATTTTACTCAATCGCTTTGTTGTGCTTGAACCTGCTGCCCGCTTGCGCTTGGGGGCGCGCTACGCCAATGCGGCCAAACTACAGGCGCTTTCCTTCATTGAATTTGAAAGCGCCGACCTCAGAGCAGTTCAAATAGACTCCACCCAAGATGTTGGCCGCCGTTTGTTTTACAAAGACCTCGACCTCAGCCTCGCTATCCAGACACCTATTTTATTTGTTAGTGCGCAACTTGAGAACACTTTCAAGCATTTCAATTACGCCATGGGCAACGAGCAAAAACCAAGTAATAGCCGCGCTGTCCAACAACTCACTGTTTCTCTAGGTACGCAATACGCATCGCGCAATGAAAAAATGCGCATTTCACCCTATGTTCAATTCCGTTCCAACCGCCTACAGACCCAATATCTTGTGGGGCTTCAAATGAATGTCAACAAATGGCAGCTTGGAGCAAGCATCGCCGACAACAAACAGTATCAAGCAGCTTTAGGTTATATCGGCAAGCACAGCGCGATCATCTTGCAGAGCTGCCAGCAGCAACTCCTGACGCTCAATGCCCCAAGTTATTTTCATCAAGTCACATTCCGTTTTTACTCACAGCCTAGCCGCAAGGCCCGTCGTTATATCTCATTGTAATTATGAAAAAGTTAAGCTTATCCCTATTGTTCTTGGTTGGTGCCAGCAAATTATTGGCCCAAGACCCCACTTTTACGCAGTTCTATTCCAACCCGGTTTACCTCAACCCAGCGCTTGCTGGCTCTAGCGGCTGCCCTCGTGTGGCACTCAATTACCGCAACGAATGGCCACAACTCTCCGGCAATTATGTCACTTATGCGGCAGCCTACGACAGCTACTTCAAAAATATATCCGGAGGCGTTGGCCTGATTGCCTTACATGACGTACAAGGACAAGGAACGATCCAAACATCCATGCTCGGCGCGAGCTACTCCAACTACCTGAAAGTCAATCGTAAATTCAGGCTCATGTTTGGCGCACAAGCCGCTTATTATCAAAAATACCTGGACTGGAGCAAACTCACCTTTGGCGACATGATCGACCCGCGTCGCGGCTTCATTTACCAAACAGGCGACGTACCGCGCGGCATTGGCCGCCGAGGCTTCTTCGATGTTTCGGCAGGCATTGTGGGCTTTAGCAAGAACTTTTATTTTGGCGCGGCGTTTCATCATCTCAACAGACCCGATGAATCCATGATTTTAGGCCAATCAAAGCTACCCATTAAAATCACGGGACATCTCGGTGCAAACATTAAACTAGGGCAACGCGGCCGCTATTCGAGCACCACTTTTTTGTCTCCTAACATCATCTACCAAAATCAAAATGGTTTTCAACAACTCAATGTCGGTGCCTACCTGAAATATGAGAGTTTTACCATAGGCGCTTGGTACCGCAACAAAGACGCGTTTATCATGACCGTTGGCATCAATACAGATAATTACAGGATTGGTTACAGCTATGACCTCACTGTCTCGCAGCTCGGCAATGGTGTAAGCGGCGGTTCTCACGAAGTATCATTAGGCATCAACCTCAAATGCAAAAAACCTGCCCGCGACTTCAGACGCATCAGCTGTCCTTCCTTCTAGACTTTTGAGCAGCTAAATTGCAATTTGTAATTTAGCGCCATGAAACAACTTTTCTTCCTCTTTGTGCTTGGTGTTGCACTTGGTGTCCAAGCACAGCAAAATTGGCTGGGCAATACCTCCCCTACTTACGACGAACTCATCGCGCACCTCCAGCAGCTAGACCGCGCGCACAAAGAGATCAAACTCTACAACATGGGGCCTTCAGATTTCGGCCAACCCATTTACTTGTGCGTGATCAACGGACACCGCGACTCTAGCCAAACCTTTGAAAAAGCGCGCAAATCCACCACGATTCTCATCAACAATGCGATTCATCCGGGTGAACCTGACGGTATCAACGCCTGCCTGATTTGGCTAGACCAATGGATCCGCGCGGGCAAGCCCCTCAAAAGTAGCGCTAACGAAGATTTACCGGTCATTGCATTTATTCCAGCCTATAATGTAGGCGGTATGTACAACCGCTCGAGCACGAGTCGTGCCAATCAAAATGGCCCAGAAGCATACGGCTTTAGAGGCTCAGCTAAAAACCTCGACCTCAATCGCGATTTTACGAAAATGGATGCCGTCAATACGCGCACATTTGTTCAGATTTTTCAAGCCCTCGACCCCGATATCTTCATAGATAACCACGTCTCCAACGGCGCCGACTACCCCTATACGCTCACTTATATCAGCTCGATGAAAGAAAGGATGGCACCGAGCATGCAAGCCCTCACCTATAACAACTGCATCCCGACCTTAAAAGCATATTGTCAGAATTGTAACTTTGAATTGTTTCCATATGTTGAATTAAAAGGTGAAACACCTGAAGAAGGCATTGTGGCCTTTAACGACCTCCCACGCTATGCCATGGGTTATGCCAGCTTGTTCCATGCGCTCTCTTTTACGGTAGAAACACACATGCTCAAACCCTTCCCGCAAAGAGTACAAGCAACCTTACAATTCATGAACGCCACAATTGCTTACGCCATCTCTAATGCTGCAAATATCGAAAAAGCCAGAAAGGAAGCCATTGAATGGAGCCAAGCACAAACATATTTTCGTTACAATTATCAATTGAATGAACAAGCCAGTGACAGCATCCGCTTCAAAGGTTATGCAGCGATTTACCCTAAACATCCCATCACCGGTTTGGCTCAACTCGAATATGATCAACAAAAACCATATGAGCAATTCATTCCCTTTTTCAATAAATACCTTCCAAAAGACTCCATTGCGATTCCAAAATATTATGTCGTAGGCGGACAAGAAACTGAGGTAATTCAAAACCTTCAATTAAATGGTGTTGCGTACCAAGTGCTTGACTCCTTCTATTACAAAGAAGTCAATTGTTTTGTGGTGAAAGATTACAGAGCCCCTTCCCGCCCCTATGAAGGGCATTTTAAGCTTTCCAATATCCAAATTGCGAACAGCACGCAAAAACTACTACTCAAACCTGGTGACATCATAGTGCCCACCCAACAAGACCGTGCGCAATTCATTCATGCAGTATTGCAACCCCGAGCAGAGGATAGCTACCTCACTTGGAATTTCTTTGACTCCTATTTACAGCAAAAAGAATATTTCTCGGCTTATGTTTTTAAAGACCAAATCGAACAAATTCTTGAAAATGACTTTCAATTAAAAATGAACTATGAAGAGAAAAAAGCACTCGACATCAAATTTGCACAAAGCGAATGGGATCAGCTTTTTTATATCTATCAACACAGTCCTTACTTTGAGCAAACCTTTATGCGCTTACCTGTCTATCAATGTTTTGATTGATCTGATTCTTTACTTTAAGACCTTGCAATTAGCGTAGTAAGTTAACGTGTCCACTGATTTGAATTCTACCATCATCGTTAGGGTCTTTCACCTCAATAATATATGTGTAAACACCAATAGGACTCTTTTCGTTAGTTGGAGTGTTCCCATCCCAACCCTCTTCTATGTCAAAAGATTCAAATATCAATTCTCCCCAACGATTGTAAACTTGTAAATGATAATTGTTTAAATCTATTCCTGAACTAAATATTGGTAAAAATGTCTGGTTGAATTGATCACCATCAGGTGTAAAACTATTTGGAACATAATAAATTAATCCCGGATTGTAATCTAAGAAAAGAACTGCACTGTCAACGCAACCAAGTGTGGAGGTTGCAATAAGCGTAATCTCTCTTCCGTTGTTCACCTCAGTAAATTGATGACTAGGATCTTCAACAACTGTATTTTCTCCAGCTCCAAAATCCCAGAAATAACTCGACGCATTTATCGAAGTATTGTTAAACTGAACTAATTGCGTTTCCTCCGTAAAATATAATAAGGAGGATTCAAAAGCAGCAATCGGTTGATCTTGGGTTGTTATGAACCCCGGAAATACTGTTGTCGAAGTACAGCCATTATGACTTGTTGTTAATCCAACCGCAAAAGATCCTTGTTGTGTAAAATCAATAGTTGTTTGGGGCCCAGTTGAAATCGGTTGATTGTCTACGAACCAATTGTAATTATCATAATTTGTATATTGTGCTGATAGCGTTACGCTCAATGGAACACATCCTTCTAAATAGTTGGCATCAAAATTACTAATTGGCAATGGAAGTAAATTTACGGTTGCAATTACCGTATCTGAAGAACAACCATTCAAGATGTTATAAACTTGTATGGATGTATCTTGTTGAGGGATGAATGTTAAGGAGGAAGGACCAAATGCAGCGCCAGAACCCCAATAAAAGGCACCTTGAGGTACAGCCGTTGCAACTAAAGTTACACTGGCACCCGTACAAATTGTTTGATTGCCAACTGAAATCATTGGAATTGGGTTCACAACAACTATTGCATTCATAATTGATGAAGGGCAATTATCAAGCGTATAGGTCACATTTAGATTTGTAGTTATTAATGGATTAAGTAGAATGGTATCGTTTGAAGCGCCATTGCTCCAATTCCAAATACCCCCTGCCAAATTTGTAGTAGCAATTAATTGAGCGCTTGAACCGGCACAAATAGTATCATTAAATACTTGAATTATTGGAGTTGGCTTCACAACAATTTGAGCCGTTGTCGTATCACTACAGCCAAATAAATTGTATACAACTGTGTAATTTGTTGTGGCAACTGGACTAACAGTTAAACTAGGTAATACATTCGAAATTCCTATCCACTGATATGTACCACCACTCAAGTTTACTGAAGTCTGTACCGATCCTTGATTACCGCTACAAATAGTATCATTTACAGCGGTAAGTTGTGGATAAGGATGAACAACAACCGTCATGTTGACTGAATTTGCACACGTGCCTAGAGTTGGTGTAAACGTATATGTCGTGGTTGCTTGATTATTTACTGCAGGGCTCCAAGTACCAGTAATTCCATTCAATGATGCATTTGGTAAATTGATTGTAGCGCCAATGCAAATCGATGGTATTTGGGTAAATAGTGGAGTTGTATTTTGAACTTGTGTTAATGATATATTTTCAGAGTCTATACAACCGTTTGAGGCTGTAACGGTGACCGTATAGGTGCCAGGGCTGCTCACCGTGAGGGCAGCAGTTGTGCCTACGATACTCGTGCCGTTGCTCCAACTGTAGCTCACGCCGCCACTTGCCGTAAGTGAGATGCTTGTTGTG
>JACCDQ012137927.1_pt1 | contig 25506 bp, 24 predicted proteins | sample 7446031 | NCBI WGS metagenome assembly JACCDQ01 (sample SAMN15323442, study PRJNA562643) | freshwater metagenome | isolation source: river surface water | place: USA:Blue River Watershed | collected 2017-08-17 | reverse complement strand
TCTAAGAATCTAAGAAACTATGAATCTAAGAATCTAAGTATTGAAGTGCGGAGCCTGAGGTCGAGCGAAGCAAGAAAACTCGAAGGCTCAAAGGGAAGAATCGGAGAATAGGAAGAATAGGAAGAACAGAAGAGCTTGTGAATCTATGAAACTATGAATCTGTGAATCTATGAATCTAAGAAACTATGAATCTATGAATTTAAGAAACTATGAATCTATGAATTTAACATTTTTAAAAAAATACTTCCGTTCTTCCGTTTCTTCCGTTTCTTCCTATTCTACACTTTCTTCCGTTTCTTCCGATTCTTCCTATTCTTCCGTTTCTCCCGTTTCTTCCGTTTCTTCCGTTTCTCCCGTTTCTTCCGTTTCTTCCGTTTCTCCCGTTTCTTCCCATTCCTCCGTTTCTTCCGTTCTTCCGATTCTTCCGATTCTTCCTATTCTTGGCTTCATAGTTTCTTAGTTTCACAGCACCCTAAATTATATTTAAGCTTTTTTTAAAAAGTTGCAAAATCACAACTTGTGAGAAATTTGGATATAATATTTTTGTCGAAAGGTTCTCCAATAAAGAATACCTAACCACAAACCTTACTTACCTTTTCGAAACTCATCCTAGAGTTTTTCATTCTTACTCCCCCTTAAAACATCTACCTGTGGTTAGGTATGAATCTGCCAAAATGATTATCTTTGCATTCATTTTAAATACTACACATGAAAGATTTTCAGGTAATTTACGAAGACAACCACCTTCTAATCGTTAATAAACGTGCTGGAATCTTAGTGCAAGGAGATAAAACAGGAGATAAAACACTTACAGATGTTCTCAAAGAATACATTAAGGTTAAATACGAAAAACCCGGAGAAGTATTCCTTCATCCTGTTCATCGCTTAGATCGACCTGTCTCAGGATTAGTTGTTTTTGCGCGCACCTCAAAAGCACTCGATCGAATGATGGAGCTTTTCCGCAAAAGAGAAATCCAAAAAACATATTGGGCGATTACTCGTAGGAAACCAACACCTTTGAAAGGCAAATTAACCCATTGGCTCCTTAAAAATGAAGAAAAAAATACAACAACAGCTTACGAGGAACCTACCGGAAAAGCTCAGAAGGCTGAATTAAACTATAAGCATATTGGCAAAATCAACTTACACCACTTAATTGAAGTTGAACCTATAACTGGTAGACCCCACCAAATTCGTGTTCAACTTTCTACTATTGGTTGCCCAATTCGTGGAGATATTAAATATGGATACGATAAACCCAATCCAGACGGAAGTATCAATTTACATGCTCGCCGATTGTACTTTATTCATCCAATCAAAAAAACACCTATCCTTTGCCGAGCAGCAGTGCCAAACAATACATTTTGGGAAGAATTCTTAGAACTTGGTTTGGAAGAAATTAAAGATTCCGCAATGGAATTCTTATACGAATAGTTTAAACTAGCTCAGAAAGAGTTGTTTTTTCTAATACTGACAAATTCGCATCTCTCCATTTTGCCAAGACTGTTCGTAACTGACAAGTTTCTTCATTGGCGCAATCATCACATTTTCCATAAAAATGTAAGGAAACACAAAGAGCAGGGGCAATAGGACCATCCACAATACGAATAATTTTCGCAAACGTAACTTGATCTGGAGGTATGCGAAGATAATATCCGCCCCCTTTTCCTTTTTGAGATTGCAAAATTCCGTGATTACGCAATTCTAACAAAATAGCTTCTAAAAACTTCTTTGGAATGTTTTCCGAATCTGCAATAAATGATATTAATACAGGTCCCTTCTCGAAATTCTGCGCTAATACTTTAAGAGCTTTTAACGCATACTTTGCTTTCTTTGAAATCATATGTGAGCTATTCGTTTCTGAAATGTATCCAAAGCTAAGGATAATTTACTCATTTGTCAAATCCATAGACTTGATAGGCTATGATTTTGGACATAAAAAAAGGCCACTCGGAGAGTGGCCCTTCTTTTTCAAATCGTTATTAAAAACGGAAGTGTGAGAACGCTTTGTTCGCTTCCGCCATTCTGTGTGTATCATCTTTCTTCTTAACAGCAGCTCCTTCACCTTTAGCAGCAGCTATGATTTCATTTGCTAGACGATCCATCATAGTCTTATCTCCACGCTTACGAGCGTATAAGATTAACCATTTCATTCCTAAAGACACTTTGCGTTCAGCTCGCACTTCTGTCGGAACTTGGAAGTTTGCACCTCCCACACGACGGCTCTTCACCTCCACGGTTGGCATTACATTGTTCAATGCTTTTTTCCAAGTTTCTAAACCGTTTTCTTTTGTACGCTCCTCAACCTTGTCTAACGCATCATAAAAGATAGTGTAGGCAATCGACTTCTTTCCGTCGTACATCAAATTGTTTACAAACTTAGTTACTAATACATCCTTAAACTTAGGATCTGGTAAAACGTAACGTTTTTTTGGTTTCGCTTTTCTCATGTTGTTAATTTTTTAAAATGGACCCAATTTCTTCTGCCCTAACGAGGCATACTGGATCGTTGATAATTTATTTTTTCTTTCCAGTTGGAGCTGCTTGTCCTGGCTTAGGACGCTTCGCACCATACTTAGAACGAGACTGTAAACGTCCGCTCACACCCGCAGTATCTAATGCACCACGAATAATGTGATAACGAACACCTGGTAAGTCTTTCACACGACCACCACGAATCAATACGATCGAGTGCTCTTGTAAATTGTGACCTTCACCTGGAATGTATGCGTTCACCTCTTTTTGGTTCGTCAAACGAACACGGGCTACTTTACGCATCGCTGAATTTGGTTTTTTAGGAGTTGTCGTGTACACACGAGTACATACTCCACGTCTTTGCGGGCAAGAATCTAAAGCTGGCGACTTAGATTTCCAAGTCATCTGCTCACGTCCTTTACGCACCAATTGCTGAATAGTTGGCATTTTGTAATGTTACCGTTTAAATGTTTAAATTAATTTTAACCCTTTCCTCACTGATTTTCAGATCGAAACCTGTAGTCGCATAAGAACGGGGGTGCAAAGTTAGAAAGAATAATTGAATAAACAAAGCTTCTGTTATTCTTTTGATTTTCAATATACTCAGTTGTAGCAACTGTAGATTCTATTTTATCAATCTACTGAACTTTTTTATGGGTATATTGCAGGGGGTAAGGGGAATCTGCTCCCCCTAAAAAAAGCAAAACAAAATTCCTAACAGCTTACTGATATTTTAAAACAACTTGGTATTTCAAAAAAATAATATCCCGATCCTATTCCAAAAAAATGGGGGCTTCCACCCCCAATGAATTTACTACTCACCAAATTTAAGGTATTCGCATATTTGGCTCTTTATTTCATCATACCTCGAATTCCCAACTCCAATCCCCTCAATTCTGCCAAGCCTCTCAATCGACCGATGGCTGTGTAACCTGGATTGGTCTTTTTCCCTTCTTGTAAATCATCTAACATGCGATGTCCATGATCTGGTCTAAAGGGCATTCGTAAATCTTTTCTGCCTGCTTTTTCTCGTTTCTGTTGCTCTTGAACCAAAGCTTTCATCACACCAAACATATCTACATCTCCGTCTAAATGATCAGCTTCATGAAAATCTCCTAATTCATTTCGCTTGGTTGCACGTAAGTGAATAAAATTAATCCGATCTCCCATTCGCTCAACCATCCCTACTAAATCATTATCCGCACGTACGCCATAACTTCCCGTACAAAAACACAATCCATTGTTCGGAGAATCATATGCTGCCAACAATTGCTTAGCATCTGATTCTGTGCTAACCACACGCGGTAATCCTAAAATAGGAAATGGAGGATCATCTGGATGAATAGATAAATTAATCCCTGCCTCCTCAGCCACAGGTGCAATTTCACGAATGAAATCATATAAATGTCCACGCAATTCTTGATCCCCTACTTCTGCGTAGGTGTCCAATGCTTTTTGGAAAGATTCTAATGTGAAAGATTCTTCGCTACCTGGCAAGCCTGCTATAACATTTCGAACCAACTTTTCTCTTTGTGCAGGACTGGACTGATCAAACCATTGTTTAGCTCGATCAATCTGTGTACTCGAATAGGTATCTTCTGCTCCTGGTCTTCTTAAAATAAATAATTCAAAAGCGGCAAATTCGGTAGCATTAAAATTCAAACCGGTAGAACCATCAGGAAAACGATAATCCAAATCGGTGCGAGTCCAATCGAGCACCGGCATGAAATTATAACAAACCAAGTCTAATCCTGCCATTCCTACGTTACGCAACGACTGTTTATAATTTTCTATATATGCTTTATAATTGCCTGTCCGCGTTTTGATTTCTTCGTGGATGGGAATACTTTCAATCACCGACCAGGTCAAACCGGCCTGCTCAATGATTTTTTTGCGTTCCAACAAATCCTCTACTTCCCATACTACACCATTTGGAACTTGATGCAATGCACTCACTATTCCTGTTGCTCCCGCCTGACGTACGTCGCTTAATTTCACCGGATCATTCGGTCCGAACCATCTCCACGTTTGCTCTAATGCCATGTTTTCTTAATTATATATACTATAAAGACGAAATTATGGGAAATTTACTATTTAAGGAAGAAGGAAGAAGTATGAAGTATGAGGTGTAAGGTATAAGGGATGAGGGAATAATTGTGAATTGTTAATTGTGAATTGTAAATTAAAATTTTCTTTCGATTCTTTTAGTTCTCCAATGCATCGTTTCAAAGATTCTTAGTTTCTTAGATTCTTAGATTCTTAGTTTCTTAGATTCTTCGTTTCTTAGATTCTTCGTTTCATAGATTCAACTATTCATTTTATCCACAATAAAAACATGCTCCAATGATTTATACCTTCTGAATCCCTTGATGAAAAAAAATACATAAAAAATGTTCCCTAATAACCAATTGATAAAAGACCAATGAAAATTGAATAATTTTAAATCATTTAATGTTGGGAAAATAATATACGATGAAAAATTAAAAATAAAAGTACCCAAAGGTAAAACAGATATCACAAAAAAGGCCAATAGCGACGCTATACTTAAATACCTCTGCACATATTTATCCATATATACCGCCATCACATGATTCCCTTCCTTCACATCAATCGTGTGCATCTCTTTTCTTTTTCTCCAAAAAAACAAACGTCCCTGAATTTCAATTTGCTGGTTTCCGAGCGGAAGAATTAACCAATCCTCATGCCCCGAATACAGTAGAGGCAATTCTTTTCCTTGAAAAAAAACTTTTAAACTCGATTTTGTACAATTGCGAAACGTCACTTTTTCCATGGTTAGGGGCTTATTAGTGATTGGCAATTTGAATATATGAAATAATTGCGAATTATCAATTGTTAATTGTGAATTGTTAATTGTGAATTGTAAATTGTAAATTAAAATTTTCTTTCGATTCTTTTAGTTCTCCGATTCTTCGTTTCTTAAATTCTTCGTTTCTTAGATTCTTAGATTCTTAGTTTCTTCGTTTCTTAAATTCTTAGTTTCTTAAATTCTTCGTTTCTTAGATTCTTAGTTTCTTCGTTTCTTAGATTCTTAGTTTCTTCGTTTCTTAAATTCTTCGTTTCTTAGATTCTTAGTTTCTTAAATTCTTCGTTTCTTAGATTCTTAGTTTCTTCGTTTCTTAAATTCTTCGTTTCTTAGATTCTTAAAAAATAAAAAAGCTTACTAGGAACCCCAGCAAGCTTTCTGTAATCAAGCATTTATATACTTTCTTTAAATTGCTTTAAAGAGCCGTAAATTTATAGTTTTTTTGCCATTGTTCAAAATCAAGCATTTTGATGCGCCGGACGCAGCAAATCATTCACGGTCTTCACCGGATTAAACGTTTCTAATGGCACTTCTACAAAAATCGTATTCCAAAAGGCCATTGCCCCATTCCACAATCCTGGCAATTCCAATGCCTTCAATTTCTTCCCATCCTTCGTCTTCTCCGTGATAAACCCGGTATTCATATCTCGATAATTTCTTAAATCAAACTTACGACCTTGCAAATCTTTCGTCGCACACACCAAATCTACCGGATTAAAATGTGTACTCCCTTTAAATAAATTCATTTGTCCTTCATCAGCTGGATTCACCTGGGCAGATTCCACCAATTGTAGCGTACTGTTCCCCTCAGCATCCTGACACCAAAAAGGCCCTCCACCAGGCTCACCCGTATTTTTTACGACCCCACACACACGCGTTGGTCGGTTTAAAACCTCTCTTAAAAACACCACTTTTTGCTCAGGGGGCATTAATTGATAGGCAGGACTTGGCACAAAGCCTAAATAAGCCACCAATTCCTGCTCAGCCTGAATCAATAAATCATCCGAAACCTCACCTTGTAATTGTTCATCCAGCGCTTTTATTCCTTCTAAAATACTCAACAACAAACCTCCAATGGCCTTTTTGTAGGCAATGGTGGGCGCACGTAAAGCATCAGGCACCACATTATCCACATTCTTGATAAAAATAATATCAGCCTCCAAATCATTTAAATTTTCTAAAAGAGCTCCATGTCCGGCCGGGCGAAACAGCATACCTCCATCTGCCTCTCTAAATAATTCATTGTTTAAATCTACCGCCACGGTATCGGTGGAAAGTTTTTGTTCGGAAAAAGTAATAGCAAATTTGATTCCAAATTTGCTTTCTAAGCTTGGCACAAGCTTTTGTACCAACTCTTCAAAACGGGAACGATGTTCCGGCGAAACGGTAAAATGCAATTTGGCCGATTTCCCATCCGATGCATATTCAACAGCCTCCAATAAATGCTCATGCAAAGGTGTACGCACCTCATCTGCATATTGGTGAAAATCTAATAAACCCTTCGGCAAAGATCCATAGCCTAATCCATCAGCCAACAACAGGGCACTCAAAATGTCTTTTTCTGTAGGATTTTGTCCTAAAAGCTTTTCTAAGGCCGGATAAAACGCAAATTTTTCCAATTGCTCAAAAAACACTTTCGATTCTTTATTGCTCTCTCCTTCTTGTAAATGCTCAAACAGCGACTTAAACATTCTCGTCGCAGCACCAGAAGCAGGTACCATTTTCAAGATGGAGAGTTGCGATTTCACCTCATCAAATTTCCGACCCATTTCTTCCACCTGCTCAGCAGACAATTGAATCACTCCTTCACCCGGAGTAGCTGCTTTAAAAAGTGTCATCCATGGAAAACCATTTTTAAAATAGGCTATTTGTTGTTCTACCTCTGCAGAAGAAATTCCACGTTTTTCTAATTGAGTTAAATCGGAAGATGTAAGCATTTGTGTAAAATTTTCAATTATTTAAATATATAAAATTTAATTGTTAGATTTTAAAAAATTAAGATTATCAATAAATTTTAAGCTTATTTTTCTATTTTTTAATAGCTTTGAACTTTCTATGAGTTTAGCAAAACACATCCTGAAACAATATTGGGGCTATGAACAATTCAGGCCTTTGCAGGAAGATATTGTGCAGGCTGTTTTGGATAAAAGAGATACCTTGGCTCTTTTGCCTACTGGTGGTGGTAAATCCATTTGTTTCCAAGTGCCAGCCATGGCTTTAGAGGGTATTTGCATTGTAGTTTCGCCCCTCATTGCACTCATGCAAGATCAGGTAGAACAATTGACCAAAAGAGGTATCAAGGCAGCTGCTATTTTTAGTGGCATGCACGCCCGACAAATCGATTACCTGCTCGATAATTGTATTTACGGAGATATCAAATTTCTATATGTCTCTCCCGAACGACTCAAAACGGATTTGTTCATTGCCCGTGCCAAACAAATGAAAATTGCGCTCATCGCAATCGATGAAGCGCATTGTATTTCGCAATGGGGATATGATTTCAGACCTCCTTATTTAGAAATTGTCCAATTTAAAGAGTTATTTCCCGAAACTCCTTGCATCGCCCTTACCGCCTCCGCCAATGCAGAGGTCAAAAAAGATATTGTCGAAAAATTGGCTTTACGCAATCCGGCCATTTTTCAGAAAAGCTTTAGTCGCGCCAATCTTTCCTATTCCATTTTATGGGAAGAGAACAAAGAAGCCCGACTCTTAAAAATGCTTCAAAAAATTCAGGGTACAGCTATTGTGTATGTTCGCAATCGAAAAAGAACGCAAGAAATTGCTACTTATTTATTAAACAATGGTATTTCAGCCGACTTTTACCATGCTGGATTATTACCCAAACAACGAAACGAAAAACAACAAGCTTGGATCAATAATCATTGTCGAGTAATTGTTGCCACTAATGCTTTTGGTATGGGGATTGACAAACCGGATGTGCGCTTGGTGGTTCATCTAGATGTACCCGATTCGCTAGAGGCTTATTACCAAGAAGCGGGTCGAGCAGGAAGAGATGAACAAAAAGCCTTTGCTTGTATGTTGGTAGAGGAAAAGGATATTATCGACCTGAAAACACAATTTGAAAAACAATTTCCGGAACCGGAAATACTAAAAAGAACCTACCAAGCCATGAGCAATTTCTTGCAATTGGCCGAAGGTGCTGGCGAAATGGCGGTTTTTGATTTTGATTGGACAGAAATGTGCAATCGATTTAAATTATCCAAAACAGAAACCTATTATGCCCTAAAATGTTTAGAAAATGAGGGCTTGATTCTATTAAATGAATCAACAAATATCCCTTCCAAAATAAAAATCAACTTATCCTCAACTGAAATGTATGATTTTCAGTTGCGAAACCCCAAATTTGAAGGCCTGCTAAAAGGACTCCTACGTATTCATGGTGGCAACATTTATAATGAATATGTAAACATTGACGAACTACAAATTGCGCAAGTATTTAAAACACCGCTTCCTGAAATTGAAAGAAGTCTCGCACTCTTAGAGAAATTTGAGGTGCTAGATTATGATAAAAAAACGGGGAATCCAAAAGTCACTTTTTTAACGCCGAGGGCATCCGCTCAAGACCTACCTATTCGTTGGAACGATTATTACGACCGCAAAAAAAGATCTTTTACTAAGATCGAGGCCATAGAACATTATGTTCGACAAACTATTCGTTGCAGAACCCAACAAATTGTAGCCTATTTTGGAGAAACCCTACATCTAAAATGTGGCATTTGTGACATTTGTATTCAGCAAAAACGTGAACAATCTGGCAAAACCTATCCAGAAGGAAATCCGGAAGCAAAGAATTTGATATTAAAATATCTCGAGAACGGACCCGTTCCTCTTCAAACCATGGTCGATTGCCTTAGACCCCTTTCTCCCAAAGAAGCCATCCGAACTATTCAATATTATTTGGATACAGGTGTGATTCGAATGGAGGAGGAGATGCTTTTAAAAGTGTAAGGTGTAAAATATGAGAGGTATAAGGTATGTGGTTGAAGTCTCCGATACTCCCTCTTACTTTAAACCTCATACTTTACACCTCATACCTTACACCTCACACCTACCCTCTATTTCTTCTTCCCCAACAATGCTATTTTCAACACCTGATCTGCTGCATCCACAAAATGGAAGGTTAAATCAGAGATGTAGTTCTTTTCGATTTCATCCACATCTTTCTTGTTTTTGCTACACATCACAATTTCTTTGATGCCAGCTCGCTTGGCTGCTAATATTTTTTCTTTGATACCACCCACAGGCAAGACCTTACCACGAAGTGTAATTTCACCAGTCATGGCCAATTTCGATTTCACTTTACGTTGTGTCAAGGCAGAGGCAATGGCCGTCAACATGGTAATACCAGCGCTTGGGCCGTCTTTGGGAACTGCTCCAGCCGGTACGTGAATGTGCAAATTGTATTCTTCAAATAATTTATAATCGATTCCATAATCATCTGCATGCGCCTTTAGATAGGTCAATGCAGCCATGGCCGATTCCTTCATTACATCGCCTAATTGACCAGACAAGGTCAAATTTCCTTTTCCTTTACTCAATAAGGCTTCAATGAATAAAATATCTCCACCCACGCGTGTCCAAGCTAATCCTGTCACTACACCTGGGGTCTCATTGCCTTCATACATATCCTTATCAAACACCTCTTGACCCATCAATTTCTCAATATCATTTGGTGTGACTTTATGCGGATATTCCTCCTCCATGGCAATCGACTTGGTGATTTTACGCACTAAACGACCCAATTCTTGTTCCAATTTACGCACTCCACTTTCACGCGTATAACCTTCTACCACTCGTTGAATGGCCGCATCAGTCATCGCAAAACTATTTTTGTCTAATCCATGCTCTTCCTTCTGCTTTGGCAACAAGTGCTTTTTAGCAATCTGAACCTTTTCTTCTACGGTGTAGCCAGAAACCTCAATGATTTCCATACGGTCTCGTAGTGCAGGATGTATCGTATCAAGACTATTCGCTGTGGCAATGAACATCACTTTAGATAAATCATATTCCACTTCTAAATAGTTATCTACAAAACTATTATTTTGTTCAGGGTCCAATACTTCTAATAATGCGGAAGATGGATCACCTCGATGGTCTGAACCTACTTTATCAATTTCATCTAAAATAAAGACGGGGTTAGAAGATCCTGCTTTTTTTATATTGGCAATCACTTTACCAGGCATCGCTCCGATATAGGTTTTACGGTGACCGCGAATTTCAGCTTCATCACGCACGCCTCCTAAGGCCATACGCACATATTTTCTACCTAATGCTTTGGCAATTGACTTACCCAAAGAGGTTTTACCAACACCTGGAGGGCCATACAAGCACAAAATCGGAGCCTTCATATTGCCTTTCATTTTCAATACGGCTAGGTATTCAATGATACGCTCCTTCACTTTTTCTAAACCTGCATGGTCGGCATCAAGAATTCTTTTTGCCTTCGCCAAGTCGAAATTGTCTTTGGTATATTCTCCCCACGGAAGGTCCACCAACAATTCGGCGTAGTTCATTAACATTGGATATTCTGCCGACATTGAATTGGTACGCTGTAATTTTGAAACTTCTTTATTGAAGAATTCATTTACTTCTTTCGACCACTTTTTCTTTGCTCCTTTTGCGCGCAAGCCATCTAATTCTTGCTCAGGAGACTCGACACCAAGCTCTTCTTGTAATACTTTTATTTGTTGACGAATGTAATAATCACGCTGCTGCTGGTCGATATCTGAAGTCGCTTTGGATTGAATTTCTCTTTTCAATTCCAAATGTTGAATATCCTTGATCATGAACTCCAACAATTTTGTTGCTTGTTCAATCCCATCTAAAGTCTCCAATAATCCTTGCTTTTCTTTCAGTTCTGCATTGATGTTAGACGAAAGAAAGTGCACTAAGAATGAATTCGATTCAATATTATCTAAGGCAATTTGTGCTTCGCGAGGAATTTCTGGATTCAGATTTAAAATCTTCATCGCAGACTCCTTCAAAGAAGAAATCAAGGCTTTGTTTTCTTTGTTTAATTTTTTCGGAAAATTATCCTCAATATAACTCACCGAAGCTACCAAATTGGGCTCCAATTTGGTGAATTCTTTTACCTCAAAACGCTTACGTCCTTGCACAATAATAGTGGTATTTCCACCAGGTAGCACAAACATTTTTACGATATGGGCCACCGTTCCAAACTTATATAAATCGTCTGGCGTTGGCTCGTCTTTTGAATTATTTGCTTGGGTCAACACACCAATTGTGCGATCTCCCTTATACGCTTTTTTTACCAAACGCACCGACTTTTGGCGACTCACCGTAATAGGAATTACCATCCCTGGGAAAAGTACTATATTTCGAATCGGAAGGATCGGAAGTTCATCTGACAAAACACTCATTTTGTCACTATTTTCCATCCCATCTGAGCCGATTGGTATCAATTCTATATTTTCAAAGTCCGGTAGGTCGGACACGCTCAAATGCTTGAAAAGGTCATTTGGATTGCTCATACTCACATAATTTAAAAATCATCTCCAAAAATTTCTTTGAAGCATTTACTAATTCGCAATTATCGTGCCATACGACAAGTTGTCAGATTATTTACCAAGAAATATTTTGAACACTTTTGTTTTTTTGAAATAAAAAAGATTTTTTTCGATCCCCATTGGCTACTTGCAACAAATTCGTTTGATCTTCAAACGAATCAAGTAAAAGAGAATTTTCTAAGTAAATCCCAGACAAATCCTTTTCTGTTGGAATTTCCAAATATACCCAAACCGCATCATTTTGTGGCTCAAAACCCAGATAGCGATAAGGTGTCTGTAAGGTCTTATTTACTTGTACCCCAAAATGTTTCCTCACATAGGATTCAATGATTTTATCGGCATCTGTTGCGGTAGAAAACTTAAATACCTTTCCGGTATTTCCAGTCAAACTTGTTTCGAAATCATCTTGAAACAATTTAATCGCCACTTCCCACGATTTTTCTTTCGTATTATACGTCATCTCCGTTACCGATGTATGGAACGGATGAAGGATATTTAGGATAATATGTAGAAGTAGGGTGTGCATGGGATAAAGTGTGAGGTATTTGTTATGAGGTATTAGGTATGCGGTGTAAGATATGTAATAGTAACTGAGGTTGAGCTTTGAGCCCTTCGACAAGCTGAGGGAACTAGAAAACACGAAGACTTCAATAATCAAAGATATAATATACCTTATACCTTATACTTCATACCTTATACTTCACACCTTATACCTTCATTAAAACAGTACTTTAACAATATCATTTCCAAAGGTATAGGCCATCAGCGCCAACAAGATTATCATTCCAATTTGTTGAGCTCGTTCTAATACCTTTTCTGAAGCGGGTTTTCCTGTTACCATTTCATAAATTAAGAAAATTGCATGACCACCATCTAATGCAGGGATTGGTAAAATATTCATAAAAGCCAAGGCCATCGAAAGCAAACCGGTTAAGGTCCAGAAACGTGTCCAATCCCACACACCCCCAAACATTTGAGCGATGCCGATTGGGCCACTTAGGGCTTTGGATGCTGACACGTCTCCTGTAGCAATTTTCTTAAATCCGCGAATATTATCCGTAATTACTGAAAATGCACGAGAAGTACCCAAACCAATCGATTCGCCAAAGGCAAAGTCTTTGTGATCTATTTTAATCAATAGCTCTGGCAAAATACCAATTTTACCTTCTTTATTGACCGTCATTTCCAAGGTATCCACTTTACCATTTCTGTTGATTGCCATTGAAATTGGATTCCCCGCTTCTTTTTTCAAGATTTCACGTAATTCATGATAAAAATGAATAGGATATTGATTAATTGCCGTTACATAATCCCCTGCACGTAAACCAGCAGGATAGGCCGAAAGCAATTCTGTTTGTGGATCTCCAGGTTCTGGGGCCACCACTTCTGCAATTTTAAAGGTAGAAACGGGTTCAATAAAGGCTGCTTTTTTATCTGATAATTTTTCAATAAAATCCTTAGGAATACGAATCGTTACTTCTTTTCCATTACGCATTACAGTATAATAGGAATTTTCTCCAAGCAAAACGTCTGGCGAACGTAAATCTGCAAATTGCTCATAATCTTTCCCATTCACTTTAATGATCTTGTCACCCGTTTTCAATCCCAATTCTTGGGCAACTTCTAGGGCAACAATTCCATTTTTATTTAATTCAGCTTTTGAAATGTAATTCTCGCCATTATTGTAGGTCAATGCCACAAAAATCACCACGCCCGTAATGATATTGACAATCACCCCACCCAACATCACGATCAAACGCTGCCAAGCTGGTTTTGCTCTAAATTCCCATGGTTCAGGCGTTTTTGCCAATTTATCGGCATCCTGCGTTTCGTCGATCATACCTGCAATCGACACATAACCACCCAATGGAAACCAACCCAAACCGTATTCGGTATCACCAACCTTCTTTTTGAACAAGGCAAAATTTAATAAGCTCGGAATGGGGAACAGAAAGTCGAAGAAAAGATAAAACTTTTCTACGCGCATTTTAAACCATTTCGCCGTTATAAAATGACCAAACTCGTGTAATGTTACTAAAATGGACAATCCTAAAATCAATTGTCCTGCCATGATTAAACCTTCCATACTTTTATTAGGTATAAGGTGTTAAGTCTAAGGTATAAAATTTACCTAATAACACTAAACCTCCACCAATTACAATTTTATTTTATTAAATCAATTTTTTATTAAAAAAACCTTACACCTCACACCTTACACTTTATACCTAACTGCTATCCCCCTCACCTCCTCATCCGTCCTCACATAATCTTCTAATGTTGGATTGGCGATAAAAGTTCCTTTCTGCATGCAAAATTCGTTAAGTTCTGCAATTTGAAGGAACGAAATTTTATCTTGAAGAAATAGCTCAACAGCTATTTCATTTGCTGCATTCAACATGCAGGCCAAGTTTCCTCCTTTTCGTAAAGCCTCATAGGCCAAACTTAAATTTCGAAAAGTTTGCTGATCAGCCTCTTCAAATTGCAAACTTGGATAATTTACAAAGTTAAATCGAGGAAAATCAGAAGAAATTCGATTCGGGTAAGCCAAGGCGTACTGAATGGGTAATTTCATGTCAGGTAATCCCATTTGTGCCTTCATGGATCCATCAATGAATTGCACCAATGAATGTATAATCGACTGCGGATGTACAATCACCTCAATCTGCTCTGCCTCCAATCCAAACAACCATTTGGCTTCGATTACTTCCAAGCCTTTATTCATCAAACTGGCAGAATCGATGGTGATTTTGGCACCCATCGACCAATTGGGATGCTTCAAGGCTTGCTCTTTTTTAACTGTTTTCAACTGATCTGTTGTGAATCCCCTAAAGGGCCCTCCAGAGGCTGTCAATATTATTTTTTCAATTTCTTGATAATTTTCTCCGACCAAACATTGAAAAATAGCCGAATGTTCTGAATCGACTGGTAAAATTTGTACCCCATGTTTTTTCGCCAATGGCATGATGTAGGCACCAGCAACTACCAAGGTTTCTTTATTAGCTAAGGCAATATCTTTACCCGCTTCGATGGCCCGAACAGTTGGTAACAAACCTGCATAACCAACCAATGCGGTAAGAACGACATCAATTTCCTCATATTGCACCACTTCTTCCAAAGCCTTTGCCCCTGCCAATACTTGAATGCCCGTTCCAGCCAATGCTAGCTTTAAAATCTCATAAGCTGTTTCTTTTCCAATAACAACGGCTTTAGGTTTGAATTTCAAGGCTTGCTGTGTCAACAATTCTACATTGTTTTGAGCTGTCAGTACCTGTACTTCAAATAAATGTGGATTAGCCTCAATCACATCCAAGGCCTGGGTACCAATAGAACCCGTAGATCCTAAAATCGCTATTTGTTTTTTCCCTGCTACCATAATGCCGATTGAATTTGTTGAATAAATCGAATCCAAACTTCTGGATATAAAATGGTTATAAACAGCCAACCAAATAGACCTCCATACAAATGTGCGGAATGATTTACGTTTCCTCCCCCTCTTTTATCCATGGCTATGGAATACCAGGTAAATAATCCTGCATAGATGATTCCCGGAATCCCTACAAATCCGAATAAGTAAATTTTCTCAACTGGAAAGAACAAAATTCCAGCAAAAATTACTGCGGAAACGGCTCCAGAGGCACCTAACGAATTAAAATATGGATTATTTCTTTGTTTAAAAAAAGTGGGTAAATCAGCGACTACGATGGCTAACAAGTAAAAAGTGAGAAATAAGAATGTTCCTAAACCTGGATACAAAATGCTAAAAATTTGTTCTAATTGAATGCCAAAGAAAAAGAAGGAAAACAAATTAAAAAACAAATGGGAAAAATCTGCGTGAATGAAACCAGAAGTGATGAATCGCCAATATTGCTTTTTACGCACAATCCGATAGGGATTCAAGGTAAACAATTCCAATAAATGAGGCTTTTGCCAAGCGATTATTGAAATGGCAGCGGTTATTAGTATCAGGATAAAACTTATTGAATCAAACATAAGCTACAAAGCTACAACAATTATACCTCTCGCACCATTAAAGCCGATAAAAAATCAATTAATTGATTTTTTCTGCTTGGATCAATGGCCAATTGTTGAATCCCTTTTAGTGCCTCATCAAAATAGATTTTCACCTTTGACTCTGCCAATTCTTTAATTCCCAAGCTATTATAAATTGCGGTCACTGCTTCCACTTTTTCATGTGGATGACGAGGATTCGCTTGTAACCAATGATTTAATTCTGTTTGTAAGCTTCCTTTTGCCAGTTGAAGTGCAGATATCAACAAATACGTTTTTTTATTCGCTAAAATATCTCCTCCTGGCTGCTTGCCAAAGGTTTCAGGATTTCCGTACACGTCTAAAATATCATCTTTCAACTGAAAGCCCAAGCCCACTAATTCACCAATTTGATACAACTGTGTAGCTATTTCTTTGGCTTGTCCGGCCAAGAGGGCCCCCATTTCCAACGAAAATCCAACTAATACAGAAGTTTTCAATCGAATCATCTCCAGGTATTCCTCTATGGCAACTTCTTTTCGAGTTTCAAAATTCATGTCGAATTGTTGACCCTCACAGACCTCTGCGGCCGTTTGATTAAATCGTTTTAACAAGTATTGAAAATCGGGCAGCGATAGATCAGAAACGGTATTCAAATAATCATATGCCTTCACCAACATCACATCTCCACTTAAAATGGCAATATTTTCGTTCCACTTTTCATGAACCGTTTGCTTCCCACGACGAAGAGGAGCCTTGTCCATGATGTCGTCGTGCATGAGTGTAAAATTGTGAAAAATCTCGATTGACAAAGACGGTTTTACTGCTTTTTGCCAGTCGGTTTTAAACAAAGAATAGGCCATTAATGAAAAAACAGGACGCATTCGCTTGCCTCCTAATGCCATCAAATAGCGAATGGGTTCATATAATTCAATCGGTTGAGCATTTAGCTCAAGCGATTCGACTTCCATTTCCAATGCCTTAATAAATTCCTTTTGCATACATTAACGATCTACTTCTCCCATTACGAGGTCGAGAGAACCTATAATTGCTACTAAATCTGCTAAATAGGCCCCTCGAGAAAGTGTAGGCAAAACAGATAAGTGATGAAACGAACAAGCGCGGACTTTCACCCGTTGTGGAATATCCGAGCGTCCATCAGAGCGTAAAAAATAGCCCAACTCACCTTTCGGATTTTCTGCACGCACATACAAATCCATAGCGGCAGGTCGAATCTTTTTGGGCACCATCGCTTGCGGATTAAAATCTGCAGTTCGCTGATGTTCGCCCATTAATTGGTCAATACACTGATCGATGATTCCCAGTGATTCCTCACATTCTAAAATACGCACATGATTTCGATCCCAGCAATCGCCCACTGTTCCAACCAAACCTTTCCCAACGGGTATGTTAAATTCTAATTCTGGATAAACCGAATATGCATCCACTTTTCTTAGGTCAAAGGCTAAACCCGAACCTCTTAGCACCGGCCCGGTGCAACCATAATTAATCGCGAGATCGCGATTAAGCACACCAATATTTGCGGTACGTTTGATAAAAATGGCATTTTCTTCCACCAAAGTTTTCACTTCTTGGATGGTATTTCTGACAACCGGAATAAGTTCTTTTACCTTTTCTTCGAACCCAACAGGTAAATCATAGAAAAGTCCACCTACCCAAACATAATTATAGAGCATTCGAGCTCCTGAAAGCCATTCCAACAAACGTTGTATAGTTTCGCGGTCTCGCATGAGCCATAAAAAAGGAGTATAGGCACCAATGTCCATGCCATAGGTTCCAATAGCCACGAAATGGGAAGCGATTCGGTTTAACTCAGCAACCAATACACGAATGTATTCAATTCGTTTAGGCAATTTACCCTCCAGATTCATCATTTTTTCTACGCCCATTACGAATGCGTGCTCGCAATTCATGGCAGCTAAATAATCTAATCGGTCAACGTATGGTATGATTTGATTAAAAGGTAATGCTTCTGCATGTTTTTCAAAACAACGATGCAAATAACCCAAATGAGGCACCACATCTACTACCGCTTCTCCATCAGATACCACCTCTAGTCTCAACACACCATGCGTAGATGGATGTTGCGGCCCTAATGAAATGATCATTTCCTCCGAACGCAAATTTTCAACCGAATATTTGTTGGGATCGGAGAGGGTGAAGTTATTTTGGGAAATGATGTGTTGAATTGACATTTAGTACAAAGATAATAAAGAAGTGGAAAGTGGAAAGTGGAAAGTGGAAAGTTGAGAGTGGAAAGTTGAAAGTTGAGAGTTGAAAATATAAGTAAGCTTATAAACTTTATAAGTTTAGGTGAATGGTCAAATTAAAATCTTGAATAAATTTGAAAAACAATATTTTAACATGAAACCTAACCCAATAAAAGATCGAACATTTGAATTTGCCGTAAAAATTTTTGCTTTTTCTAGACAACTTACCGAAAAAAGAGAATTCATCATTTCGAAACAATTGCTTAGATCTGGTACTAGTGTTGGGGCAAATGTCAGAGAAGCAGAACATGCTGAATCAAGACCCGACTTTAAAAATAAAATAAGTATTGCTCTCAAAGAAATTAATGAAACTAACTATTGGATTGATATTTTAATTAAATCTGGGTTTGAAAAAGGTCAAAATATTTTACATTTAAAAGATGAAGCAAATCAAATCTTATCCATTTTAGCTGCAATCTTAAAGAAAATCAAAGAAAAATAACTCCACCCTTCGACAGGATCAGGCACCTAACTCTCCTCTTTCCTCTTTCAACTCTCCACTTTCAACTTTCAACTCTCAACTTTCAACTTTCAACTCTCAACTTTCAACTTTCAACTCTCAACTTTCAACTTTTTTCCAACAATTATTTTTATTTAAAAAAAAATCTTATACCTTTGCATTCCGTTTCGAGTGAAACGTTATTATCTATACGATTATGGCAAAGAAAGGAAATCGCATTCAAGTTATTTTAGAATGTACTGAGCACAAAGAATCAGGCTTACCGGGCATGTCTCGTTATATTACGACTAAAAACCGTAAGAACACTACAGCTCGTTTGGAGTTGAAGAAATACAATCCTGTATTAAAGAAAGTTACTTTACACAAAGAAATTAAATAATCTTTTTAGAGATAAGATACCATGGCAAAGAAAGTAGTTGCAACGTTGAAAAAAGAAGGTGGCGTTAAGTACGCTAAGATTATTAAGGCTGTTAAAAATCCTTCAACAGGAGCCTATACCTTCAAAGAAGAAATCATTTTGCAAGACGAAGTAAACGCTGCATTGAAAAACTAATTCAAGCCGATTTACCAATATTGCACAAAAAAGTCTCTTTTCGAAGAGACTTTTTTTTATCTTTGTAGTTAATACTCACATTTTCTAACATGGGCATATTCGATTTTTTTAAGAAAAAAGCAGAGCCAGAGATTCAGGAAGAAAAGGAAGCGCTCGACAAAGGTTTGGAAAAAACCAAAGAAGGCTTTTTGTCGAAAATTGGAAGAGCCGTAGTTGGGAAGTCGAAAGTTGACGAAGAAGTATTAGATGAACTTGAGGAAATCTTATTAACCTCAGATGTGGGTGTTCCTACCACACTTAAAATCATTCAACGTATTGAAGAGCGTGTTGAACGCGACAAATACGTCAATACAGAAGAATTAGACCTTGTTTTACGAGAAGAAATTGCTGCGCTATTAGAAGAAAATGCCTCATCTGATGTAGCAAATGCCTTCGCAGAACCCAAACAAAAGCCATACGTAATTATGGTGGTAGGTGTGAATGGGGTTGGTAAAACAACTACCATCGGTAAATTAGCCAGTCAGTTTCACCAAAACGGATTAAAAGTAGTATTAGGAGCAGCTGACACCTTCCGTGCAGCAGCAGTGGATCAATTGAAATTGTGGGGCGAGCGTGTGGGTATTCCAGTGATTGATCATGGCATGAACACCGATCCAGCAGCAGTGGCCTATGATGCTGTAAAACAAGCCGTAGAAATGCAAGCCGATATCGTAATTATTGACACGGCGGGGCGTCTTCATACCAAGGTAAATTTGATGACAGAGTTATCAAAAATCAAAAAAGTAATCCAAAAATTCATCCCAGAAGCTCCACACGAAGTACTTTTGGTACTGGATGGATCTACGGGTCAAAATGCATTCATACAAGCACAGGAATTTACCAAAGCTACTGAAGTAAGCGCCTTGGCGATCACCAAACTGGATGGCACAGCCAAAGGTGGGGTGGTGATTGGTATTTCTGATCAATTCAAAATCCCTGTCAAATACATCGGCGTCGGCGAGAAAGTAAGCGATTTGCAACTGTTTAACAAGAAGACGTTTGTGGAGAGTTTGTTTAAAAAGTGATGTTGTGATCGAGTGATGTAGTAACCTCTAATAATATGCAAGTCCTACGAACAACACATTTTTTTCTTCCCTTTTTTTGTATTTAAATAGTTGTACAACTAGCAAAATATTAGAGTTGCATTCACCCATTTATTTCTTTACTCACAGATAAAACAAGACCCAAACTAATACTTGTAAAGAACAGACTTGTCCCTCCTGCAGAAATCATTGGTATAGGTTGTCCTGTAGTAGGAAGTAAACCAACGCAAACAAACATATTTATATAGGCTTGTGACACAATTGCAAAAGTAAGTCCACCCGCCAATAAACCACCAAAAGGTCTTTGACTATGCAAGATAATTCCTCGTGATCTCCACATAAGAAATAAGAAAGCAAAAGGAATTAATACACCCATACCAAAACCATATTCTTCAATTATTATTGCATAAACAAAGTCAGACTCCGCCTGACTCAAATGGTACCTAAAATGCGACTTACCAGGCCCCTTAGGACTTAAACCACCAGCTGCCATGGCCATGAATCCATTGTTTAGCTGAAAATTATCATCACGGTCATTAGAGTCCGAGTTTTTATTAGTATTAGCACCCACTATTCGCTTGACATATTTTTCAATACGACTTTTGGCTGTTCCTGCACGCTGACCAATATTAAAATAGATCATCCCTCCTGCTAAAAATCCAACCAGCAACACGATATTTCGAATGTACTTAAAAGGTAACCTACCAAAATACATTAGAATGAGCGAAGTAATAAAGACAATAAAGGAGGTAGAAAAATTGGAAAGCATGATCAAGAAACAGGTGACTCCGATTTCAAAAAGGATGAGAATCATAAATTGTTTATCAAACACTTTATTGTGAATTTGTTTGCCTGCAAAACGCTTGGAAAGACTGACAACCAAACCCAGTTTTGCCATATCGGATGGCATGAAACTTAGCGGTCCAATATTGAGCCAGCGATTAGCCCCTCCTTTCTCGGGTCCGAAGAAATAAGCAATAAGAATTAGTACCCAAGAAGTGTACAAGACAAGGCTTACGTATCTGCCCAATTCAAAATAGTCTCTTTTGGCGATAACATACATGATATAAAACGAAACCAGCATAATGCCAAAGGGCTTCACCAATCCCGTTAAGGGATCAAAAGGCGTTTCCATATTGAACTTTGCTTTGGCTGAGAATTGTACCACAAAACCAAAGATGTTCAACAAAAATAAGCCCCACCAAATGTATCGGTCGCCAGGCAAGTCCAGTTTGAGTGACATTTTTAAACGCTTTTTATCTACCCCCATATCTTTAAAATTTGTTCTTTTACAATCTAGATTTGTTTTAATTAATATAAAAAGACAACAAAAGCAACAGCTAGAGGCTATTGCTTTTGTTGTATTGTGATTGTAAGTGAAGGTAAAAAAAGTGGTAATAAATTTATTGAAATGAGCGTTTCAACAGGAAATTATTAGTGACAAAATTTATTAGAAAACCCTTTAAAATCAATTTTGAATTGATATGAACCAAAGTAAAATTAATTATTATTTAAATACGATATAACCATCCTTCAAAACCTCTAGTTTCAATGAGGTATTCACAACTCTCTTTTAGTTTAATTATCGCTGTGCTTTTCCAAGAATCAAAACTATTATTTCCTAAAAGTGCAATTTGGATTTCTTTTTGAAATCTTAAAGATTGATTTTTGTAAATAACATCCCAATATTCTAAAATTAGGCCTTTTTGCCTTTCAATAATTTCAGGGGTTGGAATTTTATCACGCTTTTGAGAATTAATTTTTGAATCAGAAGGAAGCAAATTCCATAAATCATTATTTTTCCACACTGAAAAAGGAATTAAATGATCAATATCGTATTTTTTAATTTTCTTGCCAGTCCAAACACAATAAATAGAATCTTCTTTTTGAAGAATTTCTTTATATAACTTCTTTGATTCGTTAATTTCTCTACGGGTAATAGGGCTTTTTAAAACTTCATTTAATACATTATCAACCGTTAAAGAATTACCAGAAGCAGAAACTGAAAATTCAGCCCATTTAAATAGAACAGAATCTTGACCATTTATAAAACTACCAAGAAATTTAAATGCTTCGTAATATTCTATTGGAATTGTAAATATGCCAAAATGTTGAATTAAAGTATCGATTCCAATGGTTTCCGATTTAACAATTTTGTGTTTTTCGTAATTGAAAATCGAATAATAGTGATTTGATATTGAACGGCCAATATATTTCATTGGCATTGATGTAATAGTATCTCTTATTTTTTTTGAAAGCTCTAAAAAATCAAAAATTAAGTCATTAGGAATTCCCTTATTTTTCAAGTCATTATAAAATGCAGAAAATCCACCACGAGATTCATAATTAGAAATAAGTTGAATAAATAAATTACTAAAAGCTAAATTAGATTCTCCGTTAATTTGAGGAATTGAAGTTTGAGAATTTAATATAGGGTAATAATATAACATCCACTTCTCCACAAGAAGTCCAAGCGGTATTTGAATTCTATTTTCTACTTTTACTATAAAAGGGGAATTCTCTTGAATAATATCAATTACACCACGCAAAAGAGCATATTTATAAGTTGTAGTTTTACTATCTCTCTCTATTATTTTACTGATATTATAAAATACTTCTTTATTCATATAATGAGATTATCCTATCACTTCATCACTCCTACTCAGCATCCTTAAACTTCGCCTTCATCGTTGGATTATTGTGTGTTAGTTTCTTAATGGTCAAATTATCGGTCTTATCATTGGCCAAACGAAGATTGTTTTCTGAACTAATTAATGCCTCACGTGTTTTTTGAAGCTCTTTAATTGATTTATCAATATGCTCAATTGCCTCAAAGAATTTCTTTTGAGCTAAGGTATAATTATACGCAACGCCTTCCTTAAACTCTTGAATTTTATTCTCAAAATTAGTGATATCAATGTTCTGACTTTTTATATTCTCTAATTCTGACTTATATTTTAAAGCCGACATTCCACTCTTTCGTAAAATGGAAATCATTTGAATGAAAAATTGTGGTCGAATCACAAACATATTTGGATAGCGATGCGACATATCCACAATTCCCGATTCGTAATACTCATTTTCTTTTTCTAACAAGGAAACCAAAATAGCGTACTCACATTTCTTTTCACGACGGTCTTTATCGAGCTTCTCTAAGAAGTCCTCATTTTTCTTCTTCGTTGCCGTTTCATCGCCTTCATTCTTCATCTCAAACATGATGGAAAGGATTTCCACCCCATTTTCATCTACTTCACGATAAATAAAATCGCCTTTAGTACCAGTTTTAGCATCATTGTCTTTTTCAAAGGTCGCACGAGGGAAGGCCATATTGTGCACCATATCGAATTGAATTTTACAATGTTGCTCCAAGCTCTCACCCAACATTTTGGTGGATAATTTCAACTTCATGTCTTTATGCAATTGCACCTCCTCTTCCTTCATCTTGATGATTTCATCCTTCAGTCTCAAGTCTGAATTATGCTTTTCTTGCAAAGTCATCAACTCTACTTTCGCATCTTTTTCCTTATCTGCTAATTTGATTTTCAATAGATCTCGCTCCTCTTTGATGGCTTCTAAGGCATTTTTAACCGAAAGGGCCTTGTCTAATTCAGCCTGTTGAATTTTGGCTTGCATTTCAATAATCGTTTTGTCCTTATCAGCCAATTTTTGAGTTAAATCTGCTGATGCTTGTGCTTTTAACTGAGATATCTCTTGTTCTTTTTTAGACAAATATTCTTGAAATTTTATACGTAAATTTGATTCTGCAAGCTGTAAAGCAGATTCTTTTTCTCTTTCAGCTATTTGTAAACGTTGCTGAATCTCCTCCTCAAATTGATGGTCTCGAATCTGTTTAACGATATCAGCAAAACCTGATTCATCAATTTTGAAGGCTTTGCGACAATGAGGACAAATGATTTCTTGCATAAGATGAATGTATACCCATGAATTTAATCATAAAACTGGAAAGAATAACTATTTTACAATCCTATTTTACCTAAATTTCCCTGAATATTTTTTGTATAAAAACTTTGTATCGAAGCCAAAAATTCATCCGAATTTTCAAACTCAATGTGATTTAATAGGCCCAAGCAGAAACCAACGATCGGGTCTGGACGAGTCATTTCTAGTTTAACGATGTATTTTAATTTCGTCTGATTGGAGAAAACTTCGACCTTTGAAATCAGGGATGGAAAATGTAATTCAAACAATTTAAAAGCCATTAAATCTAAATGCATGGTCACATGCATTACTTGCTGGTCTTTAACCAAATATCCAAAAGAATCCCTTGTAAAATCATGCTCACGATCCATCGCCTTCGGCACGCGGTCTTTTAGCTTCTCTTGGCCCGCCATCCGATCCAATTTAAAAACCTTTAACTCCTCCGAAACAGACTCCATGTCATAAGCATATAATTCTAAATTCATCGAATTGAAATATACCGGAGATACCACTCGATCCCGAACAGAATCCCCACTGATCGACATATAATCTTTTAATTTCAACTGAAACTTAACCTTTGTCTTATTCACATGATGCTCAAACCAATCCATTCGGTCTAAAATCAAATGATCCATCAACTTCTCTGCCTGTTTGCGCTCCCCATACATCTGTAACAACTTTTCACGCAAACTCTGCTTCACTTCCCCTTCAGGCATATCCAAAATCGAAAGATAAATCCCCTGCAACTCCGTCGATGAAAACGTAATATTGTTTGAACTTGTCACCCGACGAACACCATAACGACCCCCATCTTTAATTAAGGGAATATTCCATTCGTCTTCAATGATATTAAAATATCTAAAAATAGTTCGTGTATTGACTTGCAATATCCGCTCTAGCGTCGGTCGAGCAACTAATGCTTTTTGCTCCATCAGGAATAATAGCATTTGCATTACGCGCTCTTGTGTTGATTTAGATTTAATAACCGAAGATAGACTTTTAGAGGATTTTGTCATATGATTAGGAATTTCAAAGAAACAAATCTAATGGAATGCCAAAATTACTCCAAGGCATCTGATACATTTATGAGACAAAATTGGGTGAAAATATGTGCATTTACATTTTATAATACGTGAATACCATGCATATACACATTTTGTTTATAGCATATTTGCCATATTTTGGGAAAAAGTGAAGTGACAAAAATTTTAAAAGAAATTAAATTAAAAAAATGATATGTTTTCTTTAAAAATTTTTATATTGTGCTAGAAATTTAGTTTGTTGATGAAGTGTAATAAAATCAAGGCCATTCGAGATTCGAATGGCCTTATTATTTTTTTGTTTATT
>JACCDQ010997636.1_pt1 | contig 25507 bp, 21 predicted proteins | sample 7446031 | NCBI WGS metagenome assembly JACCDQ01 (sample SAMN15323442, study PRJNA562643) | freshwater metagenome | isolation source: river surface water | place: USA:Blue River Watershed | collected 2017-08-17 | reverse complement strand
TTTTAATTTCCATTCTTTTAACAGTAGCATTAGTATCTTTACCAAATTTAAGTAACTCTTCAATATCTTTAGATTGTTTATTATTTTGATTTAATAAATTTTTTATATCATTAGATTATTTATTTAAATCATCTTGTAATTTATCTATTTTTGTATCTTTCCCTAATAATAATTTATCTTTATACATTTTTTGATATTCTTGATAATTTTTAAATATTTGCTCTAGTAATAAATAATATTTTGTATACTCTTTAGTATTTCTAGAACGAATTAAACAAAATTTAAATGCGTATGGTGTTAAGGTATATAAATTTTTAATTGAATATCCACCTTGTTTTACCGGCTGCTGGACATTCAGCACCCGGTAATCTTGATTTTCTATTAAATCAAATTTTAATAAACAATCTAATATATTACAAGATTTAATATTTGTTATAACATTATATTCTTTTAATTTTGAATGTTCTATAATAAATTCATTTTCATGTTCACATAATTCTAAGAAAAATTCCATAAATGATATATCTATATCGCTATAAAATTGACTATGAATTTGTTTAAAATAATCACCTAAAGTTAAATTAGTTAGATTATTTAATAAATAAACATTAAAATCATCAATTGTATTATAAGACATATTGAATACAGTATTTAATTATATATTAAAAAAATAAATTCAATTTTTATTTTGTATACTCTTTAATATTTCTAGAATAGATTAAACAATCTAATATACTATTAAATATAATTTTAAATTAAATATTAGATTAATTATTAATTACAATATAAATCATTATTAAATATGTTAATTAATCAAATTATTTTATTAAATTTATTAATTTTAATTAATATTAATTATTCTTATCAATTTAAACAATTTAAAGAAAATAAAAATATTAAATGTCCATTTGTTAATTTAGAAAAAATAGATTTAAAACCTAATATTAAAGATAAAAATGTTAAAAAATATAAACATAATAAACATGAAGTTTTAATTACATATCCATCTTGGAAATCAAAAGAAAATAAAAATTATAATCCTAAAAAAGTAGATTGGAGTAGTGTTATATCTGGATGTCATGCCGCATGTAATTTTGATAAAAGATTATGTAATTTTTATGTTCGAGCATCAGCACATGATTCATTATCAATTGCTGAAAGTTATGGTGGTCCTGATGGTTCATTAGTATTAACTCAAGATGAATTAAATAGGCCTGAAAATAATTATGATTTATTTGCATATAAATTATCAAAAAATGCATTATCATTAGCAAAAAGATTTGATGCATCAGTTGCAGATATTATCTCTGTATGTGGGGCATATGCTGTTAAATATACAGGTGGAATTGATATTATTGGGTCTTCTACTGAAGAAGAACCATTTTTAGTTGGTAGAATGGATTCCACAACACCTAACCCAGCAAATCAATTAGTACCTGAAAATGCAGATACTAATATGTTTAATGAATATGCAAATAAATTTGGATTTACATTATCTGAATTTACAGCTTTATTAGGTTCACATGCATTGATTGATGAAAAAGAATGTTTAAATAAAGATAGAATTACATATTGTGATCCTTTAGTATCTAATTGTAATGATATTTCTATGTATTATTGGGATAATTCATATTATCAAGATTTATGTTCTAAAAATATTACAATAGAATTTAATACATATCCAAATGAATTTATTAAAACTAAAAAACAATTATTACGTAATGAACTTTGTAAATTTACAAGTGATTATTTTAGAAATGAAGTAAAACAAGATATTGGTATTGAATTTGAATTAAATGTTGAAGAAATAATTAATCAAGATATTACACAAGAAAATAATGATTTAATGATTGAAGTGGATACTCCATTTATTAAACCATCAGTTGTTAAAGTTTATGATATGTCTAATAATTTAGAACAATGGAGATATACAACAAATGATGCATGGTTGGGTTTAGCATGCCAAAATAAATTAGAAAATAATAATATTAATAATCAGATTCAATCTGCTATGAATATGTTTAAAAATAATGAATATATATGGGATAGTACATATACAACAGCATATAAAAAAATGATTAATAATAATGTAAAATGGTTTAAAAAAAAATCAGATGGATTTAAAATTAATGGTAATGAATGTAATTCTGGATATAAAACATATATTATACAAAATACTCAAGAACAAATAAAAATATGTAAAACAGCATTTGGTCCTGATGAAAAATTCTATGAATAATTTTTTATTTTATTCTAATGATATTCTAACCAATTAAAAGAAGCATTTATTGTAATGTTCTCACTAATAGATGCAACACAGACTGAAAATATACTACTAATTCCTTCAATAGAACTAGTTAATGGAGTATATAATTCAGTTAATGAATCATTATATGAAGCTCTATTAGTCTGACCTTGAATATAATCATCATAAATATGTTCAACAGAATTTAAATTAGTAATAGGAGTATTAGTAATACTATATTGTATAATAGAATTTGATTTATCTATCCAAGATAATCCAACATTAAAAGTAGGATTTAATAATATAGAAACATATAATGGTTTACCAGCATTACCAGTATTAACAATATTAAATCGAAATGATTTAATAAAAGAACGAACACAGTTATTTTTTAATCTTATACTAAATATTGGACGTAAAGTTGTAGAAGAAATTAATAATGAATTTTGTGCAAGTATAGGCTCAACTTTGGGTATCCCTAATAAATTATAATTACTTTCAATTTGAACAGTAGAACATATATGTCTCATTTCTCCAATATTAGAATCATTATTATTTTTTTGTATTTCATATCTAATAGGTAAATCTCCAGATTTCATATATGGTTTAGTATTATATGTATTTGGCATAATATGTAATAAAATAGGTTTACCATTATAATAAATAAAATATCTAATAATCCCACTACCCAACCATTGATAATCTATTTGATATATCATAGTATGATTAAATCTATTTAATTTTAATTTAGATGGGCCAGTTCCATCTAAACGATCATGAGAAAATTGATCTTGTGGAATTCTAACATCAGTTTGATCATTATATCCATATCTTAATACAACATAAAATATATTATCAGTTAATTCAAAGAATACACCATTGCCTCCACTATCTATAGTTTTATTGTTATGATCATCAAAACATCCAATTCTAGATGTAAATCCATTAGTATTAGATAACATATTTAATACTCCAGTAAAAAAACAACTTTTTGATTTACCTGATTGATAAATATAATATTGTTTAGTTTGTCTAATAACTTTATCATTTTGATTATAAACTCTCATTTCTACATAAGAATTTGAATTAAATATTGATGAAGCATTTCCAATTAATAATTCTTCAACTTGATTAGGATTTTTATCATAAATATGTTTTATATCAGCTAATGCAGTAACTGTAGAAACTTTTGTTCTATTAAATGTATCACGATATGCATCAGAATTATAAAACATTTTTATATATTTTATATTATTTATTATATATATATTCAATAAAAAAAAATATTTATAATGAGTTTTTTAGATATTCAATTGCAGAATTTAAGTACAACTAATTTTTCATTTGATAATTCATCAACTGTTAATATTGATTTAATAAAAAAATTAGAAAATAATTCAACAAATAAAGTTTTATCTATTGGATATGATTGTAATTCTATTACTAATATACCAACTATGATAGAGCCTAATATAATGTTTAAAACACCATCATATTTAATGTATCGTAATAAAATAACTTATAATTCAAGTTCAACTGACTATCCTAAAAAACCAGCATTATCTAGTAAATATGCAAATAGAATATTTTGCTATTTAGATATTACAATAACTGGAAAATATAATTTTGAATCTATATTTGCCGGCGGTATATATAAATTTTATATTAATAATTATGTAATTAATGAATACACATATCCTATATCTGCACCATATATTTTATATTCTACTCCAGCATCTACAAATTTAAATAATAGTATATATTTAACTAAAGGAAAATATTTATTAACTATTGAAAGATATATTGATAATAGATCTGGAAATGGTACTGCGACACCAGCTACTGTATTTGATAAAACTTTTACATTACAAATAAATATAACTGATCCAACTGGCACAGTAAAAAGTATAGATGATTATTTATCTTCAATAAATTATACTTTATTTAAAAATACATCAACATCTAAAAATATTGGATTGCAAACATATTGTACTACTAAAGATACTTTAGAATCAACAACTAATGTTTGTAATTCATCTATGACATCTTCAAATATATTATTAAATAATATTAATAATTATTGTTTTAATAATTCTATTAATCCAAATTTTGATGAAAATAATAATTATGTTTGTAAAGTTATTTATGACAAAGCTAATTTAAATTCAGATATAAAAACACAAATATATAATATATCTAATAATTGGATTAATAAACAATTAACATCTAAAGATTCAATAATATCAAATGAAAAATATTTAACTCCTTATATTGGATGGATGTTGCCATCTGATAATGATGTACCTATTACCAATAGTTTAATTAATTATTGTGAAGATATTTTTCAAAAAAATGAACAATATTCAATTGACCCTAATACAAATAAATTATGTGATACTATATATAATAGAAATAAAAATAAAGATGGTAGTGATTTTATATATAATACTACTAATAAGAATTTATTAAATACATCAATACAAAATATTAAAACTAATTATTGTAATACAAAAAATACAGAGGGTGATTTTAAATATATTACTACTGATAATTGTAAAAATGAATTACAAACCAATAATAAAATGAATAATAATATTATGTCTTATTGTTTCCCTAATGGCGAATTAAATAAAGATTTAAATTCTAAAACAATTAATAAAACATGTAAAGATAAAATTAGAAATTTAAATAATTTAAATACTGATATTGCTGTTAATTATGATGAATCATATGCTAAATGGGCAACTGCTAATATTAATAGTACTAAAGAAAAAATAATAAATAACCAAGAAGCATTAAATGAATATATTCAAGATACTAATCCATCTGTTGAAAAATTATTTGGAATATCTAAAGATGCAAATAATTCATTAATTGATTTTTGTGAAAGTAATATAGATAATTCTAAAATAGCTTTTGATTCTAATTCTAATAATTTATGTAATAATTTATATTCTAATTCTATTTATAATTCTCAACCTAATATTTTAAAATCTAGAAACAATATTACTAATAATTATTGTACTGTAAAAGACCCCGACACAAATAAATATAGATATGAAAATGATCCATTATGTATTAATTTATATTCTGATTTATTACACGATACTATTTCTAATAGATGTTATCCTAATGAGATTTTTAATTCTAATGATAATTTTTGCACTAATTTAAGTGATAATAATATTACTTCTAATTTACCAATATATAAAGAATTAAATAATGCACGAACTATACTTATGAAAAAAGATATTGAAAAGGGTTTAGACATGAAAAATAATGATTATCTAAATAAAACAATTACTAATAATTTAGAAAGTTATAAATATGCTATTGGTAAATATAAAGATTATCCTGATAAAAAAATCAAAGATGAATTATTAACACAATCTTTATTTGACTTTTGTGAAAATAAAGATTCTAATTATAAATTAAATAAAGATAGTCAATGTTATGGTATATATAATACATTTAATACTGAAAATGATATTATTATATCTAATAATAAAATGAGAGATTCATTATGTGTTACTGATGAATATATTTCAACTAATAATAATAGTGAAGATACTAACGCTTATAATTGTAAAGAATTAGTTTTTAATTCTAATGATATTGGTAAATATGCCAATGTTATTAATAATTATTGTAGTCAAAATATAGATAATCCTAATTGTATTAATTATTATAGTAATATTGAAAATAGTATTTTAAAAGATTTAGGATTAATTAAATCTACTTTTATTAATCATTTTATTAATAATAATAAAAAAAGTAATTTTAATAATTGTAATAGTGATAATAATGATTATAATCAAGATGATATTAATTTAAATTATGAAGAAAATAATGAATCTGATTTACTTTATTATCTTTTATTATTATTTCTATTAATTGTAATTGTGATTGCAATTTTATTAGTATTTAATACTTCTAGTTGTAGTAATAAAAATATTAATAAAAATATTAATAATAAATTTGCAAATAGTCAATATATTTAATCTATATTTTCAGAGTTATTATTTTTTTTACGTTTATTTGGTTGTCTTGTTGTAAAATAACCAATTACTATAGCAAATACTACAACAAATATTATAATTAAAAATAAATATAAATTACTTGTTTGTGATTGCATTTCTATCATAAAATCAGTACCTTGTAATTCTGAATTATCTTTTACTTTATTATATAATGAAATACAATTCATATTATTTTTATTTTCTGTACAAAATTGTGTAATACTAGATAATGATTCAGGATTATTTATATTATATTCTATACATTTATCATTTACATAATTTTCTTCTTGTAAACATACATCATGTTTATATTTAGCAATAGTATCTTTATATTTACTATCTGAATATAATTTATCACATTTATCATCTAAAGGATTCTTTTTACATTCAAATATTAAAAATTCATTTCCATATTTTGTTTGTAAATCTTTATATAAATCCGAATCAGGTTGTAATTCATTTATTTGTTTTTCTATTACAGTTGGATTATTATAATTTATAGTAATACATGCATCATTAGACCAATTAATATTATTTTCACATATATCACTCATTTTCTCTTCTAATAATTTTTTATTTTCAGTATCTATTTTAAATACTTCTGTAGTTGCCGGGTCTGTATATTCTTTATTTTGATATAAGACACATTCATGTTTTAATATATTTTCTTCTTTATTACAATAAGTATTCATCATATTTATATAATTTTTATAACTAATTTGAGCTTCACTTGTACAATTTATATCTGTTAATATATTTTTTAAATCACATCCTGTACCTGATACAAAATTTTCTTTTAATGTATGATTTAATTTTTCAATAAAATTAGACTTCATTTTATAATTATATATATTAGTTATATTATTTATATTATTTTTTTTATTTTCAAATGTTGATGTTATATTACCTTTTATATTCTTTATTTCATAATCAAAAAATACTGTTTTATAACTATTACTACATTTACTTACATATGGACCTATTGTTGTTGATAACATCGTCTGTAATCCAGAATCTGTTTTTAATTTTGTTAATAAAACAGTATAAATATTTAATATATCTAATATAAAATCTTGACGATTTTTTTTATATAATAATATAAATGCATTTATATTAGATGTTTTTGAACCAGACATTGTTATAAAAGATTTAATATCATAATTATCTGACATATCCCCAGATCTTCTATCATATCCTGGTAAATTGTTTGCTAATGTTCCTAATCCTTTACCATCAATTTCAGTTGGATATTGTGATATAAATAAACCCATATATCCTGAATATTTTTTAAAGGTATTTGCATCTGATGGTGCATAATAATTATATATACCATTTATAGTTTCAGGAATAACGTTTGTTTCTTGATTATAACCTTCTATTCGATTTAAATCTATTCTTTTACAGGAATTCCATTTATCTAAATTTAATGAATAATTTAAATCCCAACCACCAAAATATTTACTATTTAACGGTTCTGGATCTTTGTAATCATTAGTTTTAATAAAAGTTCTAGTTTCTGGATTATAAAAATTATTACCTAAACTATCTTTATGATAACTAGCATTATATTTAAAAACTCGGTTTGCCCAATCCATTAATAATAAATCATGAGAATTATCATAAAATTTATTTAAATATGATTTTATTAAATATGGAAAACATCTTACCATTTGACCACCAGTAAATGGATCTGTCATATTAGTATTATTAAATAATACTAAATAACCTGTTGATACTAATTGACAATATGTGACATTATATGTCAAATTTCCACCACTCCATGTTGCAGTACTCCATACTGGTTGACCTGTTACTGGCATAGTATATAATACTACATTTCCATCAGTTTGTAATACTATAAAACAATCATTGTATATATTAGTATTTGTTAAAGATGTTCCAGAATCTGTAATTAATTTATTAGTTGAAATTTGAATAATTTGAAAATTACAATTTGATATTATTATCATTTTATAATCACCATTTTTCCATGTAAATCCAACTCCGTATTTTTCATTAGGATACATTCTTGATTGTTCAAAAGGTAACATTTGATAAATTATATCATTATTATTTTTAAATAGTAATCTACCATATAAATTTAATTCTAAAAATGTTATTTTTTTATCATCAGTTGCCCAAGGTATTGTATCACTTTCTAAAGGCCAAATTAATTCATTATTGCCATTATAAATATTTATTCTACCATTATTTGTTATTTCCATATAAGAATTTAATAGATTATTTATTATTGGTCTTGTTGAAAATTCAATATTTTCATTATATTTTAATACTAAACTACCATCATTACTTTGAAATGTTAATGTTGATTTTCCATTTGTCCATGAATTTCCAATTGCATATTTTTCATTGATATATAATTTATTTAACAAATTAGCATATTGCTTTACTATAATTCCTTTAGAATTATAAAATTGTAATATAGCATTTGGTGATATTTTACCATATGCTATATTTTTTAATTCATTTATTCCAAAATATATAGTATTACTTATTGTACTTGGTTTTATTATAAAACTTCCATTATCTGTTATTTGCATAGTTGCACCCATATCATTTGTAAAATCATTTATATACGAATTAGCTGTCCATATTAATTGAGAACCTAATTGAGATTTTAAATTTTTATCATATTGAAATATAAAAAATGCTTTTCCATTTGTCCAACTATATCCTGTTTTATATTGTATATTTGGATATATAATTGATTTATCTGGAAATAAATCTTTATCTAAATAACTTACTACTAATGATGAATAATTATAAGTTGTATTTCCTACTGTTATTGATGATGTATTACCATAACATGCTGTTAATTTACTTGTATCAGTTATTGACATATTTTTTATTAAATTTGTTCTTGCATATTGTGAATAAAACATAGATAATGATAAAGATGAATAAGCTGTTCCTGAATATTTTACATATTTTGATTTATCTAAATCTGGAATTGATGACAATCCTGTTGGGCATTTTATAGTATTATTCCATACATATAATACATCTCTATTAGTATAACATGGTGTTCTAAATATACTTTTTTCACTTAAAATTGGAGTTTCATTTATATCTAGTCCACCATATAATGCTGGCTCATATGTCCTTGTTCTTGTTTTTATTGCAGATTCACCACAATTAAATGTATCAATATATGGATTAATATAATTATCCCATGCTGCACCCATTAAATTCCAATCACTGTATTTACCATCAATTGGTTTTGGTGTTTGTTGTATTTTAATATTATTAGATATGAAATTATTATAGATATTAGTATCTAAATTTTTATTATATGTTAAACATTCTGATTTATTTGTATTTTCAATATTATCACAATATTCTTTAGATATTAAATAAAAATGAGGTATTAAATATTTTTCATTTATTATTTGTGAGTTTGTTAATTTTAAATTATCTACCGTTTTTATCCAATTTGTTGTCATTGTATCTTTTCTCATTATTGATGTTTCCCATGTTTCATATTTTAATATAAAATTTGATTCTACTGTTTTTAAATATATTGTTAATAAATATACATTCTGTGGCAATACTACTGGTTCATTAAAATTAATTATTTTAATATTATTTAAAAATAATTCCATTACATTTATATATACATTTGAATTGTTAAATGCTTTAAATTTATAATATTTTTCTATATCTATATAAATATAAGTATAAATTAATATATTTATTGTTAATATATTAGATTTTGTATAATTAATTGAATTAGTATATGTTGTATTTATAACATTATTATTAGAATCAAATTCTACTATATATACTAATTTATTTATATCAAAAGTATTAGGTATTAATTTATTATTATATTTTTGTAAATCTGTTAATTCTTTATTAAATAAAACATCATTAGAACTCATAATTATTCTTTATTTTTTATTATTGTATATATTATAAATTATTTTTTATTATGGTTTTTAATCCTAATTTAAAACAATCTTCTTTATTTTTATCTAAATTACCTAATGATATTTTATATAATTTGAGTTTATTTTTAATTGAACCATATATATATATTAATAAAATTGGATGGGACTTTCATAATAAATATTTTATTAAATATACTATTTATGATTATAATGATACTATTTATAATTATTATAATATTATAGATTTATATATTTATCAAAATTATTTTAATAATATTTTTCAATTATATGATACTATTTTTCATTTAAATACTTCATTTCGTCAAAATTTACCTACATATATTTTTAATGATTTTATTTTTAAAACTTATCCATATATTACACAAAATGATTTAATTAAAATTGAATATGATTCATCTTTAAATATTTTTGAAAAATGTAAACAAATTGAATTAATTCATATTAATAGTCTTATCAAATTAAAAAAAAAAATTATTACTGAATTAAATCATTATATTAATGAATTTTTAATTTTTAATTCTTCTTATAATGGTATTGTTTTAAATATTAATAACATTAATTTTTATAATTTTATTTTAACTATTTTATATTCATAATTATATTTCTATTTCTTCCATTTCATTTATTTCTTCATTATCATTTATTATTAATTCACGTATTATATTCTCTTCTTCTCTTATAAAATTCATTAATGTTGATACTTTAAATTGAGATAAATCATTATTTATATTACATAAATATTCCATAAAATATGTATTCCAATACATTATTATATTTTGGTGATTTTTTATTCTAATTTCATTATATATATCTTCAAAATATAATTCAATATTTTTTTTATTATATCCTTTTTTTAAATATTTATAATTATATGTTAATCTATATTTATATTCTGCTATATGTTTATTATTATAAATATTAAAATGTTTATTAAAATATTTTATTAAATATATATCATTTATATATATATTATGATTATTAATTCTCCAATAATAATTCATTTCATATATATCATTTGATAATAATAAAAATATATTATTTTTTTTTAATTTATAATTTAATCTTTCTGAATATTTATAATAGAGATAATCTAAATAACCATTTATTTGTTTTTCTACATAATCTTTATCTAAATTTAAATGTAATTCATTTTTATTATTATAACTATGATTTAATATATATATACCAGGTTCTAACATATATTTACATATATGTAAAGATATATCTAAATTATTAAATATATTATAATCTAATTTATGATGATATTTTACTTTTTTAATTAAACTCATTATATTAATTGAATTTATTTATTATTCTATTAAATAAATTCAATTTTTTTTATTTTTTATATAATATAATTCTTATATAATATAAAAAATATAATTAGAAATAAATCATGCCAGCTAATAATTTAAGATATTCATCTAATCTTGGCGTGCAAACTTTTTTAACTCCTGATAATACATTATCTAATAATATAAAATATCTTAAAGATTTTGAAACTGCAAATGCGTCTTATAAAATATTAACTATTGCTTATTTATGGTCATATGTTCCAACCGAACAAGATTCTTTAAAGCAGGCAAAATATTTGGCAGAAGTTAATAGAGTATATTCTTATTCTAATGTCCCATTTACATCAACAAATATAAATGATTTTTTATACCCATGGAATGTTTTAAGTGGATGGTTTGTTACATATAAAAGTTATATGTATTTAGATATCCCACTTGAAGGTTATTGGAATGTTGGCTATCTTACTGGCATGGGTTGGAATACAGCTTCAAGGGTAACTTTAAATAATATAGTTTGTGCTGAGTGGTATCCTACTCCAGGCTGGACTACACCAAATACGTCTAAAATATTATATTTAAAAACAGGAACTTATTTATATACATATGAAACTGTAACAGGTGTAGGATCTGTACCCCATTCATCAATAGAACCTAGAATTGAATACTTAAATAATAATTTAACACTAAATAAAAGTTATTTATGTAAAGAGATTTTATCTGCGACTAAACCATCATTATTAAATAATTTAATTAATAATAGAGATAATTCATTAATTAAATATTGCGTAAATTCAAAATTAAATGATGCAACTAATGTTTGTAATACTTCATTAACAAAAAGTAGTTTATTAAGTGATAATGTTTATAATTATTGTTATCCTAATGGAGGAAATCTAAAATTAGATTCTAGTGATAATATTGATCCAATAGCTCTTGCATTATTAAATAAAACTGATTTAAATACAGATATTAAAGCAAGATTAAATAATAATATTAAAACTAAATATTGTAATGTTAAAGCAAATGATGGAAAATATTTTTATGAAAAAAATCCAACATTATGTTCAACATATATTCCTGAATTAAGTGCAGGTAGATGTTTAATTGATGGAGTTTATCAAGATAGTGATTATTGTAATACTTATAGTGATGCTAATATTACCAATGTATCAGATACTAATATTTTAAATATTAATAAAGCAAGAGTTGCAAAAATGAAAAAAGATTTACAAGATGGTGCATCAGTCCCAGTTAATAAATATTTAGATCAAAAAATTACAACTGTTGATAATAGTTATAAATTTGCAACTGGCAAATATAATGATTACCCTAAAAAAGATATTTATAATGATTTATTAACTGATAAATTATTAAATTATTGTGAAATTGTTGATCCTAATTATGTTACAAATAAAGATGGACAATGTTATGGAATTTATAATAAATATAATACTGATGCATTTGTTAAATCATCAAAAGAAAGAATGCGAGTTACATTATGTGAATCTCAAGATAAAATAGCAACTAATGTTGCTGATGATGGTACAACTAATGCGTATTTATGTAAAGATTTAATGTTTAGTACAAAAACCAATGATTTATTACAATATAATGATAATACTTATACATATTGTAATACTGGAGAAAATATAAATTCTGATATTTGTAAAACATATTATAACAATATTGAAGATGTTGTATTAAAAGAATTAGGTATAACATCAAAATCCGGATTTGCTAATAAACAAGAAAATTTTGATAATGAATGTAATGAATATGGTAATAATCATACTGATGAATGTAATGAATATAATAATTATATTAATGAATGTAATGAAAATCAATTTAATGATGAATGTGATGATGGATTATTTTATATCTTATTATTTATTTTCTTATTATTTATAATTATTTTACCATTAAGTATAACATTTTTAATAAAATCCAATAATAAAAATATTATATCTAATATAAAAAAATAATTAATTATAACTATGAATAATAATTTAATTACATTAAGACATTTAGCCGGGCCAACTCTTAGTAATTATTCTATATCTTCACTTAATAATAAAGATAAGAATATAAAATTATTAAAAGATTTTGAAGACAAAAATACTAGTAATAATATACTTGTCATATGTAATTATTGGAATGAAAATACTGATATAGACTCAACTAGCGTTGAAAATACATTAAGTGAATCATTATATTCTCAATCAGATAAAATATATTCTTATATTAAAGAATTAAAAATACTTAATACAAATCCAGATTTAAATAGTTTATTAATATTTAATGAACCAGCATTATATGCTGCAGCATTCGCTGATAGTACTTTTTGGAGAGTAATAGTTAATGTTTTTGCATATATAACTATAGAAAATGATGATTATTATACATTTTATATGAATCCAAAAAATACAGATCCTAGTAATAGATATCGACCAAGAAGCATTAAAATAAATAATTTTACAATATACGAATATATTAATGATACAGTAACAAAATCAACAACAACAGTATATTTAAAAAAAGGAACATATTTATATACTTTAAAATATTTTAAATCTAGTGCATCTACAGTAATAGATATTATACAACCAGTTATAATAAATAATGGCACTGTAAAATATTTACATGAATATGTAAAAACAAGATTTTCGTTATTTAATAATTTATTAACTGATAAAAATAATAGTCTATTATCATATTGTAAAGGAAATGTATTAGGAATTACTGGTAATGTATGTGAAACTTCATATAAAAGTTCAGATTTATTAAATAATAATATATTAAATGAATGTTTTGATAGCAATGGTTTATTAAAAATAACATCAGTTTATGATCCAATTACTCAAAAAACAACATATGATATTCCAACAACATGTAGTAATGTAATTAATAATTCATTATTAAATACAACTATTAAAACTAATTTTAATACAAAATCAAAAACCCCGTTAAATTCATTATCTACAGATAGTTTGACTAAAGATTCTTCAAGAGAAATTCTTAGAAAATATATAAATACTTTTAATCCTACTGATGATATATTTACAATAAATGATTCATTAGTTAATTATTGTGAATCAAATATTTATACAGGCAAATATGAACCAGATAGTACTAATAAAAATAATAATTTATGTGATGCAATTTATACAAATAATAATTTAAAAACCAATCAAAAAATTGGTACTTCTATATCTAAAATTAAAAATAATTATTGCATTCAAAAAAATAATAATGGTAATTATTATTATGAATTTGATCCCAAATGTCAACCCGAAAAATCAAATTTAATATATAAAAGATGTGTGACAGATAATAATAATATATATAATTCTAATGATACTTATTGTAATATATATAGTGATGAAAATATAAAAAATACAACAAATGTAGATATTCAAAATTTAAATAGATATAGAACTCTAAGAATGAAAAATGAATTACAAAATAATCTAGATATAAAAAAAAATTTATATACTGATTATAAAATAACAAATGATATTAATAGTTATAAATATGCAATTGGTCATTATTCAGATTATCCTTTAAAAAATATAAATAGTGATATCATTACTGATAAATTAACAGAATTTTGTGAAATACAAGATCCAAATTATGTAAAAAATATAGATGGACAATGTTATGGTATTTATAATAAATATAATACAGATACATCTATTGTAAATTCTAAAACTAAAATGAGAGATAGTCTATGTAGAACTTCTGATTATATAACTACTAATGATGCAAATGATGGAACAACAAATGCTTATAAATGTCAAGATTTAGTATTTAATACTAATAACCAACAAATAAAGTATTATAGTAATGATATTGGTAAATATTGTAGTACTGGAGATAATTTAAAATCAACAGCATGTCAAAATTATTATAATAATATTGAAGATATGGTATTAAAAGAATTAGGAATTGTCTCAGCATCTACTTTTAATAATAAAGAAAATTTTGAGTCTCTAGAATTAAGTAATAACTCATATACTTTAGATGATAATCTTAATAATAATATAGAAGAACCAATAATTTTAAATACTGATGAATTAAATAATGTTAATGTAGATTATTCTATTCAATCTGATCATTGTAAAAATTATTATAATAGTTTAGAAAATTCAGTATTAGATGAAATAAATGTAACTCCATTAAATCAAAATACAACTACTGATACAAATACAACTACTAATAATAATGTATCATCATTTCAAAATAATGATAATTTTATAAATAATGAATATGATATATGTGATGAAGAATCTAATTTTTATTTCTATCTATTATTTTTCTTATTAATCTTAGTCATTATGATATGTTTAATTTCATATGCTAATAAATTATCTAAATGTTCTAATAAAAAAAAATTAGATAATTAATAAATATTATATTAACTATTTAAATATTCATTTAATACAGAAGTTTCATATTCATTATATAAAGTAATACAATCAGATGTATTAATATTATCATTAATACCACAATATGTACTAGCATCTAATAAAAATTGTCTTATAGGATAAGTAGTTTTAAATCCAGTACAATCTTTTAATAATAAATTATCTACAGAATAATATGTTGCATCTAATGCTGTTTTATATTCTAAATTAAAAATCGTAGAGGTATTTTGTGGAATATATATATTTAATAAATATCTTCCTTTTCTTAAAATAAACCCACTTGATGTATTTGCTTTATTAATTACTGTATTACCTCCTGTATTAATATTTACTATACATTCTGATGGATATAAAGTATTTGATGATACAGCACTATTAATTATTCTAAAGGTATAAGTTGTTTCTGTTTTTATATTTAAATAAGCAAATAAAGATATATAATCAGAAGGATATGATACTTTTAAACTTGTTTGATAAGTTATTGGACTAGTATCAATTTTATTTAATAAATCACTAGCTTTATATTTTACTAACATTACATAATCTTTTGGTGTTGTAGTTGTAAAACAATTAACATTTCTAGTTAAAGTATTAATATCATCTAAACTTGTTTTAAATATATTTTCCATTTATAATTTATTTTTAAGTTCTCTTTATTTTTATAAAGATTATATTAATATTAGGAAAAAAATAATAATTAATATATATTATCTTTTTAATATATTATTATATCATATCTATATCATTATCATATTCTGTGTTAATTATAAATTTAATATTATCATTATTATTATAATTTGCAATTAATAAATCATCAATGTCTAAATCATTAATTATAAAATAATTTCTAGCTTTAAATATAATTTTTTTATTTTCAAAATATTCTATTAATTCATTTAATACATAAATATATTTTTGCTTATGTTGTTTAGAATAATCCATAATAATACTTGAATAATAAAATTTAATATATTATTCAATTTTTTTTATTTTAATAAATATAACTTAATTTATTAAAATAAAATAATATAATTCAAAATGGCAACTAACAAATTAATGTATTATGTCCCAAATGATGGCAATGGTATTGGTAGTGGTAATGGAATATTACATTCAACAAAAACAACAGCTGAAAATATACAATTACTTAAAAATTTAGAAACCGCAAATGATGCAAATAAAATGTTTGTTATTATTAATCAATCAAATCGATCACTACCATCTACTTTAGATATATATAATTTTAATGATCCGAATGAATATAAAACATATTCATATAATGCATCAGATTCTATGAACACACTTGATATATATAATAAATGTTCAATAAATAGCAGTATTCAATTTAGAACTAATTATTCATTAAAAATGATAGTATATTTAAATATTATTGATGAAGGTTATTATAAATTTGGGAATGGAACTCCAAATACAATTGATAATTCGATTAATAATTGGAGAATATCTATTAATGGCATAACTATTAAAGAAAATGTTAATAATAAATATTATCAAATGTTAGATTCAACAGGCGATGACCGAATATATTTAAAACCTGGGATTTATTTATATACTTATGAATTATACCACCCAAATACTTCTAGTCCATGTTATATTATTCCAGATGTTCAAAAATGGGACAAAACCGGAAAAACTAGATTAATGAGCAGTACGTCTTTAAGTATATTAGAACTTATAAAATTTTCATTATTAAAAAATTTAAATAATAGTAAATTAAAAGGATTAATTAGTTTTTGTACAAGTGCAACTAATTTAACTGGTTCTAATAATATATGTTCTACATCATTATCAACTGAAGATTTATTAGCAAATCAAGCATATAATATGTGTTTTAATAGTTCAGGATATTTAAATTCTTCCGATGGTAAAACATTATCACAATATTGTAAAACAATATATGGAAAAAGTGATTTAAATGCAAATATTAAAAAAAAAATAAAAGATGGGTTTACTACATGGATTAATTCTGTCACAAATAATGATACAAATATTACTACATATAATGATTTATTAATAGATTACATAAATTGGAAAAATCCAGTAGATTCCACAGAATTTCCAATTTCAAATTCTTTAGTATCAGCATGTGAAACTAAATTTGGAGATACAACATATTTACCAGATAGTGGTAATAAAACCGATTTATGTCATATAACATACTCACATCCTACTTTAAGTAAAGATAGTGCAATTTCTCAATCTATTACTAGACAAAAAAATAAAATAGTTAAAAATTGTGAAATCAATGATCCAAATTATCCAACAAATGTATCTGGCAATTGTTATAAAATTTATACTAAATATTCAAATGATACAGATATTGTATCATCAAGAAATAAAATGAGAACTAATTTATGTAAATTAGTTGCAAATATGGGGACTAATTTAGCAGATGATGGAACTACAAATGCTTATAAATGTTCTGATTTAATTTTTAACACAAACCAAGGAGAAATTACAAAATATGCTAATGATGTTGGAAGATTCTGTGAAACGGGTGATAATATGAATAGTAGTTTATGTACAACTTATTATAATAATATAGAATCTTTAGTATTAAAAGAATTAAATATAACATCCAAATCTGCATTTACAAATAAAAAAATAATACCTAATAAAAATAAGAAATAATAAAATTTAATTATTCTTCATTTTTAATTAATATATTACGTGCAGCATTTATATCTCTACAAAATTCACCATAACAAGTTTTACATGAGTATTTTCTTCTTTCACTATCATCATCGCTAAATATTCTTCCAAATTTATTAAATTCTCCACATACACCGCACTGAACGGATGTATATGATTCTTCAACAATTTTAATTTCTTTATCATATTGAATAGCAGTACTAGATAATATATCTAAAAATTCTTTATGTGAAACTATTTTTAATAAATTATCTTCAATTGTTTTCATGTTTCTGGAATTAATATTACCTTTATTTGAAACTAATCCAACATAAATAATATCATAATTAGAACAAATTAATTGTGCAGATTTAATATGTAATTCATTAATTAATTTTTTAATATAATTATCTTTATATTCATATGTAATTTTTTTATTTTGTAATATTTTATCAATTAAAGTATAATCACTTTTAATTTTAAAACATCTACCATCTAATCCATATAAAGATATAAAATTTTTACATCCGACATCAATACTACATATTTTTATATTATTATTGGGGATTTTTAAAATTTTACAATAATTATATAAAATAATAGTAAACCATTTATTTTTATAAAATAAAGACCATTCATTTTCATTAATATAATAAGGAATATAATAATTAGAATTAATAATAATATTTTTATCAATAGGTTGATTTTTCTTATTGTCTTTATATACAAAATGATTACGAGATTTAGACATTATATTAAATTTATGATTATATATATCTATCTATAATTAAATTCAATTTTAAAATAAATACATAATAATATTATAATAAATCATTAATAGCAGTGTCGGATATAACATATTATTATGGAATCTCAAACAGAAACAAATGATCAGGAAAATATTCAATCAAAATATTATACAAAAGTATGTAAATTTTATTTAAGAGGCGATTGTAAAAAAGATAATTGTACATTTATTCATGGTGAATTTAAATATGTTAATAATAAAAAAAAATCTAATCATCAAAATTATAATAGACATGCTAATTTAAAAAATAAAAAAAATACAACTAGTTTTGAACCAATGGATGGCCCAACAGATTTAAGAATTTTATATGATTTAAATTTTGATAAATTAAATACAGAATTAACAGACAGAGATTTATTATTAGTACCAAATGCATTTTCTAAATATAATAAATATGAATTATATTATAAATTAGTAGATGAGATTACTGAACTACAAAGTAAAAATCCTGATATTTTAAAATTATGGCATGGAAATAATAAAATTGCTGGCACTCATTTTATTGCTGACGATAAATTAAATTGGAAAGATAAATGTCCAACATTTAATAATATTTTAAATGAACTTGTTCAATATTTTAATGTTGATATTAAAGCAACTAGATTTAATTGGTATCAAAATACAGAACAATGGAAACCATTTCATCATGATGCTGCTGCATTTGATGAAAGAAAAAGTTTAACTCAAAATATTACAATTGCTTTATCTTTTGGTTGTACAAGAACAACAGCTTTAGAATATCATGAATTTAATAAAAATAATAAAAAAACAACAATTAGCATTCCAATTGCTGATGGTGAAATTTATGCATTTACTAATACAACTAATAAATTATGGAAACATGGAATTTTACAAGAAAATAAATATAAAGAAGAAGGTAGAATTTCAATTATTATTTGGGGATGGGTTGATAATATTAAAAAAGAATAATTATAATATATATTTAAGTTAATCTATAAAATATTAATTTATTTTTTTTATTTATATATCCAATTTGATTTATATTATTTTCATTATCCCATTCATTATAAACTTTATGTAATAAAAATTCTGAATTTGGATTATAATATTTATTAATAAGACTTTCAGAATATAATTTTATATTTTTTCTAAATTTATAATTTGATATTAATTGATTAATTGCTAAATATTTTAATATATGTGCTTTTTTATTTATACAACAAATAAATGTATTATTTTGATTATTATCATTATATAAAGATATCCACGAATGAATTTGAATAATATTATTTATATCTCTTTCAATATGATTATGTCCTAAATAATCACAATATTGTTCATTACTTAATATATATATTATATAACTAAATACATTATTAGTTATTAATGTTTTATTAATATATATTTTATATTTTCTATTATAATATTTAATATATCTTCTAAAAAATTTATTTAATACTAAACCATTACGTAATAATATTTTATTTTTAAAATAATTCATTGTCATAGTTGCTATTTTATTTTTTATTCCTGTAATATTTAGACTATATATTTTATCTAAATTCCAATAATTCATAACTATATCAAAATCAAACATTTCTTTTATTAATGTTTCAATATCACAATCTATAAATATAATATCTATCTTTTTATTATTTGCTGATGTATATGCATTTACTAATTTTATATGATTATTTAATAGATGATATCTAGTTCTATAAGGATTTATAATATCTAAATTATTTATTCTATGTATATTTCTATTATTTAATTCTATAAAATTTTTTTGATCCATCATATATCGATATTTTTTAGATATACTATTGAAATTAATTACTAAATATTTTATTAAATTACATACTTCATTTATTTTATTTATATTATTATTAATTTTATTTAATTCTATATAAATATCTAAATCTGAAGTAGAATAATATTCATTTTGAAGTATTTGTAATATTGAAGAACCTGATATATTTATATAATCTTGAGTTAATAGTTTTTTAAATTCATCATAATTTGTTAAATTTTCATTTACTATATAAGAATTTAAATAAGTTTTTAAATCATCTTCATTATATTTAATCTCTTTAAATGACATTATTACTAATTTATAATAACTTAATAATATATTCAATTTTTTTTATAAAAAATAAAAAAATGAAATTGAAATTGAAAAACTGAAATGGGAAAACTGAAATGGGAAAACTGAAATTGAAAAACTGAAATTGCAAAAGACATTTTTATTTTTCTAAACCTACTAACTCACAATTCGATGCTGTGTGTTTTACACACTTGTTCTAGTTACGTAAACTAGTGTACAAGTAGTGCACTACACGCGGCTCCAACTCTGTCAACTCACATTGCTCAAGCATGTCAAACTCTTCTTGAATAGAAGCGTTTTCTTGCTTGGGTGCAAGTGAAGGTAAATTACCTTCAAGTGAATCGGCATTGATTGGATGAATGGTCCAGTTGCTGTTGTCAAAGACAAGCTGCAGAGAAAATTCTCTACTAACTTTCTTGACATCAGCAGTGCTGAATTTCAATCGCTTTGCCTCGCTTTGCAATGCATCAAGTGATGTGTTGTAGCAATTCCAAATGGATTTGCCATCGCATCCGCAAGTGCATTCTTCACGCATCCGTTTGTTGTTGGCCTGCATGGTATTCGCTTGTTGTTTCGCTTGTTGTTTCGCTTGTTGTTTGGTTATCGTTTATTCTCTTTTCGCCCCCATTTATAAAGTAAAAAAATTCAATTATTTTTTATTCAATTTTTTTTATTCATTTTTTTTATAATTATATTATTAAAAAATAATTGAATTTTTTTACTTTATAAATGGGGGCGAAAAGAGAATACACACAAGATACACAACAAGCAAACAAGTTACAACACTTTGTTCAAAATGTCTGACAGCAATGAGGAAATGACTTCACTGCAACAGAATTTAGGACGAATGTCTGTGTCGATGGAGAATGTGATTGAGATGTCTAACAAGACATTCATCACAATCATTCAAGAGACTCAGGTGATTGGCAAATACATGTTTAACCAACGTGCTGGAGATGAGATCATGACTTTGATCCTGAAGAAGATTGACCTTGCTGAGACTATTCTCAACATTGGCACTGACATCATGGATTATCGTGAATTAGATTTCATTGAAGAGCGTTCTTCTCTGGTTGATGAGTTCTTGAACACCAGCCGAGTTCTAGACAACAAGATGAAAGAATTCCTTTCAACTGTCTAAACACAGAACACTTTTCACTTTAGCATCTGCATATTTTTCAATTTCAATTTTAATTTCTTTTTTTTATTATAAAGATTATATTATATATATATAATATTATAGTATCATAAAAATGTTTATATATGCAGGATGTGTTTTATATGGTGTATATTTAGGACAAGAATATCAACTACCTAATGTTAAATATAAATTTGATGAATTACATTCAGAAATAAAAAAAACTAATATTTATTCTATTATATTTGATAAAAAAAAATAGATTAGAATATAATAAATTTTTTTTATTCGTATGTTTTTAATAATTGATTATTTGTTAATAATAACTCTTTTAATATATATTTTTGATTATTTAAATATTCTAATTTTTCTTCATTAAATGATTCTGTATTTATAGAGTATTGTGATAATTCTTTTAATATTTTAAAATATGATTTTAATAATTCATTATTTTGTTGAATTAATAATTCTTTTGAAATCATATTATTATTTATTAATAATATAATAATATTCAATTTTTTTTTATTTTAAAGATTTATAAAATTTTATTACTTCATTATTTACTTTAAATGCTGACATATCTAATTTAGATAAATAAATAGACTTTAATGTTTTTGCTCTTGATAATGCAACATATGCCATTCCATTTTCAAATATATTTTTTCCTAAATCTATTTGAATATAATCTAATGTCTGTCCTTGACTTTTATGAATTGTAATCGCATATGCTAATTTTAATGGCATATATTCATATGTTATATTTTCATCAATATCATTTATATGTTTTACATATGGCATAATATATATTTCACCTGATAATGTTTTTATAATTACATTTGGATAATTTATTGATACTATTACTCCACGAGTACCGTTTGTTATTTTATTATTTATATCTACATTATGTGTTACCATTACTTGCAATCCTTTACATAATATTAATTTTTTTTCTAAATTATGTAAACCATGTGGATTTGACAAATGCTTTTTTATGTCTTTATTTGTATAATCATATTTAATTGGAAATTCATATGTTGATACATTTGTTTTCTTTATTAATTTATCTAATTCATTATTATTTATTCTATCAACATCTATATTTTTAGAATATAATATTGTTGGTTTTATTTCACTATTTAATTTATTCTCTTTTAATTTTTCTAATTTATTATAAATCTCTTCAGTTATATTATTCTCTTTTATATTATTTAAAATATTTTGAAATTCTAAATCATCATATTGTCTCATTTGAGTTTTTAATTCTATTACTTTTATTTTTAATCTTGACCATATATTTGATTTAAAACAATAAGTATTATTTACTGGTGGTAACTGATAAAAATCACCACATAATATTAATTGAATCCCTCCAAATGGTTTTTTTATTTCTTTTATTAAACTTAAATAGGCCGCTATTTTTGTAAATAATTTATCATCTATCATAGATATTTCATCTATAATTAATACTTGTAAATTTTTTAATTTTTTATAATCTTTTTGATTAGATTTATATTTTAATTTCTCATATAATTCTGTATATGTTTTTGTCCCTAATCCTATTTGTAAAAATGAATGTAATGTTGTTCCATTTATTAAAGATGCTGATATACCTGTTGATGAAGTAACTCCAATATTTATATTTTTTCTTTTATAATATTTAATTATTTCCTTAATTGTTGTACTTTTTCCACATCCTCCAGGCCCTGTGATTAATATATTCTTATTTGATTTTGCTAAATTATAACATAGTAATTGCTCTTTATTTAAATGTGATGTTTCTTCTATAGTTGATATCATATCATTTAATAATATATTTACTTCTTCTTTAATAAATGAATCATCTATAACTTTGGTTTTTATTTTTTTATTTAATTCTACATTTAAATTTTTATTATTTTGTATATTATCTATTAATATTTTTTGATAAATTTCTTTTACATCAATATTATTATGATTTAATATTTTTTCTAATTGTGCCGTTATGGAATAAGTAGATCTACCTAATACATCAGCTGTTTCTTTTATTGATTGATTTTTTAAAATATTAGTAATTAATGTTTGATTTTCTAATGCTGACCATCTCTTTCCTTTATTCATATTTGATGTTTTTTTAAAGATTATTTATGTATATATAATATTTATATTCAATTTTAAAAATAAAAAAATATAATTAATTTGAAATTATATTTTTTGATATCATTTAATAAATTTGTAAAAATAAAACTTCCCTGGTAGGTGCTACTCACGATTTAACATTTCTCACTCTACTATTGAGCTACAGGAATATTATATATTCCTATGTTTAAATAGAAATTAAATAACTAAATAAATATTTTTGAATAGCATTTAAAATTGAATATTTTATTTTAAATAATATTAAAACATAATGAATTGTCCTAGTACTAATTTCTCAAAATTATTACAATCATTAAATTTTAATAAAAATTTTAAATTAATGCATAAAAGAGAATATAATCATATTGATAATTATGATTGTCATATACTTGAAATTACTAAAGATTTTATAAATGAATGTAAAAAATAAAATATATAAATAGTTTAAAACCCAAATATAATTATAATGAATTAAAAAATAGTATAAAAGAATTACATACAGAATATAAAAGAATTTATAAATTAATAAAAAATAATATTGGATATAATCTTAATTAATAATAATACAATTAAAAAAATAAATTTGATATAATTTCAAATTTTATTTATATTTTTTATTTAAGGTTCTTCTGAATAATTATTATATTCATTAAATCTTTCATTACATACTTTTGTTAAATCATCTAGTAAATTATTTAATGTGTAATTAAATTGTAATTCTAAATCATTCCCTGTAAATTTTATTTTTTCTACTTCTCTTTTAAGTTGAATTTTATTTTTTAATTTTTTATTAGCAGTAATTTTAATTTTTTCT
>JACCDQ010256725.1_pt1 | contig 25539 bp, 22 predicted proteins | sample 7446031 | NCBI WGS metagenome assembly JACCDQ01 (sample SAMN15323442, study PRJNA562643) | freshwater metagenome | isolation source: river surface water | place: USA:Blue River Watershed | collected 2017-08-17 | reverse complement strand
TTTTACTCGTTGATTTTTAGCAAATTTGTGTTCGAAACAAATGTACCAAATTGCGTTGAATTGGTTCATTTGACTAACTGTTGTTTGCCATGATCAAATTACTTCTCCTCGTATTATTGTTTCTCCCGGTTGGGCTATATGCTCAGCGCGATTTCCTTGTGGTGATTGAAGGGCGAACCACCAATTTACTCGATCACAAAGATGTTTATGGGGTCAGCATCGACCTCATGCAGCAAGATGCAGTCCTGACCAAAGTCTTGAGCAACCAAAGTGGGGAGTTTTTTGTGTCGGCAAAAATCTCGCAAGGGTTACCGGTTCAATTGCGTCTCACCAAAGGCGGTTACCTCACCAAATACATTTTATTTGACCTCACCACGCTACAAGGTCAAGCCAACAGCCCAAGTGGCTTGCATCTTGCGCGCAACCTTAGCTGTGCGCTATATGAACTCAAACCCGACGTCGACCTCAACTTTGCTAAAAATCAAATTACTGACAAATATGTGTGGTCTAGCGGTGCTGTTGTTCAAGTTCCTTTAGTTAAAACCGATGCCGACACCAAAGCATCAGAGGCTTATCAATATGCAATTGACCAAAAAACAATTGCGCGCTTGATGCAGCTTGCCAATCAGCAAATTGCTGCCAATCAGCCAGACAAAGCGGTTCCATATTTGGATACCATCCTCATGATCCGCCCAGATTACACATTGGCCAGTCAGAAAAAACAGCAAATTAGTGATCAAAAAGCAGCCGCCCTTAAGCGCAGCCAAGACGAAGCACAAGTGGCCCAGCTTTTGGACGAAGCGCTAGCTGCTAAAAATACAGGCGACCTCAATTTAGCGGAGTCAAAACTTAAGGCAGCCGATGCGATTATTCCCAATCAGCCGAAAGTAAATGCCGAGCGTCAGCAAATTACACAATTGCGCAATGAAGCCGCCGACGCACAAGCCAAAACACAGGCTTTCCAAAAAGCCATGCAGGCGGCAACAGCCCTCATTAACGCTAAAAAATACGACGAAGCAGAAGCCAAATACAAAGAGGCCCAGCTGATCAAACCAACTGAAAAAGAAGCGGTCAATACCCAATTGGCTCAGTTAAAAGAACTCCGCTTTGACATCCAAAATGAGGCCGAACTCAAGAAAACCATGAAATTGGCCAACGACCAATACCTCCAAAAGAAGTACGACCTCGCCCTAGAAACCTACAAAAAGGCCGACAAGCAAATTGCTTTATTTCACAAACAAGCCCTCATCGATTCTTACTCCAAAGAGTTGCAAGCGGGCATGAAGCGCGTTACCGAAGGAATCAACTCGATGTCTCAGGTCTACCAAAACCAATTGGCCAAAGCCAATGAAAACTTCAATAAAGGACCACAGTTTTACGGTACGGCAAAGTCAATTCTGAATTCTGACCCGATGAAAAGTCGTCAAAATGAGCCTGGCGTCATTGAACTCAAGGAAAAGATTGCTGCCATGGAAGCCTATTATGCTGCGCGCAAAAGCGCCTATCAATTGGTCAAAGTCAAAGACAACACCGCTGCGCTCAAGGCCCTCGAAAAACTCCAACTGAGCGCTCAAGCCCAACAACAGTACTTGAGCCAAGGCGAAGTGTCAAGAATTCAGAAAAGTGCAGATTCCCTCAGAACCATCCTCGCGCCAATCAAACCTGCTACACCAAAAGAAGATGTTGCCGTAGAACCAGCGGGCATCCGACTTGCTGCTCCAGGTGAAGCAGTAAGCGGTGAAAACTCAATGGCTTTCAATGATTTGCAAATCAGTCGAGATGCCAAGCAAGAAACGCCGTATCGCACACAGCAGCAAATTCGCACCGAAGTAGAGTACCAAAATTACTTCTCGCAGCAAAACGCGCAAGTTGGTTCTTTTGAAACCACCGCCCAACTCGAAATGACCCGTGCACAACGCGAACTCAATACCAAACAAAATATGGCAACGCAAAACACCCTGCAAGCCAATCAAGCGCAGGATATGCAGTCTCATGAAGTTGCAGTCACTTCACGAGATGCAGCCACCGCTGTGCGTCAGCAAGAAAACAGCACCAACCTCACTGTTTGGAAAGACGCCAAAGACGACCAATCTCAAAATCAAAAGGCTGCAGCCGATGTGCGCCAACAAAGCGAACTCGATCGCCTCAACGTCATTCAAAATCAAAAAGACCTTCAACTCAAGCAGCAAGCAGCTAACGATGAAAAGGTGAAGGTGGAACTTGACCAACGCAGTCAAAATGTGGCTTACACAAAACAAGTGCAACAAGATGCCGCAGCCAATGGTGGGCAAACGCAATACGAGCAAATTCAAAAAACGGCAGCCTCCACGGTGCAGCTCAAAACAACACCTAATTACCTTCGCGACGAAAACGGCGTGCTCTTTGCAGCAAATTCCTTAACTGAAAAGACGTATCAGCTCAAAAACAAAGAAGGTTACGTTACCAAAGTAATTGTGCGCAGAGTGGTTGTTGACCCCAACGGACACGGTGTGGTTTTCGAGCAAACAACAGACGAAAACGGCAAAACTTATTTCACAAGAGACGGACAGGTGAGTACGGAATACATATGGTTCAATGAATCTACCGGTGCCAACGTTTTGATCAAATAAGTATATGCAAGTACATTTTATTGCCATTGGTGGCAGCGCAATGCACAACCTCGCCATTGCACTCTCGAGAAAAGGATTTGAGGTCAGCGGTTCAGACGACGAAATCTTCGAGCCTTCTCGCACCCGACTACAAAAACAAGGCATTCTCCCCGTCCAACTCGGCTGGGACGCAACGCGCATTCATTCGGGCCTTTCTGCCGTTATTTTGGGCATGCACGCCCGAGCAGACAATCCGGAGTTGTTAGCAGCCAAAGCATTAGGCTTGGCTATCTACAGTTATCCAGAATACCTCTATGAGCAAAGCAAAGAGCAAATCAGGGTAGTTATTGGGGGCAGCCACGGCAAGACCACCATTACTTCTATGTTATTACATGCGGTAGCAAAATTGCAAATCGATGTCGATTACATGGTTGGCGCGCAACTCGAAGGTTACGATTGCATGGTCAAGCTCACCAAAGAAGCGAAGTTCATGATTTTAGAAGGTGACGAATACCTGAGTTCACCTATAGACCGCCGCCCTAAATTTCACCTCTATAAGCCACACATCGCTTTGCTTTCAGGCATAGCCTGGGACCACATCAATGTCTTTCCGACCTTTGAAAACTACGTTGAACAATTCAAAACGTTTATTTCACTCATTGAGCCCAATGGTGCTTTGGTTTACAATTCGGAAGATGCCGAAATCCAAAAACTGGCAGCGGCTGCAACTGGTCTTCAATTGGTGCCTTATACCACACCAGATTTCCAACCAACAGAAAGTGGTACTTTACTGACTTACCAAGGGCAACAATATCCTTTGCAAGTCTTTGGTGCACACAACCTACAGAATTTAATGGGTGCCATGTTTGTGGCGGAGCAAATGGGCATTGCAGCTTCTGATTTTCTGAATGCCATGGCCGATTTTACAGGCGCAGGCAAGCGGCTTCAAAAAGTAGTTGCGCAAGACAGCTTTGTACTTTATAAAGATTTTGCGCATTCACCCTCCAAACTCAAAGCAACAACAGCTGCCGTCAAGCAACAATATCCAAATCGGGAAGTGGTTGCTTGCATGGAACTTCACACTTTTAGTTCCTTGCAAAAAGCATTTTTGCCGCAATACAACGGTGCAATGGCTGCGGCAGATCAAGCGTTGGTTTATTTCAGTCCAGAAGTAGTTGCACACAAAAAATTACCTGCTTTGGAGCTTATAGAAGTTCAGGCTGGCTTCGGCGGGAACGTACTCATTTGTACCGAAACACAAGCCGTGCTCGATTTCATCACCAAGCAAGATTGGCACAACAAAGTGCTACTGATGATGTCTAGCGGAAATTTTGACGGGATAGACTACGATGCGCTTGGCGCGCAGTTGTGCGCTAGTCTCTAAACACCACCCTGCGGTAAATGACCGCAATGAGCAAGCTATTTAGAGTACTATATACCAAAAGTGCTAACAGGCTCACGCTTAAGGTGAATTGTGGGTCGTACATCATGGCGGTGTTTTTACGCGCCATTTCTACTATTTCGCCGTCACTTTTGTTCTCTAAAGCACTATTTGATTTGCGAATGGCAGCGATCTCTTTGGGGCTGTCCATGCGTTGTTCATAAGCAGCTCGTTTCTTTTCGTTGAATTCAGGATAGATATCTCGATAGTAAAAAAACAAGAAAAAACTGACAATTAGTGTATAGGGTAGGCCAACGCTGAGTCCTGCTTTGATGTCGGTTAGTATGTTGCTTTCTGAGTCCCCGTATCTTTTTTTACGATACATAAATAACGCAATAGCCGCGGTCAAAAAAGCCATGTTCAGCAACACGAAGAGCTGAATATGCTCGAGTTGAAAAGCAAGTAAAAAGGCCAGCATTTTGAATGCAATCCAAAAACTGCCAAAAACTAAACCGTAAAGCCAACCTTTTTTCATTAGCTATTCATTGAGACCAAAAATTCTTCGTTCGATAGCGTGTTTTCCATGTGCGATTTCATGAATTCCATGGCTTCAACAGGGTTCATGTCTGCGATGAACTTGCGCAAGAGCCAAACGCGTTGCAAGACATCTTTGCCTACAAGGAGGTCTTCGCGACGCGTACCAGAAGCAGTAATATCAATGGCTGGGTAAATGCGGCGATTCGATATTTTTCTGTCGAGTTGGAGTTCCATGTTGCCCGTTCCTTTGAATTCTTCAAAGATGACTTCATCCATTTTAGAACCAGTTTCAGTTAGTGCCGTAGCCAGGATAGAAAGGGAACCGCCGTTTTCGATTTTACGGGCAGAACCAAAGAATCTTTTTGGTTTGTGCAGCGCATTGGCATCTACACCGCCAGAGAGTACCTTTCCAGATGCTGGTGAAACGGTATTGTAGGCACGTGCCAAGCGCGTAATGGAATCGAGTAGGATACAGACGTCGTGTCCGCACTCGACCATACGTTTTGCTTTTTCAAGAACCATATTGGCCACTTTTACGTGGCGATCTGCAGGTTCATCGAAGGTAGAGGCAATGACTTCTGCTTTGACTGAGCGCGCCATATCCGTTACTTCTTCAGGTCGTTCATCTATGAGCAACACGATTAGGTAGGTTTCGGGGTGGTTTGCGGCAATTGCATTGGCCACGTCCTTGAGGAGCATGGTTTTACCCGTTTTAGGCTGAGCCACGATCATGCCACGCTGGCCTTTTCCGATGGGTGCAAAAAGATCCATGACGCGGGTTGATAGTGTTTCTTGTGCGTGTCCGGTCAGTTTGAATTTTTCAGAAGGGAATAAAGGCGTAAGGTATTGAAAAGGCACACGGTCACGGATGTATGACGGATCGCGGCCATTGATAGATTCTACTTTAACGAGCGGAAAGAACTTTTCTCCTTCTCTAGGTGGGCGAATGGTACCTTTGACGGTATCACCGGTTTTGAGTCCGAAGAGCTTGATTTGGTTTTGAGAAACGTAGATATCGTCTGGAGAAGGCAAATAGTTATAGTCTGAAGAACGCAAGAAACCATAACCATCTTGGATCACTTCTAAAACACCTTCGGCAGATACAATACCTACGAGGTCGAAATGTTCTTCTTTGAGCACTTCTTCAGTAGATTCAGCCGCTTGATGAGGTTTGTGCTGCGTTCTATTTGGATCTTGTGCTCTGTTTGGATCCTGAGCTCTGTTGTGATCTTGTGCTCTATTTTGGTTGTGATCTTGCTGTCTTTGTTGCTCTGGCCGCTGCTGGTTGCGGTTTTCAAAGCGCTGTTGCTGTTGCTGTGGTTGACGCTGACGGTGCTCGTTTGCTCTTTCTTCCTTTATTGGCTGCTTTTCATTGACGGGCTCCGTTTCTTTGGTGTTGGGAGTTTCTTTGACTTCGGTTGCTGCAGTTTCTAAAGGAATAGGCAGTTGCGCATCCGGATTTTTAGGTTTGCGACCACGTTTGCGCACTTGCACTTCGGGAACTTCGGTTTTTTCAGTTACTGGTGCTGCTTCAGCTACTTTCGTGCGCTCATCGCCATGACCCGAAATAGCGGTAATAAGTTCGTTTTTCTTCAGGCTGGTGGCGTCGATGCCAAGACTTTGTGCAATGACACGGAGGTCCGAGATTTTTTTACTCTCTAAGGTTTTTAAATCCATCAATGGTAAGTTATAAGCTAAATTTGAAGCTAGCCCTGAAATGGGCAATTGGAATTTGGTTGCAAGTTTAAGTAAAAAATCGCGAAAAAGTACGCTTCTTTTGAAAAACTATGTCTTGCGTTTTTGTTTTTTAGCAGCAGGAAAGAGAATGTTGTTGAGTATCAGGCGGTAACCTGGGGAATTTGGATGTAAATTGAGATCGGTTGGCGGATCTCCAACAAGGTGCTGGTAATCTTCGGGGTCGTGACCACCGTAAAAAGTCCAGGTACCTTGACCAAAGGTGCCATGCACGTATTTGGCCGTATTGGCGGCCTTGTTTTCTCCTAAAATAAGGACATTTGGTTTAATGAATTCTTTGTGAAAGTCGGTGGTTTGCCCCATGAATCCATTGATTACATCGACATGGCACTGCGTGAGCATGGTGGGTACGACATCCCATTTGGCCGAAAAATCAAAAAGTGTAAACTGGTCGGATTTTTCGGTAATTTGACGTTGGGTGCGCAAGTCGGTGCCGTCGATGTCGCTGTATTCATAGACCATTGGGTCTTTGATGATGTGAAAATCTTGAAAAGCAAAAGTTTGGTTAAAGTCTAGCTTTTCTTGCGCCCTCGGATCGGAGGGGCTGCCGTCAAAAATCGCTTCTTGGATGTCTACGCCTTGCGCGGCTAGTGCAATGTCAAAAGAATCGGTTCCCGAGCACATCGTAAACAAGAAGCCGCCGCCAATCACAAAATTGCGGATATTGAGCGCAACCGCTCTTTTCAATGCAGCAGTAGAAGCAAAGCCAAGTTGAGCAGCGGCAGCCTCGGAGCGCTGAACCTCCTGCTGGTACCAACTTTGCATGCGTGCAGAACTATAAAATTTACCGTATTGCCCTGTAAAATCTTCGTGGTGCAGGTGCAGCCAATCGTATTTAGGCAAGATGCCATTGACAATGGCTGAGTCGTAGATTTTGTCGTATTTGATTTCTGCGTAGGTCAAGACAAGCGTCACGGCGTCGTCCCAGGGGAGTTTATTGGGCGGTGTGTAAACGGCAATTTTGGGCGCTTTTTCCAATTGCACCACTTCCATGTTGACCTCTGGATCTGCAATTTCGCTTTTGATTTTATTGACCTGACCATCGGCCAACACTTGGTAGCTGATGTTGCGCAAAAGCAACTCTTCCTCAATGCGTTGCAGGTGTGGAATCAAGAAGCTACCACCGCGGTAATTGAGCAGCCATTCTATCGTGATTTGATTTTCTAGCGTCCAATAAGCCAATCCATAAGCTTTAAGGTGGTCGCGCTGCGCCTCGTCCATTGGGACAAGAATTTGAGTGCTCCAACTCTGGAAACTGAGAAGAACACTGAAGAAAAAGAGGAGCAGTTTAGAAGGGATCTTCGTCATTGTTGTCTTTGCTGAAAATATCTTCATTGCCATCGTCCATTTTGCTTTTAATGGTGTAGGTATTGAATTCTTGGTTGAATTGATTGAGGCCTGAATTGGTTGAGCCCGGCAGGTCAAGTGCCTCGACTTCATCTAGGTTTTCAAAACGTGCAAATTCGGGTACAAAGCGCAATCTCACATTCTTGAGTGCACCATTTCGGTGTTTGGCGATGATGATTTCGCCAATACCGAGCGTGGAGTTGCCGTCGGCATCTTGCGTGAGGTCGTAGTATTCCGGGCGGTAGATGAACGATACAATATCGGCATCTTGCTCAATTGCTCCCGATTCGCGCAAGTCGGAGAGCATTGGGCGTTTGTCTCCGCCGCGCGTCTCGACGGAGCGGCTCAACTGAGAAAGTGCGATGATAGGCACATTGAGTTCTTTGGCGATTTCTTTGATCGAACGCGAGATAGTTGAAATTTCTTGCTCGCGGTTGCCGCCATTTTTGGAGTCTTTGGCGCTCATGAGCTGCAGGTAGTCGATGATGATCAGGTCGATGTTGTGCTGGGCCTTGAGCCTGCGACATTTTGCCCTAAAGTCAAAGATATTGATGCCCGGTGTGTCGTCGATAAAAATGGGTGCCTCGGCCAACTTGCCAATGCGGGAGTGTAGTTGCTGAAATTCGTGCTCTTTGAGGTCGCCTTTTCTCAATTTTTCTGCGGAAATTCTGGATTCAGAGGCAATCAGACGCTTGACCAACTGTACAGACGACATTTCTAGCGAGAAAACGGCTACTCCTTTGCCGTATTCAACGGCGGTGTTGCGCGCCATCGAAAGTACAAATGCCGTTTTACCCATCCCTGGGCGCGCGGCCAGTACAATCATGTCAGAGCGCTGCCAACCAGAGGTCACTTTATCGAGGTCGTGAAACCCTGTAGGAATTCCCGAAACACCGTCGGTGTTTTTGGAGGCAAGTTCGATTTCGTGGATAGCTTCCTGTACAATATAAGACATCGAGCCCACTTGTTTGGACATGTTGTTCTCGGCAATGCTGAAGAGGTCGGATTCTGCGTCGTTGAGCAAATCAAATACATCGCGGGTGTCGTCGTAGGCATCGCGGATGATTTTTGAACTCACGTTAATGAGCTCCCTCTTAATGAATTTTTCTGCCAAGATGCGCGCGTGGTGTTGCACGTGGGCTGCGCTGGCAACGCGGGTGGTCAGGGAGCTGACATAAGAAGCCCCGCCAGCGAGTTCGAGTTCACCGCTTTTTTGTAATTGCGTGCTGACCGTTACCAAGTCGATTGGATTGGTGGCTGCAAAAAGTGCGCGAATGGCTTTGAAGATATATTGGTGACGCACATCGTAGAAAGTCTTTTCGGAAAGAATGTCGATGGTGTCGTTGATGGCACGGCTTTCGAGCATCATGGCCCCTAATACAACTTGTTCAATGTCAGTTGCTTGAGGTGGTATTCTGCCCAATTCAGCAAAGGGCTGCGCTTGGGTTTTGATGCGTGAGATTGGTTTTCGATTGTTATCAGGTGCGTCCATTGAACAAATATAGCTAAAGGCGGTCTCAAAGCGAAAAGCTTCTTGCGCTTAGTTATGAAAAAGTTGTAAAGGAAGGTTATGAACAATTGTTGAAATCAACAAAGTTCTTTGAGGGCTTTAGCGGTGCCAATTTGTGCCGTAATGAAATCTTTTTCTCGCTTAGGAGAGCGGGCAGGGGAGTACTCGCGACCATAAAAAATGATCTGCAAATGCAATTTGTTCCAGGTGGCTTCAGGAAACAGTTTTTTAGCGTCAGTTTCTGTCTGCACGACGTTCTTTCCGCTCGTGAGGCCCCAACGCGTCAGCAAACGATGGATGTGCGTATCTACTGGAAATGCTGCGAAGCCAAAAGCCTGAGACATCACCACAGAGGCCGTTTTGTGTCCGACGCCCGGCAAGGTTTCTAGCGCCTCAAAACTTTGCGGCACAATACCGTTGTACTTCTCCACTAAGATTTGTGATAATTCCGAAATGGCCGCCGCTTTTTTAGGTGACAAACCACAGGGTCGAATAATTTGCTGTATTTTTTCGACGGGTTGTTTGGTCATATTAAAAGGGTTGTCGGCCAAAGCAAATAAACTGGGTGTGACGGTATTGACGCGCGCATCTGTGCATTGTGCAGAGAGCAAAACCGCGACGAGCAATGTGTACGGATCTTTGTGGTCGAGCGGGATGGGCGTCTCTGGATAGAGCCTTTCGAGTGTCTCGATGATGTATTTTGCTTTTTCTTTTTTGGTGCGCATTATTGTCCTAAACTTAGCAGGTGAATCAAACGGTTTTCGGTGCACAAGAACCACAGCATGCAGCCGAGTATCGCATACCGCGACACAAAAGAACCCGCCACAAATATAATATCTGCACTCGCAAAATACCAAGCTAGGAGTGGGATCAAGAATAGCAAGCTGAGCCAAATTTGTGCCCAGTAAAAGCTAAAATGAATGGGAACGGAAAGTTGGTAGAGCCCGTCGTGGAAAGTAAGTGCCTTGACCTGATGTAGCCAAGGGGTTTCGATGCTGCGTAAACTTTGTGTTTTTTGCAGGTTTTGGCTCAGGTAATCGGCCACCCAAAAAGCACGCCCGTCTGTACTTTTGAATAGTTGCACCTGATGGCCATCTACGCTGCTGTAAGAATGAAGCCCGAATGCTGCCGCCCGAATTGGAATTTGTTTTTCAGGCAAGAAAAAATCGGTCCAGAGCACCACAAAAAGCAGGGCGCCTAAAAGGGCAACAGCACGGTGCCAAAATCCAATTTTTCCGCTTTTGAGTTGTTGCAAATAGGCCATTTTGTAGGCTTCTTCATTCTGTTTGCGTTGCCTCATTTTTTCTCGAGCTACCGCGCGTTGTTTTTTGTAGGCTTCGAGGTCTTGGTCGTATTTTGCTTGCTGTGCGCGGTATTGTTGTTCTATTGCATCAGGAACTGCTGTATTTTGTCCTGAGCTCAGTTGTTCATATGCGGCCTGAACAGCGATAAACTGAGTGGCAGCTGAAGCGGAAGGATTGCGATCAGGATGGTATTTTTTTACCATGCGGCGATACGCACTCCGGATTTCATCCGGACTCGCACCAGCTTTCAAGCCGAGTACTTTATATGGGTCTCCAGTCTGCATCTGTAAGGTCTTGAAGCACTTCTTGGCGCTTGATTTTTTGCGTTTCGGTGCGTTTGAAATGCGGCACGAGCGCATATTTTCTTGGTGTTTCAGCAGTCTTAAGGCCTAGTTGCTGAAAATCTGGGAACACAGGTTTTTTCTTTCCTTCCATTACAATGGCAACGGTTTGTCCCCATATTGCATCAGGTAAAGAGGTGATGAAAAAAGCCGTGTCGAGGTGTTTATGGAGTTGCGTTTCTAAAATTTCTGGAATGATTTTGAATCCGCCCGAATTAATCGCATTATCTGAACGCCCCAACCAGGTAAAAGTAGTGGTGTTATGAAGTTGAACAATGTCTTTGGTAACCAACTCTTGGCTTTGGAGCGCTGGATAATGGATTACTAAACAGTCGTTTTGGCAAGAGAAAGTAATACCGGGTAGCGCATGAAAAAATGGTTCTTCAACGGGGCTCACTTTGCGCAATGCAACATGAGATAGCGTTTCGGTCATGCCGTAACTGTGCCAAACCTCTAGCTCGGCACTTTGGCAAGCCGCAATCAGTTCGCTGCTCATTTGGCCGCCACCCACTAAAATTTTTGCAATTCCTTTGAGTTGTTGTTGGTCGTGCTGTAAGCTTTGTTGTAACTGGGTAGGTACCATGGCTACAAAATCTATTTTTTGCTGTAGGTTTTGCAATGGTCTGGAACTCGGTAGCTGCAGCACAAGCTCAAAATTACCCACGACAGAGCGGGCTAATAACATGAGGCCGCCGACGCTAGTGAGCGGCAAACAGAGCAGTGCTCGTGTTTGTGCATTTAATTGCAACGCTGCATTGCTCGCTAAAGCTGAATGCGTCAGTTGTGTTTTGTTGAAAGAATACAATTGAGGTAGGCCAGTTGTGCCAGAACTTTTAATTTGAAAAGGCGCATTGGTGTTCCAGCTTTTCAGAAAGCTTGCGGCAGCTTTATCTAATTCAGCGTTGGCGTCTGTGAAAAACCACTTGGCTTGCATCAGTAGTCTATGTCGAGATTGAAGCGGTTCTTGAGCGTATGCAGGTTCGGATTTTTACGCGCCAATGCTGCAAATTTGTCCTTGCCCGTAAGGAATTTGACTTCTTCTTCGTCGGGAGCTGCTTGTACCAAAACGATATCTAAGTAGAAGTTGTTGAGTTGCTTGCGCATAAATTCTTTGAACGTAAGCAAATGGGTCTGGATGTAGTTCTGCTGAACCAGGTTGTCTACGGTGAGCTCGAGTAATTCGTCGCCTTTGAGGACAGGGTCGCGTTTGATCAGGGCATTGTAGAATGTTTCCATTCCGTCTTCTTTGACTTGAAAAGCAAATTGTTTCCAAAACATTTTGACGTGATCGAGGTGAAAACCTTCGCGGGGGAGGTCTTCTTGACGCACCTGCTGGTTGCTAGCTTTATCTTTTTCGAGGGTCTCGCGGATGGAGATGATGTTGGCCTTGACATTGCCTTGAGGTTTGCTCAGTTGCGCAGCGGGTTCCTTGACCGGTAATTGTGGTGGAGCGCTTGGAGCAGCTACCGCTTGGTTTGCTGCAGGTTTGTTGGAATTGGTTTTGCGCAGCGTTTGTTTGGGCGACGGCAGGATATCGATGCGCTCAGTTAGGCCTTTTTTTTTTCTTGCTCCTGCTTGAGTGAGCAGAGCTGCATGAGAGCTACCTCGATGAGCAGGCGTTGGTTCTTGGAGGCCTTGTATTCGACATCGGTTTTGGAGAGCACCTGGAGGCCGCGCAATAAGCGCTGGGCTTCAATTTCGTTGGCTTGCTGGGTAAAACGCTGCTTGACGGTGTCAGGGGCTTCGAGTAAGCTTGCGGTTCTGGGGTCTTTGCAAACCAGGATATTGCGGAGGTGTTCGGCGAGCCCGATGACGAATTGATGGCCATCAAAGCCTTTTTCGTAGATGTCGTTGAGGATGAGCAGGGCAGATGGGATGTCTTCCTTTTCAGTTGCCTCAATGACTTTGAAATAATATTCGTAGTCGAGGATGTGTAGGTTCTCGAGGACGTCTTTGTAGGTCAGTGTGTTGCCCGCAAATGTGACCAATTGATCAAAGATGGAGAGGGCATCGCGCAAGGCGCCATCTGCTTTCAAGGCAATTTGGTGCAGTGCTTCTGGGTCTGCAGAAACGCCTTCTTTGGTGGCAATTGTGCCCAAGTGATCGGCGATGTCTTTGACGCGAATTCTTTGGAAGTCAAAAATCTGACACCTGGAAAGAATGGTTGGGATGATTTTATGCTTCTCGGTGGTGGCCAAGATGAAGATGGCATGCTTTGGCGGTTCTTCTAAGGTCTTGAGAAAGGCGTTAAAAGCACTGGCGGAAAGCATGTGGACCTCATCTATGATGTACACTTTGTGGCTGCCAAGTTGCGGCGCAATACGCACTTGATCAATGAGGTTGCGGATGTCGTCAACGGAGTTGTTGGAGGCGGCATCTAGCTCATAGATATTGAGTGAGTTCCCGGTATGAAAAGAAAGGCAAGAATCGCATTGGTCGCAGGCTTCAATGGCTGAAGTAGGATTGAAGCAGTTGATGGTTTTGGCTAAAATACGCGCCGTGGTTGTTTTGCCGACACCTCTTGAACCACAGAACAAAAAAGCCTGAGCGAGGTGTTGGTTTTGGATCGCATTTTTGAGTGTGTTGGTAATAGATTGCTGCCCCACAACCGTATCAAAGGTTTGCGGGCGGTATTTGCGAGCCGATACAACAAATTCACTCATGTTTCAAAGATACCGCTTATTTTTAAAAATACACCGCTAAGATATCAACAGGAAGTCTAATTTATAATGAGTGGAACTGTATACTGATCCACCTTCAACAAATAAGTTCCTACGCCATACGGAGAAAGGTCTAAAACATCGAGAAGCGCACCTTTTGTCAGGAAATGACCTTCTATCGTGTAAATGTGGTAAGGTAAACCCACTAAATCAAGAGGAATGTTGAACGTTCCTTTACTTGGATTTGGAAAAACGGGATCAAAAGTCGGGATTGGATTGGTGTTGCTGGAGTTGCTCAATTGGTCAAAATGATTCAAAAAGATTTTAAGTGTACCCTGGCGCACATCGCCCCAAATAGTGTAAAGTTGGTTGTTGCTGAATTGCACATTTAGAAAGTCATTGCCATTTTCAAGCAAGATAGAGTCGTGCGCAACCAACGGACTGATTAAAAATTCAGTGCCCCACGTTTGGTTGCTCTGGATGCGACAGAAAATCTGACTCGGGCTTTGGTAGGTGCCAGGCAGACCATTGCGGCGGTCTCGCCAACAAACCGCTAAGTCGCCATCGGTGTCGTAATCGGACCAAACTAAATCTTGGATCACACCATTGCCCTGCACATCTTGATTGAGGCGCGCAGGTGCAGACCAAACGCCATTGTTTTTTTCGATATATGCGATATCGGGGTCTCCAAATACATCGGTAAGAAAGGTGTAAGCAGCGCGATTTGATTGGGTTGGGTCTATGGCAAGGTGAGGTCCGCTTTTGAGTGTGTCGTTTTGTGTGCCAAAACCAATGCCTTGAAATGCCACTTGGTACGTGTAAGAAGAAGACACAACCGATTTATTGACCTCAATAATGCGCGGCAATATACTTTGCGCGGGGTCGTAACTCGGATAAGCAGCCATAAAAAAGCCATCATTGGCAAAGGCAGGGGAAGGCATTGGTTGGGTAATGGCGTTGCCAGCTAAATAAGGCGCGCTATCGAGTTCTTGTAAACTAAAACTTGCGCCCTGATCGGCAGATACAGCCATGTAGGGATGAAAAGGTGCTTGTACGATTCCAGGTTGGTTGGCATTCGTGCTCGTGATCACGACCCCACCGGTGAGCGGATCTACGGCAATCCAAGGGCGGTCAATGCATAGTTTGTTTGGACAAGAATTAATTGATCTGGCTACCACCGCCGCGCCCCAGCTCAAGCCTCCGTCGGTAGATTTTCTGCAAATCACGGCGCCGTTGCTGAAATTGACGTTGTCGTAATCGATATACGCCATGTAGAGGTTTCCGTTGAGATCAAAACCCAAAGACACATCGGCGCTGCTATTGCCTGTCTGCTGATGCGCTTGCCAAATAGGTGCCGACCAGCTGCTGCCGCCATCGGTGGAAACAACACTCTTGATTACAATTTTTTGATTGAGCTGAAAGCCCATCCACGCCGCAACTAAATGATTGCTGTTCTGCGGATCGACAGCCAAATAAGGCTCTCCTTCAAAAAGATTTCCGGAAGAAACAAGGATGTTTTGTGCTTTTGCGCGCACAGAAAACAATAGCAGTAGTAGACAAAGTAATTTCATCTTTTAAAAGTATAAAAAAAGCCACTCGAAAGTGGCTTGATTTTGAAGAGATATTTGGTTTAAAAATCTTCAGTGATAACCAATTTTGGATTCACTGAAATGGTTTTAACCACACCGTTGAGCGTCATTTTTCCGACTGACATGCTGAAGGCATGTGCAAACTTAAAGCCATCGACTTCTTTGTATTCGCTGTAATTGGTGGTTGTTTCGACAGTTTCTTCACCCATTTTGCGGATATTCGTAGAACGCATTTTCATGAATGTTTGTGTCGCATAGTAGTCGTAGCTTTCCGACATACCGTCGTTGGTATACAATACGTAACAATCTTTCCCATCGATGTTCTCAATTCCCTTAAGCTCGTAGTTCATGCCATTGGCTTTGTAGTTCAGCTCAGGAATAAAACCACTCGCTTTTTGCTTCGCAGCGATTTCTTCAGCTTTGAGGTCTTCACGACCACCTTGCATGCTGAATGTGTAACCTGATTTACCATCGAAATAAGATTTTTGCAAAACCATACCCGGCATTTCCATCTTGCTCGCTTCGTTGCCACCATTCCAAAAATAGTCAGTAGAGGTCAGGACAAAAGGAATTTGAGCAGAGCTCATTTCTGATTCCCGCGAGTAACTTTTCAGGGTTTTTACTTTTTTCAAAAGTGCTTTTTTAGATGTTGTACCCGTGACGGCCATTGCATACGCATCGATTAATTGGTCTGCAGTGATGTCAGCGCTTTTTGTTTCTTTGATAGGTGCACCGAAAGCATCTAGTTTCTCGATTTTACCGTCGGTATCAAATACCAAAAGCTTCGGTAGGATTTCTTCGTTGCCCACCACAATTATATGGCAGTTTTTGGCCGTAAAATATTGTTGGGCCACACGCAAGACATCTTCTTTACTGATGGCCTCGAGCTGTTGAAGATAGTTTTGGTAGTAGTCAGGAGCTAATTTTTGCTTGATGGTATTCAGGGCAAAACGCGCAACGGTCTGAGGGCGCTCTAAGGAACGTGCAAAACCACCCGCCATGTTGTTTTTGGTGAGGCTGAGCTCTTCGTCGGTCACTTGCGCTTCAATAATACCTGCAAATTCTTTGAGGATTTCCGTGATAGCAGAGTCCGTTACGGCATTTTTGAAATTACCACCAGCCGACATCCAAGAGCCGTTTTCGGTGATATTGAGCGAAGAATAACAACCATAAGTAAAGGCTTTGTCTTCGCGGAGGTTTTGCATGAGGCGAGTGCCAAAGCCGCCACCACCCAAAATCCCGTTCAAGACATTGAGCGCGAGTTGGTCTTTGTGCCCAGCGCGGATATCAATTGGAAACGTTACATATACCACGGATTGAACTGCACCTGGTTTTTTCACAAAAATGACGCGGTTTCCTTTGTCAAACTGCCCTTTGCCAAGATCGCTTTGGTAAACAGGACCACCTTGCCATGTCGAAAAATAACGCGTCACCATAGCTTCGGTTTGCGCTCTAGTGATGTCCCCAACCACAACCAAGTAACTGCCTTGTGGGGTGAAGTTCGTTTTGTAATACGCGATGAGGTCTTCGCGAGATATATTCTGTAGCGTGGCTTCGGTCATGATTTCACCGAGCGGATGCCCAGGAAAGTTGACTGCTCTTGTAGCATTTGTAGCCATTTCACCCGCATCTGCTCTGGTAGATTGCATACCAGATAAGTTCTGCTTTCGGATGCGCTCGACTTCACTTTCCGGGAAATTGGCGTTGTACAAGACGTCCGTCATGAGGTCTAGGCCTTTGTCGAGGTGCTTGGTGAGGCAGCTCAAGTACATGCTAGAAGAACCTGCTGAAAGGTTGGCGCCAATAAAGTCGATTTCGCGGTCGAGTTGGTCTTTGGATCGGGTAGCCGTACCAGACATCAATAAGGAACCAGCAAAATCGGCAAGGCCGGCTTTCTCACCCTCTAAGCGTGGCGTAGATCCAAGACTCAATTCGATAGATACCTTTGGAATTTTGTGGTTTTCAGACAAAATAACCGTGATGCCATTAGCGGTAGTGAATACCTGCGAGGCAGGGATGTTGATTTTCTGAGCCGCAGCCGCAGCTGGTCTTTGAGATCGATCTAACTGTGCAAAAACACTGTTGGTCAGGATCAATATCAGGAGGAGATATAGACTTTTCATGAGACTTATTTTTCTTTAGGTAAGTAATAAAGGATCACGCGCGCATCTTGGGTAAGGTAGGTGTTGGCTACTCTTAAGATGTCTTCTCTGGTCACTTTTTGGTAGTTGGAAAGTAGCGTATTGACGCGGTTGGCGTCTCCGTAGTATACATGGTTGTCTGCCAAGTTTTCGGCAATACCGGCAATACTTGCATTGCTAGAGGCAATGTCGTTTTCGAACTTATTGCGCACTTTTTGAAATTCTTCTTCGCTAATGAGCTCGCTTTTGATGGCTGCGATTTGCGCGTCGAGTGCCTTCAAAAGGGTGTCCAATGAAACTTCTTTAGGTGCTACAGCTGCCATGATGCCAATGCCGGCGTCTTCGAGGCCATAGTTGAAAGAAAACGCATATTGTGCCAACTGGCGTTTTTCGACAATCTCTTTGTTGATGCGCGAAGAACTACCGCTAGACAAAACTTCGTTCAAGAATTCAAGCGCATAAGTGTCGGGATGTGTTTGCGCTGGCATTTTGTATCCAATGAATAGACCTGGCAACTGGATGTTGTCGTAGATGGTGTCTTTGATGAGTCCGGAAATGGCTTGGTTGTCTTTGCGCGGTCTTTCAATTTGGCAAGGCTGATTGAGGTAGGTCGCGAGCATTTTTTTGGCTGCTGGCGAGTTAGAAGCCATGAAGTTTTTCTGGTCAAACTCGCTTTTGGCGATGTTGTATCTGGCCTTAAAAGCGTCGTCGCTCAAGTTGATGAAGTCGCGGTAGAGGTTGATGGCTTGTCCTTTCGGTATCGTACCGAAATATTGCGCAATCCATTTTTTGGTTTGTTCGATGTTGATATCGCCAGCAATTGAAAGCGTGGCGTTAGAAGGGACGTAGAACGTTTTGTAAAAATTGACGTAGTCTTCTTCTTGCGCAGCATCGAGGTGTTCCATGCTGCCAATTGGCGCCCAATTGTACGGATGCGTTTCAAAAACACGCTTGAAAATCTCTGTGAAGAAAGACCCGTAAGGTTGGTTGTCTACGCGCTGTCTTTTTTCTTCTTTGACCACGCTGCGTTGCGTCTCGATGCCTTTGATGTCGACTTTGGCGTGGAGCATGCGCTCACTCTCGAGCCAAAGCCCTAACTCGAGCTGATTCGAAGGCAACACTTCGTAATAATAAGTGCGGTCTTGAGAGGTGTTGGCGTTGAGCGTACCGCCATTTTTTTCAACGAGTTCGCTGTATTCGCCACGGCCAATGTTGGCAGATCCTTCAAACAACAAGTGCTCAAAAAAGTGTGCAAAACCCGTGCGGTTTGGGTTTTCGTTTTTCGAGCCAACGTGGTAGAGTACAGAGACGGCTACAATAGGAGTGGCGTGTTCTTCATGCAAAATGACATGCAACCCATTCGGGAGGTCATAAGCTTCATAGGTGATTTTTTGCTGTGCCCAAAAAGAGGTGCTTCCTAGCAAAAAAAGACCGCAAAAAATAGTTTTTTTCATAGTCAAATGGATAAGCGCCACGAAGATACATTTATTGGTCTAAATTTTGATAACTTTGGACAATGTCGTTCAAAAGAATTGCCTTTTTTCTTTGTCTAAGTTTGTCTGCACTCAGTGTTAGTGCGCAAGGAATAGTACCCACCCTAGACTTCAATAATTATTTTGTTTCTTTTCAGGACGGTTTTTTCAGGCCCATTGAAATTCAACCAATTGTCAGTTACAAAGCTGGCGACGAAATCGTTGCTTACATCGATACGCGCGGCAACCTCAAAATTTACGATGGCAAGGAGCGCATAGACGTCACCACCCTCAATGTCGATTACCAAGTGTCAGATCACCTTATGGCTTATCGCATTGCACAAGGTCTGCGCATGTGGGACGCCGGCAAATTCACGGTGCTCACGAACTTTGGTCGCGAGTATGTCGTCAAGGATAGCATCATAGTTTTTGAAGACATCCGCTACCAAGCACTCAACGTTTACTGGAATCAAAAAGTAGAGAGCTTGGTCACCATCACCAACGGCGTATCCATGAATGCAAGTGTCGGCGAAAACCTAGTGGTTTACAAAGACAACAGCAACACCTATTTTGTGTATTGGCATGGTCAGAAGTTTGAAATCGGCACCTATAACGAAGAAGTCCTGGATTTTCAGCTCGGTACCGACGTCATGTGTTTCAAAGACCCCTATACACAATCGTTTTATGTTTTTGACCAAGGTAACTTTTTAGAGTTAGAGTCTTTTCCGATCAAAAAATACAAGGCAGGCCGAGGCTTTGTGGTCTACGAAGACATGAATGGCAATCTTTGGCACTATCAAAACGGTCAGAAAACGGCCCTTTCCAATTTTTCTTCAGAGCTCTGGGATGTCAAAGACGACATCTGTGTCTGGATGGAAAACTCTTATTTTTTCGCCTACACGAACGGCCAACGCGTCCAGGTTGCAACGTATCAACCGCAGGTTTATTTACTCAAGAACAATGTGTTGGTGTACCGCAATATCATCGGAGGCGTCAGTGCGCTCGTCGATGGCGTTTCGCAAGAGATCACCAACTTTCCACAAGCCGATTTTGAGATTTATGGCTCTAAAGTTTTGGTTAAATTACCCAACCAAACCTCTGTCGTGTTCATGAACGGTAAACGCTATGCCAACTAAGCGCTTTTATCTTTTATTTTTTCTGATTGCTAGCCTTTCGTTCTCGCTGCGGGCCCAAAAATCCATGGAGCAAAAACTCGATGTATTGCTTTCGCAAGGTCACTACAAATTAGTATACCGCAAAGCCAAAAGATTGGCACAAAACCCGGCCTACGACAAAAGCGAGCTCCCTGAGAAGTATCGCCAGTTGGCAGCGCAAGAACTTGCCAAAAATCCTATTTGGGCCAAGCGCCATGCCTTGGAGTTAGAATGGATGCCGCGCACAACAGAAAATACGGCAGTAAATACTGGAATAAAGCAAGGAACACAAAGTTCCGCAAAGACACAAAAACTGCTCAACGAAGCGCAAAAACACCTAGGAGTTCCGTATAAAGAAGCTGGAATCGATCCAACTGGTTTTGACTGCAGTGGTTTTACTTGTTATGTTTTTGAGCAAAATGGCGTGAGTTTGCCGCGTCGTGCTGCAGAACAATACACATTTTGCCAGAAAATTGATCCAGAAGAAGCCCATGCGGGCGATTTAGTTTTCTTCTCGAACGGCACGCAAATCAATCACGTTGGTATTTTGATCTCTGAAAAAGGTGCGCTTAAGCAAATGATCCATTCGAGTTCTTCGCTCGGTATCTCTATTGTTGAACTAGAAACTTCTGCCTACTGGAAGCCTAAGGTTGCTGGCTATGGCCGCATCAGGTGATAGAGAAAAATCAGTAGCCCCCAAAGTTCGCAAATGATTCCAGGAAGGATGAGGTCGGCCCATTGAAAAACACCCATGCTCAAATAAAACAAGGCTGCCATTATTAAGAATCCCTTGCTCTGAATTTGAAACACAAGCACCCTGCCTTGTATGATCGTTTTTTGAGTAAAACGCGTTTTATTCAAGGTATGTACTTTGCCAAAAACCAAAACAATATTCGCTAAAAGCAGTGGAAGCAATAAGAGCAATAAGTTTGGTGCATGCGGATCCTGAAAATTGAATACCATGAAGTAAAGCACCGTGTGTAAAACCAATAGCCCCATTTGAATGCGAACAAAAATAGCGGGTTTGTCGGGTGTGAGTTTGGCTAAGAAACTGATCGCTGCGAGGAAAGGAAACAAGAAGAGCTTGGTGCCCCAGCCGAGGATTTCCCAATTGTAGACATTCCAAATGCTAAATAAACTCAGCAGGCCAAAACTGATGGCGAGCCCCGTTAAAACTTGTGGTTGCTTGATTTTCATGCGTGTTTTCTGCGGCTAAGTTCTGTGGCGCAAACGAGGTGCCAAAGGGCACGGGCTCCTACATTGGCATCCCAGTCTCCTTCTGGGCCCGGTGCAACTTCATTGAGGTCAAAGCCAATGATTTGGCGCCCCGATTCAACGAGTTCAAACAATAAAAATGCGATTTCTTGAAGTTCAAAGCCGCCTGCTACTGGTGTGCCCGTATGCGGACACAAACTAGGGAGCAGCCCGTCGATGTCAAAAGAGACATAAACCTTTTGTGGCAAGGTGGCAATGATTTGCTGCACCTGCTCAGCCCATGTAGTGCCTGTGTAAGCCGCGTTTTTGAGGTCCCAGTCGTAAAAGGTGTGTACGCGTGGATCTTGAGCAGAAAGCTGGACTTCTTTTTCAGAGATATCTCTGATGCCTACCTGGGTGAGTTTTTGAAGGTTTTTGAGTTCTTTGAGTGCGTTGAACATGATGCTTGCATGCGACTGCTCAAAACCTTCATAAGCGTCGCGCAAATCGGCATGTGCATCGATTTGTAGAATGCCAAAACCGTCGTAATTTGCGTCAAGGGCTTGTAGCAAGCCAAGTGGGGTAGAGTGTTCGCCGCCCAATACACACGGTATTTTTCCCGCTTGTAACAATTGCATGCAGCGTTCTTTGAGATTGGCACGCAGTGCGTTGTGGGCTTCATTGATTTCAGAAAGGGTAGCGCCGTAGATGCTTTGCGCTGCTGCTTCACCAGCAACTTCAATGTGCGCAATATATTGCTGACCTGCTTCGCAAAGGCGGTCGTTGATTTCTTTCCATTCACTGGAAACAGCCGGCATGAAAATTTTGGTTTCGTAAGCGCGGTCTAGTGCCGGATGATAGAAATCGAGTTGGGTAGAAGCATCTAAAATAGCTTGCGGGCCGTTGCTGGTTCCTTTGCCGTAAGAAGCTGTTGCGTCCCAGGGCACGGGTATTAAAACGATGTCAGCCTCTGCCTCTGTATAAGGAAAGCCAAAAATATTGCCGTTGGCGATACCTACGCCGTTTGGATCAAATGTACTCATTGCTTGTGCTGGTTTTGAAAGGCTTCGACCGCTTTGCGCACCGAGCCAAATTGGAGTAGCCATTTTTGGGCCTCTTCGGTTTCAATATTCAATTCAGCGGCTACCATTTTGGCGCCGCGATCTACTAATTTTTCGTTGGAGAGCTGCATGTCTACCATGCGGTTGCCCTTGACGTGCCCGAGCTTGATCATGAGGCTTGTCGAAATCATGTTCAAGACCAATTTTTGGGCAGTTCCCGATTTCATGCGCGTGCTGCCCGTTACAAATTCTGGCCCAACAACCGGCGTGAGGGCATGCTGTGCAAGTGCGGATAGCGGAGAACCCGGGTTGCAAGACAAGCCGGCTGTGAGTAAACCGTTTTCGTTGGCCGCTTGGATGGCACCCAATACGTAGGGTGTGGTGCCTGAGGCGGCAATACCCACGACGGTGTCGAGAGCAGTGGGTTGGTGGACTAAAATATCTTTCCAACCTTGTTGGGCGTCGTCTTCTGCGAATTCTACCGCTTTGCGGATGGCGCTGTCTCCGCCTGCAATGAGGCCAATAACGCGTCCGGCGTCTACGCCAAAGGTAGGCGGGCATTCGCTGGCATCTACAATGCCTAAGCGCCCGCTGGTACCTGCGCCAATGTAAATAAGCCTTCCACCTTGCTGCATGCGTTCAAAACAGGCCTCAATGAAATTTTCGAGTTGGTCCGTAATTTGAGCGATGGCCTGCGGCACAAGTTGATCTTGTGCATTGATGCCTTCTAGCAGCGCGCGTGTACTGAACTGCTCTAAATTGTTGTAATTCGAGCTGGCTTCGGTGATTTTTTCCATTAGTATAGGAATACTTTGATTAGTAGAGGAAAACTTTGCCGTTGGTGGGGCTGAGGTCTACCTCGACATGATTTTTAAGGGTAGTGGAGAGGCTGAGCCCAGCGAAATCTGTTTTGATGGGGTAGCGTCTGTGCTGGCGGTCAATGAGCGCCACTGTTTTGATGGCTTTGGTGGCTTGCTCTAAGAATTTGAGCAGTGCGTATTGCATGGTTTTGCCGCTGTTCACAACGTCGTCTATTAAAACGATGTAGGAGTTTTTCAAGTCCTTTTGGTCAATAGAAAACGTAATGGCTTCATTCCAGGGTTCGTCTTTGTTGAGGCGAATTTCAAAACACACTACTTTGAGGGCGCTGTTTTGAGCAATTACAGCGGCAAGCAACTGTGCCAAAACGTAGCCGTTACCGACAATGCCGCCTAGGTAAATTACCTCTTGGTCAAACGCAACTTCGATGAGTTGATGCCCCAAGCGCGTTATTTTTTGCTGAATTTGCTGCTGATTGAGTATTGTTTGCATAGAACAAAGATAAGCAAACACAAAAAAGGCTGCTCAAACGAACAGCCTTTTTTAAAGAGTTGAGAAATATTAATATTTCAAGACGCGTGCCTGACCTTTTTGTGTTTGGATCAGGTATACACCAGCGTCAAAATGACGCAAGTCGATTGTGTTGGTTTGTCCTTCAAAAATAACTTGGCCGGTGGCGTTCGTGATTTGATAGGTGTCGCCTGCTGTGAGGCCAGCAATTTGGAATACGCCGTTTGAAGGGTTTGGATAAACGCCGATTGTAGTGTTGAGTTCAGTAAGGCCAACGCTAGCGCGCACATCAAAAACAATGGTACCTGGAGATACGCCAACAGCAAATTGATTAACAAGATTATTGGCGTTGTCAAAAATGCGCACACTTCCTGTCGAGAAGAAGTCTGTTGCTGAAGCATAAAGGTTACCGCTAATAGGTTCTTGTGCGAGGTCGTAGAAGTTGTTGGTGATGCCTGCAACTGGCCCTACTAAAGCCATGTTGATTAAGCTGTAGTCGTTGAGGGTGTTTTCCATGGAAATTTGGTAAACGAGTTTGTCGTCGCGTAGGGCAGAGGTACCGCAGCCGGTTACGGCGTTGGCCAAGTTTTGCGTATTCACTGCGCCGTTGAGGCTTACTTTAGATATAGAAGCACCTGACCAATCTTTGTTGTTGACGGTATAGAGTTCGTTGTTGAACAAGAACATGTTGTCTGGGTTTTTACCTTCTGCGCCGAGGTCGATTTCAGAACCGTACTGCAACGTATTGAGGTCGAGCTGCCCGATGAGGCCTTTTTCGTTGCCCCACTCATAAGCGTTGTTGACTGCGATATAAGCGATGTTGTTGACGACAACGATATTTTGTGTGGCCCATTTCGGGCCGTTGTTGGTGTCGAGTGCAGCGATGAGTTGCAAGGTGTTTTTGTCGAAAATCTGAAGGTAGGAGTCGAACGTTTGGAGGTATTCGCCGCGCGTTGCGATGAGTTTGTCACCAGCAATGGCGAGGTTGCGCACGCCCGGAAGGTTAATGCTGCCTACTTCTTGGTGGGTGTTGAGGTTGTATTTGAAAATTTTGGTGTCGGCAGCAACAAAATAAAAGTTGCCGTCGATGACTAAGTCTGAGCTGAAACGCTGCCCATCAAGGGTGTCGACAACTACGTAAGTTTGGGTTTGTGGATTGTAAGATCCGATGGTGGCAGGCTCGATGATCGCGTTGGTTTGAAAATCAAAAAAACCTTCATTGGCGATGAGCACTTGGTGTACGTATTGCTGGGCGTACAAACTTGCACTGGTCAGTGCAGCAACTAAAAATAATCCTTTTTTCATGTTTTGAAAATTTATAAAAAATTAAACAAGGACACCGAAAAAAAGTGGAGCGGCAAGGGTATACGAAGCCCTTGGCGATACCGACTTTGATCTGAAGTCTTCACGCTGTTCGAAGGCAAGTCTTCTGGCTCATGCCTCTTGCTGCTTCGCCTTCCCGCTTGCGCAGTGGCGTTGTGAAAGCAACTTTTTAGACACTTACAGCTGCAGATACAGCTCCGGAATCTAACCGGATTCCTTATTAAGTCCGACGAGCGGACACCTAAGAACGCTGCAAAGATAACAATAAATGCGGGTTTGCTTTTGCGCGGTTCAAAAAGAGTTCTTATCTTTGTACCCGTATTGATCAAAGTGGTCAGTCTACATAATAATCATTTACACAAATATTAGCATGTATTTAGATTCAGCAAAGAAGAAAGAAATCTTCGCCCAACACGGTGGTTCAGAAACCAATACCGGTTCTACAGAAGGCCAAGTGGCCTTGTTTACTTTTCGTATTGCCCACCTTACTGAGCACTTGAAAAAGAACCGCAAAGACTACGGTACCCAACGCGCACTTCAATTGTTAGTTGGTAAGCGTCGTAGCCTTCTAGATTACCTAAAGGCAAAAGACATCGAGAAATACCGCGCCTTGATCAAAGAATTAGGACTTCGTCGTTAATTCTGAGATCAGCTCGGAAAATTTATGGGAGAGGGGGCTTCGATTGTATCGACAGCCCCTTCTTTTGTTTTAAAAGTTGTAAATAAATAAAGATGAATATAGGAACAAGAAAGTCAATCATGACCGGCGGCAAGGAAATCCTTGTAGAGACCGGGAAGTTGGCAAAACAGGCAGATGGTTCTGTTGTGGTGCGCATGGGCGACACCATGTTGC